>Ga0126342_10021643_pt1 | contig 10695 bp, 5 predicted proteins | sample Cyp1metagenome_FD_92528 | JGI IMG/M metagenome (GOLD analysis project Ga0126342, IMG submission 92528) | Coral microbial communities from Lord Howe Island, Old Settlement Bay, Australia - Cyphastrea 1 metagenome | ecosystem: Host-associated > Invertebrates > Cnidaria > Coral ... | reverse complement strand
ATATATATACTGTACATATATACAAATATATACTGTACATATATATATATATATATAAATACTGTACATATATATATATACTGTATATATATATGTTCTGTACATATTTATATATATATATATGTATAGTGTACACACACACATATATATGTGTACTGTAGATATTTATATATATACTGTACATATATATATACTGTACATATATATATACTGTACATATATATATACTGTATATAAATATATATATATAGGTAGATCATGAATTTCACTCACAAATCCCTGGGGAATAGCTTGGATCGAAAAGGTCAACTTACAGGATTCCCAAGGTCCTCAACAGAAGCTGTTTCGGAGGTCAACCGTACTATTTCACAACCAGTGGTGTTTCAGCTGTGCAAAGCAAGGCACAGCTGATTTGGTGCTTCACCCCAGTTCAGTCCACAATTTCATACACTTCATTGAGTTGGCTTTTTTTGGTGGTTCGCCCCATTCAGTACAAAATCCATCATGCATTTAACCCAAAAAAAAAGGGGCACTTTTCCAGTTTGCCAAGTCTGATGACACCACTGGCCTGCCGAACATCCAGCTCTGCGACCAGTCGCCGCCCACGCGGCGGTGACGCGGCCGCTTCTTGCGGAGCCTGCTGGGGGGCTGGATTCTGAAGTTGTAAACCCAAGTTGTCATCCAAACCCTCTTAACCCAAGTTGTCATCCAAATTCCAATTTCTTAGGGAAAGCAATGGTTAAGAATGTTAAGAGGGGTATATATGCCCTCAATTTTGCTGTAAACGTTGTAGGGGTTCAACATCACAAAAAATGACCATTCACCACTGAATTTACCATATTTTACCCAAAGAATGCACTCAACAGTCCAAATCCGCCAGAAAATTGGCCCAATCAACGCGTCATAATAAATTCACCATCTTCAATGATCAGGTACTCCCATTAAGAGAACAATTTGGTTACCCTCTGGTAATTTAACATAGCTATTGAAAATGACCATTTATAGTGGATTTTCCCATTGAAAACGGTGATTTTCCACAGTTATGTTAGTTTACCAGAGGGTACATCTATTTCCCCCAAAAAAAAACGTTGTGCATTGATCCACCGAAAAAAAAACGGAGCTGCAGATCTCGGTGAGTCGTGAAACCTGCCAGATCCTGGAAGCCGGCTTGCTCCACCCCACTTGTGGGAGGTAAATATAGAGAATACCATTGAAAACTTCCCATCATGCCCATAGGATCCATGTATGCTATATATGCTAACATTTACCATCTATATACCCCAAATGTTAGCATATATGCCATACATGGATCCTATGGGATGGATGATCATCTGCTTTTGATAGGCTGGATATCTGGATGGCCTACGTGAGTATCATGGTTCCTTTATGGCAAATTTGCCCAGCTAATAGTTATTACTAACCGGGTAATCATGTGTAATCAATATTAATCAATGCTAGTTAAAAAATTGGATAGTAATCAAAAAAACAATGGTTATAATTATAATCCATCTAAGTGTAGATATCTAACCAACACATATCTACACTTAGCTGGTTGGTGGTTTCAACCCCTCTGAAGAATATGAGTTCGTCAGTTGGGATGATTACTCCATTCCCTATATATATCAATATATGGAAAGTCATAAAATTCAGGTTCCAAACCACCAACCAGCTATCATATTGTCCAACAATAATCACATATATTACTGTACAGCATCCCATTAACATCAATTAACATTACATGGTGTACCCTCTGGTAATTTGTTAGATTATTGTATGTTGATAGGTCATAACCCACACCTTTCTCGACCCCTGCACCAACCTCGCGCAGCTCAGCCAAGCGCGGTGGACGTTCCAAGACCTGCTGCACCTGGCCGTGGCCTGAGGTTTAGAACTTGGAAAAATCATGCGAAAATCATGGGAACATCATGGAAAAAAACATGGGAAGATCATGGAAAATCATGGAAAAACACGGAAAAAAACATGGAAACATGTGGGAACAGATGTTTTTTTGGGGGAAAATACGGGAAAAAACACGCAGCATCTACTGTAAATGAAAAAATCTGTTGTTTAAAGATGGTTTAACATGGTTCAACCGGTTTAACCACGGAACATGAAGTTTCACTGACACTGATGACGTCAAGGTCTTTCTTGAGAGAAACATACATGCATTTCTCATTTGTGTGTGTGAGGTTTCTGTTGAGTATAGACCTATACGGCCTATACCGTATAACCAGCCATGTTTGGTGTCTTCACTAGCCATCTAGGAGTAGTCCCCTTCATGCCAACTCCTCAGGAGAATTCCTGACATCTCTGGGAGGAGCCAGGATACCCTGAAAGAGTGAAGCTTTGATGTTTTGCTGTGAAAGAGTATTACATTAAAACAGGTCCTGACATTCAAATGGCAAAGAAATATCTAGAAATGCCAACAAGAAACACAGACACCTCTTCACAATTCACCTACTAAAGATGGTCGATATACCCGCTGGACGTCCCGATTGATTGTATCTGGTCCAAGTCAGGGGGGAGCACATACGTGGCTCCCTTGGTGCCCCATCTAAAGAGTCTAAACCACGGGCGCCCTGCTCCGAACCAATTCCTCCAACAGAAGTTTGTTCGGGAAGTCCCAGGAACGTTCCAGCGACCCCCCCAAAACCCTATGGTTTTTTCCCGCACTGTAGAATAATCATGTGCTTGATTTTAAATTCTAGATTCTAGATTCTAATTCTAAACAAAGGAAAACGGACAGTCAGTGAGGGGAACAAACCAGCTTCTTGTAGGATCTGAGACACTGAGATACACTGAGTAATTATACATTTCTTGAGCAACTTGACATAGATATCTCGCTCAAAACCATGGGCCAAGACGCCTCTGGCACTGGTGGCACCTCATCCTGCGCAGAGATTGCATGAGGGAAGTTCAATGACCAGGCTCTCAACGTGTAACTTAGCAACGTGCTGGTTTGTCGATCTCATCCAAATTGTGGAAAACCTGTAGTGGGATAAACGGATAAACCATAGCCGCGCGGGAGCTATCCGCTATCCCATCATCCCCGAAAAAGGCCAGGAATCGAAGTGTGTGGCCGCCAACAGTGCGGATCATCTGTGGCCCTGTCATGTGGGGCTGGACTGGCGAAGACACTCAGGCGATTTTTCAGTCAAGTATTGATCGCGAAAGAGCTCATTGTAGGCAGCTAACGACCACATCCTGAACCACCAAGCTCCCAAGATTACTTGGAAAGGTAACCCTCTGCAGGTTCTGGTGAAAGTTTCTCCCAAACGTCAGTCTCTGCAGATTGCTTGGCAAGGTCACACCTTCTAGGTTCTGGTTGAAGTCGTCACCAAACGTCAAGCTTTGTAGATCGCTTGGCAAGGTCACGCGCTTCAAGTCCTGGTTGAAGCTTTTCCCAAACGTCAGGCTCTGCAGATTCCTTGGGAATTTCACGCCCTCCAGATTCTGGTTGAAAGCAAAACCAAATGTCAAGCTCTGCAGAGCACTTGGGAAGAACACACCCTCCAGGTTCTGGTTGAAGGCCAAACCAAGCGTCAAGCTGAGCAGATTGCTTGGGAAGGTCATACCTGCCAAGTTCTGATTAAAGTTTGTCCCAAACGTTAGGCTCTGCAGATTGCTAGGGAAGGTCACGCCCTGCAGGTTCTTGTTGAAGCCTCCCCCAAACGTCAGACTCTGCAGATTACTTGGGAATTTCACGCCCGCCAGGTTCTGGTTGAAATAAAAACCAAATGTCAAGCTCTGAAGAGTGCTTGGGAAGGTCACCCCCTCAAGGTTCTGGTTGAAGCCAACACCGAATGTCAAGCTCTGCAGATTGCTTAGAAAGTTCATGCTGTTCAGGTTGAACTGATCACCAAACGTCAAACTTTGTAGATCACTTGGCAAGGTCACGCGCTTCAAGTTCAGGTTGAAGTTTCTTCCAAACGTCAGGCTCTGCAGGTTTCTTGGGAATTTCACGCCCTCCAGGTCCTGGTTGAAAGCAAAACCAAATGTCAAGCTCTCCAAAGCACTTGGGAAGGTCACGCCCTTCAGGTCCTGGTTGAAGCAGTCACCAAAAGTCAAGCTCTGCAAAGTGCTTGGGAAGGTCATACCGTCCAGGTTCTGATTAAAGTTGAACCCAAACGTTAGCTTCTGCAGATTGCTTGGGAAGGTCACGCCCTGTAGGTTCTGGTTGAAGGCTGTACCAAATGTCAAGCTTTGTAGATCGCTTGGCAAGGTCACGCACTTCATTCTCTGGTTAAAGGCCGAACCAAACGTCAAGCTCTGCAGATTTCTTGGGAAGTTCACACTCTCCAGTTTTTGGTTGAAGCAATCTCCAAATGTCAAGTTCTGTATATTACGTGGGAAGGTCATTCCCTTCAGCTTCTGGTTGAAGTATTTCCCAAATGCCAAGCTCTGAAGATTGATTGGGAAGGTCACGTCCTCCAGGTTCTGGTTGAAGTCATCACCAAACGTCAAGCTCTGTAGATTGCTTGGGAAGGTCACACCCTTCAGGTTATGGTTAAAGTTTCGCCCAAACGTCAGTTTCTGCATATTGCTTGGGAAGGTCACGTCCTCCAGTTTCTGGTTGAAGGCTTTACCAAACGTCAAACTCTGTAGATTGCTTGGGAAGGTCACACCCTCCAGCTTCTTGTTGAAGTCGTCACCAAATGTCAAGCTCTGCAGAGTCTTTGGGAGGTTGCGCAAATAGTCACTGGTTGTGGCACCCTGTATGCATGTCAGCCCTTCCACTGCAAGTGGGTCTTGGCTTTCCCTTCCTTGGACAAAGGACCATGCAGCACACAGATCCATTGAGCAAAGGGTGTATGTCAATGTCGCTTCTGGGCCCACTATACCTTGCGCTTGCAAGGTCTTGTCCAACATCAACTGCGAAACGCCTTGATACAAAAGACATTTCGCACCCGGTCTGGATGGAAGCTTCTCTGCGACCATCTCTCGCACTTCCTGACCGGTGCAAAGTGCAGGAAACTTCTTTCGAATCAATTCTTCACCACCCAAACCACAAACCCGGAGCTCCACGTCAAGTTGAGGCAGTTGGTCCCCCTGGGCATCCGAGGGCGCGGCACATACATAACCGAGGCCGCCGGTCGACATTGCAAGGCCGGGCGATCATGGAAGTGGTGTAAGCCGCGCGAGCATCTGCTTGTGGATTCATATCTGTGGGGCTTGAAGAGGTTCCCAACCCGACATGGGGGTTGAAGAAAAGCATGTAACCTCTGGAGTAAATTCATCACAATTTGGATGCATGGACCTCTCGACCATTCCCCGAAAAGAGATGAAAAGAGTGGAGATGACGGTGATTTTCTCAACAAGCTATAATTGGACCAAGGGTTCCCCAGAAGTGCCTGCACATTTTTTTCGGGTAAAAAAATCATGATCCTTGCTGTAGCCACCTAAACCTGCAATCGGAGACGAGAGCCGCTCTGAAATGCGTTGCATCAAAACACTGGCCCCACAAATTGACAATCCAAATTGTGCCTCGAAGATTTTAATGAATATATGGTGGGGTAAATTTCGCCGCCTGGTGGAGTTTTTGGGCTTGGGGCCGTGGTGCATGGTGAAGTTTGTTGTGGAATTTCTGTGGATTTGTTTAAAGAGGAAAATACAAGAAAATAAAAATGTGCCGATTCTTCGCCGCAAACTTCGCTGCATACCCTGAGTACTCATACTCTCCACTCAGAAACTTCGCCGCAAATTTCGCCGGCAAAACTTCGCCAGCAAAAGTTTGCCAACAAAATTGCGCCAGTTATTTGCATTTTACAAATAAATAGGTTGCCCTTGTGGGCACTTACGCAAACATGAATGTTCATCAGGATAAACCTGGAACAAAAGCCAAATTATTTGATTGGCAGCTTCCCCGGTTTTTCCCACTACCAATCGGTTTTTTGTCGATAATTGCATGGTTATCTGATTTGGTGGTTTTCCCCGAATTTCGGCGGTACCAAACCCATCCAAACCCATTGCAACAACAAGTGCCCAGTTCGTCCCAGTACAGCGCAGGGCCCTATTTTGGGGCTTAGATCAACATCTGTGTTGAAGAAATGTCCGTTTTTTTCCCTTTCGGCATTTTGGCACGCTTCTACAGGATGGGGCCCCCCAGTTATAAGTTGGTTTATAAACCATCATAACCCCCATTAACTATTATAGTTATAGTTATATCTACCATAAACCATAGAATTCAGCCACTTATAAGGCAACTGAACGCTATCTTGGGGGCCCCATCCTGTATTTTTTTTCCCATGTTGATGGTGTTCTATTGCTGAAACCTTATGAGTTCCAAAAAGTCCGGGCTCTGGCCTTGGTGAAATAGCTAACAAGCACCATGTTTAATCAGTAAATCATCATGTGTTGCATCTATAAATGGGCCATGTCCCATAGGTCTGTTAATTGAGCCATTAAAAATACAGAGGGAAAAAAACCTCAGAGTGCAGTTTTTTAACTGTTCTCCTACACATGCACTGACAGCTTCTGCTTGGCACATCTGCAATGGCTATGTAAATACTGTGCAACCATTGACAATTTCTGCTTGGCATCTCTGCAATGGCTAAACGAATCCAAAAAAACAAGAAACAAAAAATGACAAGACCCAACTCTCTGCCACTACTTCCCCCCTTGGGGTTTGCAATCTTGTTTTTGTTTGTATTGTGTTTGTTTTGTTTTTTTTTTGTTTCTTGTTTTTTGTTTTTTTTGGTTTCTTGTTTTCTGGTTCGGTCTTGGTTTTTTGGAGGGCTGGCAAAAAAACACAAAGTGAAGGACCTGTTGACCTAGACCTAACCCTTTGCCAGTTCTCCCACTTTAGGGGTTGCAAACTTGCTTTTGGTTGTTTTACTGTTTGCTTTGGGCCTGTGGTTCCATTAGAAAACCATGTAAAAACCATGGCAAAATGCAGGTATCACTGGAAGAAGCTTGGAGGGCTTGGGACACAGATTAGGCAATTTTCTCTCTATGTACTTTTTCAAAAAATGCGTTTAAAAAAATGCAAAACCATAGGCAGCCAATGAATGTGTAGTACTGATTTTGATATTGACATTATTGGGTCAAACCCTTCAGTTAACACATGTTCAAACATTTTAAAAGATTTCCTTGAAAAGGAGTGATGCATCTCTTTGAAGCGAGTGCTCCCTTCAACAAGTGCATTTCTTTTAAAATGGTAGAGCATCCTATTGAAGTAGGTCATGTCGTAGTCTACTTCTATGTCAAAAATGAACCCTCTTGCACATGCAAGAGGGTTCATTTTCACAATATGCTTTCTGAAATGGAGAACACATGGTATATGTAAGCATGTAAAATATGTCCTTCACAATTGCACATCATTTTTTCTGAATGCATAATGCGTCTTTTCCCACGACAACAAACCATATTCTGAGAATAAACCCGTTGGTGTAGCCACATCTCCTCTTGAAAATTATTTTAATTTGAAGAGTGTGCATCTTTAAATCCTAAGACAATCAAATATTGTTTGAATATAATACCTGGTATACTGTATGCATGTAACACTCTATTGAAAGAGTATTATAGTCGTCCTTGAAGAATCTGTTGTTGAATTTGTGCAACATCCCCTTGATATGAGTGAGATATTTGATTAAACGAAAACATTATTGTTGGATAGTATTGAAAACATTTCTTTAAGTGAGAGTTGTCTAAATGAAGGCCGGGCTGATCTGACCAAGGGGAAGAGTACACATGTCAAACAAAAGTAGTCCAGTTTTCCAAGAATGCTGCTTCTTCACAGGAAGATTTTTCTGCCATGTTCTTTCTTTCTTTCTCGTGCCGTAGGCGTGTTCACTACTCGGTGCTGTCTCTAAGTCTAAGGAAGCAAAGTCTCTCACACCCGTAGGCACCCCTAATAAGCCAGCAACTCTCAGTACAGCTCGGGCAGCATGTAGACATCTAATATCGGACAAAACCACTTTAGTAGCTAACTAGTAGCGAAGTCCAGGACAAGCCTGGAGACATCGTGCTTTCCAGTTCCAGCATCTTTCAGAATGCATTGTTTCTAGCCGCATTTAAAATATAAGTCAGCTGTTCATTGGATTGCGAGAATTCAGTATTTGGACGAAGAAAGTCCCAAACAAAACTGAGCGAGGAGTCAAGCCATTTTCTTCTGGGCCTTCCCACCCGTCGGAACATGACTTCAAAAGGAATGGCCGTATTTGGACGAAAACTCACGTTCCGCAAGGGGTGACTATGATCTTGGCGCAAAATATGTCCAGTCAAGGCAATTCTCTGGTATTTGAGGGTCTCGCTTATTCTGCACACAGCATTATTTGGGTTATTTCGTGATCTAGTGGCCAAATTGGCCCTTCACAGCACTTCATTATTGGTGTTCGCTCTATTCATGAAAGTGGTTTCCATGCGAAGGATCTGACGTAAACCTTTGTAATGGAAGGCTTCAAGGCGCGACATTTGAGCGTCTGGGATCTCTAGTGTTTGTAGACCATAGAGGAGTCTAAATTTTACGACTGCATCGAAAATTCTGATTTTGTTCCCTGCTGAGCAATGGGCTTGTTTCCAAAAAATGCGTAAACTCATCCAAGTACTTGTGGCTGCCGCAATTCGATTGGAGACTTTGTTTGCAACTGAGACTTGGGAAGTCAGCGTACCGCCTAGGTACGTAACTTCATCGACTTGTGGGACAGAAGACCCGTCAAGAAATTTGATTCTGCTGTTTCCATTCATAACGAGAACGCAACACTTGCTTTGGTTATGTTTTAATCCATAGTACGCTGACTCACGCTCAATCGCGTGGATAAGTTTGTTCATTCCCTTGGTGTTCTTTGTAACAAGAAGAGTGTCATCAGCATATAGGATCTCGGAAAAGTTGATACGATCAAGGCGACAGTTACAAATATCAACATCAATTTCGTCATGGATATCCTTAAACATGACTGTCATCACTAGCACAAATAAATACGGCGAGAGCGGACATCCTTGGCGGATACCAGCTGCTTGTGTTTTCGAAGTTGAAACCGTTTGATCGTGAGTGACATAGAACTTCGGGTCCGAATAGAACCCAGCAATCACATTTCTCAATTTTACAGGGATATTCATTCTTTCCAGCGCTTCAATCATTCTAGAATGCGCCATTCGGTCAAATGCCTTTTCCCAGTCCAACAAAGTCATAATAACTGTATCACCAGATTGTTCACTAATATCTTGAAGCCGTCTTGCAACATAGAGCGTGCGTTGTACTCCTACTGTGTCTAAAACCAAACTGAGTACGACTTATCATTGGGTCGATGTAGGTCGCAAGTCTTTTTTGGATGATAGAAGCGTACAATTTGTAGGCAATGTTAAGGAGGCTAATTGGTCGGTAATTCGAAATTTTCTGGGTATCGCCTTTTTTGAAAATAGTAACCACTTGTGCAAATAGGTGCTCTTCCAGCTCACGTAAATCAATGGGTCCTATGTTGAAATCTAAATGATCTTGTACAACATTTGGTCTGAACGCTTTCCTTGGTGGGAGGTCAGGTTCTTTCCATTGAACATCTTGCAAATATTCTGCGATTGCTTCTGCGCGCCTACGAGGGCCCACACGAAGCCCATCTTTGTCTTTCAGCTTCGTGAAGTTGGGAGAACGCTTCTTTTTTGAACTCTTTATAGCCGCCCATTGTTTCCTAGGGTCATTCGACTCCATCAAACTGTCAACAAGGAAACGCTGTTTGTCTTTTTTGGCATTCTCTTTGATTTGGACAGTAAGGTCTTTTACTTTTTGGGCGTCGTGGGAAGCGTGGGCATCTTGCCTCTCTTCGATTAAGCTCCACGTGTGGTGTGAAAGATATCGTTTCCGCTGCGTCATGGAAATAGGAGTGAGGTTGGTTTTAGAGGCGTCGGTCATGGCTTCAAGAAAATCTGTCATTAAAAGGCCAGCTTTTTGATTCAAAGCATTCTTGATTTGGCTGTTGTAACCCGAAGCCTGGTTGGCATTCGGGGGGCGAAATCTAACTGACTGGCAATCTCTTTTCTGGGTATGTTTAAACTTGACCCTTAGTTTTGCAAGAACTAGGTAGTGATCAGAATCTATGAACCAATCTGTATGCGAAGTCACATCCAACACGGAGTTTTTCCAACGATAGTTTGTGAGAAGAAAATCTAACTGTGCAAATTTGTCTGGCGTCCAAGGCGGAGCATGCGGCACTCCGGCTTCTCTGAAAGTCAACTGATTCTGCGGCGGTTTATCGAAAAAAGTATTGGTGACACACAAATCATTCTGGATGCAAAAGTCAATGAAATGAGAGCGGTTCTCAGCAGTCGCTGCGGCCATGTGTTGGAGATATGTTAGTCCTCTACCGTAAATGAAATTCCCTAGAATGTCACGTTCTTCTGGCAGTTTCCCATGTAGTCTGGCATTAAAATCTCCTGCAATAAACATAGGGTGTGCAGAAGGGAACGACCGAAGGAAAGAGTCAGCCTTGGTATAGAAGGCCTGCTTAGTGGCTACGTCACAACCGCTTTGAGGAGCGTACATGTTGACAAAATGTATATTGGTGGACCAGAGTTCGAGATAGTAACCGACATGATTCTACCGTCCACTTGTTCAAAATCGGTTACCGCTGCCATGAGAAGTGGTGAAAGAACACAGCCAACACCACCATGTTCAGTATCTTCAGCTTGTTGACGATGGCCACGTCCAACATGAGCATTTTTTCCTTTGCCCCTACCTTTGTGCATTCCTGCCTGTGCTCTCCT
>Ga0126342_10021642_pt1 | contig 10696 bp, 11 predicted proteins | sample Cyp1metagenome_FD_92528 | JGI IMG/M metagenome (GOLD analysis project Ga0126342, IMG submission 92528) | Coral microbial communities from Lord Howe Island, Old Settlement Bay, Australia - Cyphastrea 1 metagenome | ecosystem: Host-associated > Invertebrates > Cnidaria > Coral ... | reverse complement strand
CCAGGACCACTTCATCCAGGGTTTTGGAGCGTACATTTCTGTCAATCAGAAATGCATTAAATGCATCTGGGGATGATATGGTGAGCTGAGGAAGGCCGGCAAGGTATGCGCAGATGATAATAATAAATATATGTGCATGTATATACATGCATGTATACATATACACCAGTATACATGTCACATTTATATATACATGTATTTACATGTTCATGTGGTCAAAGTAAGTAATATAATAAGCAACAACCTTTGTTGACCACACTTGTCCCCAACAGGAACTCAGGCCACGGCTTTCTCAGGCCGCCAACGTAGAGGTAAGACATCAGCCAAGTGGCTTAACCAACTTAACTATCTAGGGGGCACCACATTGTATTGACTGAATACACCCTGAAATTGTCCAAGCCCGTGTCAACTTAGACAGCACGCGCGCTGAATTTCGTAGTTGCCTTGCCTGGTTGTCGCCTTGGCAGCGGATCTTTGTTCGGTAAGGAAGCAAGGGATTTTGTGATATAGCCCCTTACAAGATCCCACAAGTAGTTAGTGGGACTATGTTAGTTTGGAAATTACATGATCTAATAATCTAATATGATTTTTCACCAGACATAGCCTACCAATTAAGCTAGAATCACCCTTAGAACTAGCCATTTTTATAGCCATTTTTTGTGACTGGGTTGCACCAGGCAACTTTACCGGAGGATTGGTGTGAGGAGCGACAAGCGATTTGGTTGAGTCCTCTGGCGCTCGTTGCGATGCATAGTGGTGCCGCGGGGGTGTTTGCAGAATGGGCGGTGTTAGATATATAACGAACTAGCTAATGGGAGAACAATGGGATAATCATGAGATATGAAAAACAGATTTATACAGTGACATGACCATGGCTATCAATTATCACTGGTTATTTCAATGGGATTATACATATCACAGTTATTTTCCGAGTTATACCAGTTAGAAGTACTAAGAAACCCCCATTTATAGAATATAGAATCCCATAACCAGTTGGAACTAATACATGGCCATAATTGTAAAACAAGTAAAAACATAGACAAGTAATTTGTCACTGCAAACAAGTTTGATTTTATCAACCTTAGTCTCTCTTTTTCTTTGATCATAACAACACACAACTTCATGAAGTTATTCCAGGATCATGCCGGGAACCCCAAAGGGGTTAGCGCTAAAACGGATACGGTCCAGTAGACGAAAGTAGCGATACAAAATGAAACAATACTAGATGATGTACCTAGCAAAAAACGCTGATGTTCCAAAGCTATGTTAGTCTACCGACAGGTAGGTCTCATGTTTGTGTGAGATCCTTTTGGATCCCATTCTGAGACGATAGATCTGTGAGAGAGGTGTTCAACGACTTGGTTTTAGCACGCCATGTAATATATGGCCACTGTGGGGTATTACTAGTCGACGACCTAATTTCGGGAAGCCCAAAAAACAGCGCAAGATGAATTGGCCGGCGATTTCCTGAGGGGCATCATGGGCATGCCTGGATCTGTGGACAGGCTGCCGTTACCCAAAATGTTTTATCAGATCCTGTGAGTAATGCGGGGCCCTCAAACCACAAGGTAAGTGGTTCTGCAACTTGGCTAACAATGGATTTGTCATGATTTTTAGTGGAGAGATCAATGTATAGCTGCGGGTGCCCACACTACAGAGACCTTCTTTCGGGATTATCAAGCATAACCCAGGAACTATGTTTTTCTGAGAAAGGGATACCCTCTAAGTCCATGTGTGAGGGCATGTTTACCTATCAAAGAAGGGAACATTTTGGCCTCGGAGTCACCACAACATTGGCGGAAGCAGCTGAGCAATGACAACTTTATGGTGTGGATCCGTGTGCAGATCCGCTTCAAACCCACAGTGGCCCAGAGCCCAAGTGCAAAGGCTCAGTTCATCGGGCGGGATAGAGCACACGCTTGTGGCTGGCTCATCAAACGCCCATGGAAATCGAGCCCCTTCATATCACAAATCTTGGAGGACAGAGTACTTTCAAAGAAAGTAGTGCTTATTGTTGAAAGTGAACTTTTTTTTGGCTGCACTGAAGTTGGGGGTATACAGTAAGACAGTTATGGCCATTTATTAGCTATAACTGGTTATTTATATGGGGTTATACATGAACCATAGATGGGGTGACTTGTTAGTACTTATATAACTGGTATAACTTGGGCCATAGCTGTACCATGCGTCAATATGGATCGGTGGATCTCCACTCTCCTTTCTGAGGTCAACTGCTCTTGATATTGAGCGGTTCCCGGGAAGCAATCTTGTCCTTCTATGCGGCTGGATTGTTGCTGTCTCTTGACTTAACAGGGGCAGATATATCAGAACAGGGCAGATGCAAGGAGCTACACCACCAGTGATGTGAATGTTGGTTTATAAACCATGGTAACTATAGATAGGTAGATAGATAGATAGATCGATCCATCGATCGATAGATAGATCGATAGATATAGATATAGATAGATTAGATAGATATATTAGATAGACTAGAAAGATAGACTAGAAAGATAGAAAGAAAGAAAGAAACAAAGAAAGAAAGAAAGAAAGAGAGATAGATAGATATATAGATCTACCTGTAGGTGGTTTATAAACCATAGTACCTATAGATATCTCTTCCAATAGCTACCATAAATCCAAGTGAAATTAGGCACCACTTTGTGGAATGGGATGGACTTGTTGGCGGGTTAGCATCACACCTGGGATGTTGTGGGGCACTTTCAACCATAGAACCCATTAAAAACACACTATAAAGTAATTCTATCTAGTATTTATATGGGTGACCTTAGTGGTTATATGATCTATATGACTTTCAACCATAGTACTTTCAAAAAGTAATTTATGTCATACATATTCTCAAATGTCCAATGATTGTCCCATATTTCTCTCATGTTTCTCCCATGTTTTCGAATAGCTATTGACCATTGGGAATAATCTTACTGGTGATAAACGTAGGGAATGGATGGGTTGCTGGGCGTTGCTGGGGGTTGCTGGGATTATTATTGATAGTGATGAAATGGATCATTCCCGAAAATTCCCTGCGTAAAACGCACCAGTAAGTAATTGGGTAAACCGCCATAAACGCACCATCCCAGGTCGTCACCATTTCTGATGGGATTGAAGCCACATGAAGCCACGATGCCATCCCCTTTCGACTGGCTTATCAAATGAACACTGCAAAGTGGTGCCCCCGAATGATAGTTCAGTTGGTGCAAATAACTCCAATAACTGTGGTTTATGGTACGCACATAACTATAGTATTCATGGGGTTTGTAAACTAATTTATAACTAGGGGGCACCACATTGTGGGTAATCATTCATAAACGAATCAATGTGGGAAATGAACTACTCATATACCAATCATAATCCAACATTGTTCAAATACTGCTAGGTTTATGATTAAATGATTGGTATATCCATTTAATCTAGTGAACACTGGGTAGCCACAAATAGCCGTTTTAAGAGTCGAAGTGAAAAAATATATATATATATATTGGAATTGAGGATACGCTGTTTTCAGACAAACCCATATATGTGTAAATAAATATAAATATATATATTGCGTTTTTTTTTTTTTTTAATATCAATATTTATATATATATACCAATATTTACTACACACATACTGTAACATTTGACATTACTATAGTATGTAATACATACTGGTCATTCTTATGATAGTATAAATCAAGATGAACCATTACATAACAATATGTATCTATATATATATATATATATCATAGCATGATACATATTTAAGTATTGTAATTTTAAGAGGTTGCAGACTATAAGAGGTGCCGGTACAGTTTGTGACCATATTCTACTACCTGAGTGATAATGGTGACCCATGGGCCGGCAATCAGCGTTCTCATCCAAAGAGTGTCGCGGGATTACATTTCCAGTAAACGCAATTGATGGTTCTAGTCACAGCATGTGCCAATGTATCGCCATTGATTTTATTCCATTGGTTAAGTTTTCCTAAAACCCTTTGAATCGGTGATTTTTTTACTCCCACGATGTTTGGTTCCATTGATTGGATAACATCTAAGAATCTAAGCGGGATACAACCAGCTGCAAGATATTTCTGCTCGTCATTGGTGACATGGTCCCGGCGTCATGGCCTCACCCGAGGTGCAACTCCTTGTTCTGCTTTGCGAAGGTGGTCTATCCACATGCCGGGAAGCCCCAGCCGGCGGCGCGTTGGGGTGCTGTTGGGGTGATTTTGGTGAGTGACCTGAGTGGTTATATCCAGCAATTTGTTGTTTTTTATCATGGGTATATATGTGTAGATGTATAACCCTGCTTGGGGCTGCAGTCTGCAGTCATCAATGGGTATAGCCATGGGACTGAACCCCCCCATTGGAATACAACCTGCATATTTGCGGAACTGCAGCAGCACAGCGATGGGTTTTGGGTGTTTGGGGTCGACCTTCTCGGTTCTTTTTGCATCGAACATAGACGTTTGAGCAGCAAACATCGGGGTACCCTCTGGTAAACAAACAGTTTTCTATTGAAAATGGCCATTTATATATAGTTGATTTACCCATGAAAAAGTGTGATTTTCCATAGTGTTTGGTATGCTTACCAGAGGGTATGTCACCAACAAGAATATGGCAACTTAATGAACATATTTTGGGATATATTTAGAAAATCCACTTTATGTAGTAGAGTCTCGAACATTTGTTTTGGCGACATCTTTTGGACGCATGTATATATTTGATATATTTACAAACCAGTTGTTTGCAGGGTATGTACTTGAAGATTGGTAGTATGTTTTTATCCCAGCTCAATATTCCTTGGAATGTATGATGGAACGACAATATGTCAGGTGATTTGTTAATACATAATTAAATTTATATTTATTATTTATATGGTTTTTCATGTCATATAATTTAACATTGTGTTCCAATTACAACCCGCTACAATAACTGGCTTATATTCTGACTGTATCTCCATCATATCCCAATTAAGCCATCAACTTCATTCCGCGATGATGTGAGCAGTCATCACTAAAATTCCCATATTCCCCATTTTGTTCATAGATAGTTGACATCCCCACGTGATGTACAACAAACATCACCCATTCGTTGAGGTAAATATACTGACTTTTGGAATCCCTTAGATCTACCATATTTTCATATAACATACAGTGGGTGGAAGAATTCCTGCACCGTGCATGATTTCTTCCATCCACAGTACCATTCTTAAGTGAACAATTCAAGCAAAAACAGTTGATTGATGATTGTAGTAGCTTATGCTACTCAATATATTGGTATGGGGAATTGTGAAAATCGCCAGGAAATCCACTAACAACGACCATTGACTATGTTTGATTACCAAAAATTCCCTAGTTTAACCCACGATTTTGTGATTGTTTCCTGCTAGGTTTCTCCAAGTTCCTTCCCTACTCACTATTTTGTGCATGCCACAGGTTGGAATGGAACCAGATGAAGCCTGGTGTCAAAATCTGGCAGCAGTGCAAACCTGCGTCGAACGTGCCCTTGGCCAAAGGCATTTTGGGGGATTGATGACCAATAGAGGGTGCTACCCCATAGTTACTTGAGCTGGTTTGTAACTCTAAGAACTAGGGCTAACTAGGGTGTATGATAGATAGATATATCATGATATTTATCACTTGATGCAGGTTTTTTAAAGCAACTTTTCACTTGGGGGCACGACATTTTCCATGGATCTGGATCCATCGAACTGGGAAAATCTTGAGTCTTTGATGTTGAACATGGACCTGGAAATACCCTAACAATCCCAAACAAATGTCTCAGGATGGGTTTCGAGGTAGTGTGGCTGAATTACGAGAAGAACCCACGCGGGAAATCAACCGACCATAAATTCTTGGTTGAAGTGGAAGATGTTAGACAACGAACCAGGGATACTGGTTGGTGGTTCGGAACATGATTTTTATGACTTTCCATATATTGGGAATAATCATCCCAGCTGGCTCATATTTTTCAGAGGGGTTGAAACCACCACCCAGGGCTATCAACTCAGTATATCAATTGGCTTGCACTCTCCTCAAAATGCCGCAAAGAAAACAATTTTCGGAGGCCAATGAACCATCATAATCCCATCACCCGAATATTAAACACCCCCATTGTATGGTTTCTAAAGTATGTGGACATGTCCCTACTAAACCATGGTTTTGTTTGGGTTTGTTTAATAAGGGGATGGGATTTTGACTGTTCGAACACCACGCAGAAACGAACAGCGCCACCCGAAAGGATATTTTTGTTCATGGGGACACTACTTCGGAATTCATGGGATTAGTAGTGGTTAATTATCAGGAATGGTTGATTGGTTCTTGGCTAATGGACCTGCTAAAATACTAAATTAAATTAAATTACCCTCCAGTAAATTAACATAGACCCTGCCAGATAGGGGTTGGAAGATATTAGTTTCCACTAAGAATGGCTTATTTTCAGGGTCTATGTTAATTTACCAGAGGGTAAATTCAATTAAATTCATCATTTTGAGCATCGAAACTTGATCCCTTTTCAGGGATTACTCGTTTTAATCCATACCCTGTTTGGGTTGGAGGAAAGCAGCATTGGCATACATCAAGGACATGCAATTGAATTTGTGTTGGTATGTTGAGCAACCAGAGATTGTACCAACAAGAAGTGGGGCTGCAAGTGAAAGAACATGGATATGACTAAAATATGATCGATAAAAATAACGTGTCGTTTCAATGATGTTTGTCCTTACGATGACACCCCACATTGACAGACTTATTTTTGGGTGGGGAATGTTAAAAAATGTTGATACACTAATTGAACAGTAGACATATCCTAGTTAGTTGTTGGTCTTTTAAACCGTCAGAAACCTGTTTTGGCGCCCCACATTGTCCCATGCTAGTTGGAAAAATGACCACTACATCCCAATAGGACAGTTATCGACCATATTATGGTCGATAACTGTCCTATTATCCCATTATTGACTAACCATCATTATCCCATATTATTTGCATCCCCATTACCTTTCGAAAAAAGAGCAACAACTTACAAAGTGTTGCCCTCAAACGATAGTTAAGTTGGTGCAAATAACTCCAATAACCGTGGTTTATGGTACGCAAATAACTCTTGTATTCATGGGGTTCATAAACCAATTTATAACGTTTGGGAGCATCACATTGTATCCACAATCATAATTGGAACCTCCCATTGTGCTTACGCAACCCAATTCCCATGGGCGTGTGTTTTTCTTTGTGTACCCCCACTTCCAATGGAATTTCAGTCATATGTCCATATCAAACTTTTGCTTTTTGGGGCTTTTGGGGGGTATCCCACATTTTCACAGTTATGGCCCGAAATACCAGTTATAAGTACTAAGAAAACCCCATTTATAACATGTATAATTCCACTGAAATAACCAGTTATAACTTATATAAATGGCCATAACTGCACTCAAACTCAAATATCATCTCAAGTTGCTGAACCACTTTATAGAAATCACCATAAATCACCATACATCCGGAACAAAATCCCATAGTAATCGGCTACAAATTGATTGGGTTTCCCATAGTAAATCTCAGTCAATTCTATATTAATATAATATTAATATATATATCTTATAGAAACAATATCAATCCCATGGTAAATCACCACAAATCCCAAAGAAAATAACCACGGCAATGGGACATCTCCTAGACGGCGCCCAGGTGACTTCCAGCAAGAGCTGCAGTACTTGCCTGCTGATCACCTGGGCGGCAGCAAGCGTGAGGCGCTGGTGTCCACCAATCGATGCTTGGGTTTCCGCCGCGGGCAGCCGCGGCGATTCAAACAGGGATCGAAATACATTAGGAAAACACGGATTTGACCGACAAAACATGACAAAACCATGGATGTGCAATTGGTGTAGGCTAAGTTTATTGGATTGTTGCTGGTTATGTGTGCACATGGATGGTTTTACAAACCAACTCATAATTGGAGAAGGTGTCCTGTGGTCCTGTAGAGTGATGTTAGACAATACAATGGCGATTTCTAACCCGTACCACAGCAGGGGCCCAGGGCTATTCAGATTTTACTACAATCGCAAACATGGATTTGTATAAGAATAGGATACATGTCTTCAATGGTTTTATCATAAGTTTTTCTTATTAACATGTCCATCGAAAAGGGCGCATTTGGAGGCAATTCCACATGGGGACTAAGTACATGTAAACAAATCAAAGCTGCGCATTGGCAAATAGACACATTGGCAAAGCTGACTCATATTTTTCAGAGGGGTAGGAAGAAATGCTGGAGCGCGCTGGGAATGGTTCTATGTCAGAAGACATACATCTGCCACTCACCTGAAGATGGTCGTGCCCAAATTTTTCATCTACGATTTAGAGAAACTTTTGAAGAATGGACGGGCGTGCCATCGTTAGTTGCCGTTCCGTTGCCGTTCCGTTGCCGTCCATACCTTTCTCGTCCTCAAATTCGATCTGCACGTCCTGTTCACTGTGCAACCGCTTCAGGTAAGACGGCCAAGGCTGGACTATCCCAGCGACACACTCGAGGTGATGGCTCAACTTCGTCCATAACAACCGATATGTCTCCCCCCTATGATGACGGGTCAAACTGAAATTGTAAATCAAGTATATCTTGGCTTTATTGAAATTCTGTAGCCATTTGTTACAATGTTTATGACTGATTTGGTTATTGACATAGTTATTTCTGTTGTCATTGCTATTTTTTCTGCCTATATCAATCCCGTTATATCCCATATAAAAGCATGGTGCATATTCCATATTAATCCCAGCATATCCCCAAATAGTCGAGGAGCTTTTCGGTTGGACATCACCTGGTTGAGGGCTGGCCACTCGCGGCCAATCCATCCTGGAGTCCTACACCTCTCGGAGGAAAGCAGAATGGGGTATGGCATGAGGACCTTGGATTCGCCATACCGTCGCAGGAGGTTCCAGTGGCATCTGTCCAGCACTCCACCATGGCGCCAAGCCTTCAGAAAAAGGATCTGCAAACTTGGGGGACCATCATTCATTCTATTTTAATATTCCCATGAAGCTAGTTGGTTTGGCGATACTTCAAACGAACATCATTTTTTCTGACGTTTTTTTGATGATCATGGAATTATTTTGATTGTTCCCACCAAAAAAGCCCCTGAACATTGTGAGTTCACTATATATTGGTTAGCATTTTAGTAATCATGATGGTACTCATAAAACTCACATATAATGGTACTAATAATTAATCCCACTATAACCCTTGGATACTATATATATATATATAATTATATATATAATTATATATATATTATATATAATTATATATATATTATACACATTGTGGGGCCCCAAAAACGAGAGCTAAGTTAGTTCACATGTACGCTAATTATGCTTTATGGTATATCGAGCTAGTGAATGGATGTTCAACCGGTTGATAATCCAACTTGTAATAATTGGTTTCTATAGGTGGAATGATTCTCAACATATTAATCACTATCAATCATTATTAACAACTAATAACCCCATATTAATCACTGGCCCTTCGGCTATCAATCACTATCAATCATTATTAACAACTATTAACCCCATATTAATCACTATCACTATTAACCCCATTTAACCACTATTAATCACTGGATCTTCGGCTGATCCCATTGAACGTTTTTCCCACGCGCCGTAGTCACTCCGTCCTAAGGACTGCCTGCGCTCTTCCGGAGGATGTTTGACCTGGAGGGGCACAAGCTGACGCCTGCGCAGTGCCCTAACCTTGGCGTTACGGCGGTTGCGGCTGGGAAATCACCTTGGCGAATCGAAAAATGGAAGTTTTCATCGTGTTTTTACTGGGGAAACCATGGGAAAATATGGGAAAAGATAGGAAAATCATGGGAAAATCATGGGAAAACATTGGAACTTCCATTATAAATGGAAGTTACACTGGGAGCATCAAAGTATGGCTGGGGGATTTTGCAGCAAACCATGAAGCTGATTACCAGAGGGTATATGGGTTTGATTTGATCATGAAACATGGTGCGGATTGACATATTTATATTTATATTAATTATTGTTGTGTGATATTGATACTAATATAGCAATCAATAAATAATATACCATTTATCATATACATTATAGTTGTATATTTAATCATATTTATGGGAAATGTTGACTGGATATGGCCGTAGCACATAGATAATACAAGAATCTAGTCTAGATGAAAACCACAAATGTACGATGGGCATACAGTTGGATGTCATGATTGGATATCTTGCCCGGATGATGAAAAATGATAGTGGTTAGTGATAATCTTAGGATATGATGAATGCACCAGAGCCTTTGGCCCAAAAAAACAACTCGTGTTACACTTTCGCGGAGGCAAAGGTCTTCCAGCTATGGTTGTTGCAGGCGATTTTAACGCAGTACTTCTTCGCAGTGATGGCAGTGTCGTAGTTTGCGGAGACAACAGTTGGGGACAATGCAACATTCCACCTTTGGATAAAGGAATGTCATACATCCAAGTTTCTGCAGGCAGTCATCACACAGTGCTTCTTCTCAGTGATGGCAGTGCTGTAGCGTGCGGATGGAACAATTTCAGACAATGCGACATTCCACCTTTGGATGCGGTTCGTCAGCGTGGTGGTGTGGCCTTATTTGTGCGCCTTCAGTTTAAGATCCGTCCGGCTTTTTCGTTTGCTGGCTTGGATTCTCAGTGCGTTGGTGTGTGGCTGGAAGGGTGGTTCTT
>Ga0126342_10021641_pt1 | contig 10696 bp, 9 predicted proteins | sample Cyp1metagenome_FD_92528 | JGI IMG/M metagenome (GOLD analysis project Ga0126342, IMG submission 92528) | Coral microbial communities from Lord Howe Island, Old Settlement Bay, Australia - Cyphastrea 1 metagenome | ecosystem: Host-associated > Invertebrates > Cnidaria > Coral ... | reverse complement strand
TGAGTAATTATTTTACCGTTCATTTCATCCTTGAATTTCCCTAAGACCTTCTTGTTTGATTTATCATGATTTGGATGTTCTGCTGGATAATCACTGAAATCCATGTATTCATTTATCTCCTCATTGTTGATCGTTGATAGTTGATTATCGAATGTTGATTGATGCCTGTTGATTTTTGGGTCTGAGTAGTGGTGTTGTTGTTGTTGTTGTTGCTGTTGTTGTAATAAAAAATGTTTTTTTTTTGGCGTTGTTTTGTTGTTGTTTTGAATTTGTAGATGAAGTACTTGAATGATGCAAAATGAATACAACATGATAGATACATTTTGATTTTTGTGCCATGCAAGTTCGATACCTACAGACACATGTGCCGGAAACACTTAAATCTGGCAGCTTGGCTACAATGCACATTCGTTGTCTAACTCGTTGTTCCAATCCAAACCTTATCAGATCGCTAAATTTGCTGCGTGTTTCCGTCAACAAACCGACCGAAATTCGTTCTGAGTGCAATGTTTTCCGTTTTATTCATATCAAAATTTCAAAGGACGCAACCATAGTTTCCTTCTAGTACAACCAAAGTAGTTTCGCTTCCGCCGTGTGTCGTAGCTACCAATTTTTTTTTGGGTGTTGCCGTTTTCATCCCACTTTGTACCCCTGCAGCTCTGTGAAATTTCAAGTCCGACTTGTTGCTTTCTTCCTCAGATGATTCCATTCAATACCCTCCATACCTGGTCTTTCTACTTTTGAACCATGTTACATACCTCTATTTGTATTCACACGTTTCCAAACGAAGCATGCCCAAAAAGACACCATGTGCCAATAGTTTAGTGCCCGGTGCGAACAAAATCAATCCGGGGGCTGCAAATTCCATCCCAGAAACAAAAAAATACAGAACCCACATGAGGTAAATTCGGCACGAATAAATTTGATTGATGGGGGCATTTTTTTTTTATGGAGATAAATTTGACATAATTACATATTTGAATTCCGGATAAATTTGACAGAAAAAAAATCGATGGAAATAAATTTGGTAAATCTAAATTTGACATACGAACATTTCATAGAAATGACATTGATAAGGATAAAATTGATAGTGCGAAGTGCGAAACAAGTTGGAACGCAGATAGGGATAAATTTGACTGGGATTATTTTGATGGAAATGAAATGGACAAAAATATGGAATCTTGATGAACACAACACAACACGACCCGACCCGACACGACATGACGTGACATGACATGACAGGACATGACATGACAAAACATGATAAGACAAAACATGACATGACATGACATGACATGACATGACATGACATGAAATAAATTTGACGAACAAAAATTGAAGGAGGTATATTCGAGACGGAACATTACAATAGGAATAAATTTGATAAAAGTGAACTTGATAAATACCAGTTTGTTGATTGATGGGGGTTGTTGTTGACGACACACACACGAGGAGGAAGCAGGGACGGGGATGCAAAACTGTTTACGCAATAATACCCGCCCACACAAAGATGTAGGGACAAATGTCGTTGACAAAATGTTTTGGGGTCCATGTTAATGCTTGTGTAATCAAAATCTTCATACAAAATCGAAATTCACTTGCATGGACAAAGGTTGGACAATCACAAATCAAGCAAAAACATATGGTGAATCTCCCATGGCATTGGATATTGTGGGTTGAAATTCTCCACTTAGAACCCCTTTGGGGTACGAAAGGCTGATACGTTGCGTTAGGTGAAACTATCATGATTTTTGGAAATGATTCTGTTATCAACCCATTATTCGAATATTAACCATCAAAATAACCATTCTTAAACCATGGTTAACCTAATATCAACCATGATTTTTCCATGATTTTCCGAGAAGGGCGGTGAGAAGTTGATCTGGCCGTGACCGTGCATCACGGCCAGCCGTGCACGGTCCACCGTGGTCACGGCTGACCGTGCTGACCGTGCGCCCGGCTGACCGTGTTCCTGGCCGTACACGGTTGGCCGACCCGGTTGGCCGGCTGACCGTGTTCCTGGCCGTGCACGGTTGGCCGGCCCGGTTGGCCGGCTGACCGTGTTCCTGGCCGTGCACGGTTGGCCGACCCGGTTGGACGGCCGACCGTGTTCCTGGCCGTGCACGGTTGGCCGACCCGGTTGGCCGGCTGACCGTGTTCCTGGCCGTGCACTAGTACTAGTAGTAGTAGTAGTAGTAGTAGTACTAGTAGTAGTAGTACTAGTAGTACTAGTAGTAGTAGTACTAGTAGTACTAGTAGTAGTAGTAGCAGTAGTAGTAGTAGTAGTAGGAGGTTGGCCGGCTGACCGTGTTCCTGGCCATGCACGGTTGGCCGGCCCGGTTGGCCGGCTCACCGTGTTCCTGGCCGTGCACGGTTCGCCGACCCGGTGGGGCCACGATCACGGCCCGGTTGCCCGGCCAGCGCCATACTCTATATTGCATTATTGGGTCACATTTATAAGGAATTGTATAACTTATATCACTCTCAAGTATTCTCAAGTTATAGGATGTAGCTGATATCCTGATATAGCCGATAAAACCAGTATATCAGTTACAACAATGGTGAAATACACAGTTATATCAATACACACCGTTGTTTCACAAATTTACTTCAACCCCTGAGTGCAACCGTACCTTTTACAGGTCCTCGCGCGCCAACGAGCCCCCAACTCGAAACTTGGACTTTCAAGGGTTGGTTCACCCACTAAAAAGTGGTTCTTTTGGGCTAACCAGGCGGAAATTGATATCATTCTCCTTATTACATCCATGGAATAATAGCTGAATGACGGAAGCCTGTGACCTCACTGGACTGTCCCAAAATAGCATAACATAGCCCTTATTTCAGGCCAGTCAATTATTCTAGTCTTCCTAGATAAGATGGATATAATATGATGCGATTGATGAAATTTAGAGATATAAACTTATAAACCCATGATTCTGGTGGTTAATGCAGCCACTCTGATAGACTGTCCAGCGGAGAAGGGAGGGAGCTCTCAGGAGCCATGGCTATCCAATTTTCCTTGCAAATGGGAAGGCCGAGTTCTACTAGTTAAGAGTTTCCCAACCGCATGATAGCCCATCAACATACGATAAATTGACGATGGAAGAAGCCATATTTATAGTATGAACTAGGGATTTTGCCCATCGGATAGACTGGTGCAAGTGCACATCAACACTGGGAAAATAATGAGTTTTGCAGACTCAGAACTCTGAGGTTTTCAAGTTCCAGGATAAAAATCCAACAACGTTGGGGGCATTATCAGAGCACCGGAATCTACGATCACTTTCCAACAACTTCCAACAGGGAATCGGGTAGCTTTTGTTTTGTCTGCCAAACAATGGCCTGGCAAATTACTTTTCCAGCAAAGACTTTTGGGACCATTGGACATATGATGGATGGACTTTCTAGCAAATGCCAACTCGGCATCACATAATAAACCATTCCCCTTCGGTAATCAGACGGGGCCAGGAAAATTATCCACTTGTAGTTATTTTGTCGCGCTTGAAACCTCCATTTCGTATCATTTAGCCTATTAAACTAACTTATATATATATATTAAATAACTTGTCTTATTGTAATTTTCATATGAGCTGAATAATTTGATATTACAACTGGTGGTATATAACAACTAGTTAATTGTAGTTTTCAACTGTTTTTAACGGTGTTTTTTGATTTTTTTGGGTGGGGCCATGTTTCGCGCAATATCCCAGGCAAGTGGACCTGGAAGCAGGTGATCGACATTTTGAAGCAGGAACCTGACGGGTGGTGAAGGACACCCCTGGGTAATTCAGCTGGGAGACTTCAGCTGGGGATTTCACCATTGAATACGTAGACAATGTAGACTGGACCCACAAGAATGATGATTAATCAACAGAACATGGAATTTTAACCACATACATGTGAATTGAAACCAGATAGACTCGAATTTCATGTGCAACGGACTGGATTTCTATAATGAGCGAGAGTTGTGATTAAACCCACAGAGAATTGTGATTTGGCCGATATACTTTGAGAAACCGATTGGATGTGTACTACATGGGGAGATAGAGATACAGGTATACAACTATAAGTGACTATAACTATAACTATGACTGTAACTAAAACAAAAAGAAAAAACTATATAAATATAAGAAGGGACATTGTAGTGAACATGCGGCTAACATCGGTTTTAAACATGTGTTTTTGTTGCAGGGTATCTGGGATGGGCTCGGTGTCAGGACATTTTTTGCGGATCCATGGAGCACCTAAGATAGATGACGAAAAGTCGGGGTGGTATAGTCGAACGTAGAGTCAACAATTGGATGTATTTGTGACATATTTTTGGTATGCGCAGCCAATCGCTTATAAGCGCTTGGTTAGTTCAAGGGACGAGTACACCAGGGCATAATAATCTATCATAGGGCTTCTGATGAATGACTTGTGATTGGCGTTGATAAAGCCCCTGGTTGGTAAACAAGGTGAGTTGTACAGAAATATCTTTAGCCCTCTAGGAAAGTGACATTGTCATATGGACAAGCTGACGTTGATAGATCATTTCCAAGGAAAAACCAATCAACTTGCATACTCATGTTAGTTTACTGGAGGGTCCGTTTTCTGGATCCGGAAAGCAGGTCCGACCCCCAGGTCGAGGGACATCACTAAAGTTAGTGGCTAGTTAGCCTATTCAGATGAGACACCCTTGATGAAAGGTCAAACTGTGCGCATCATTCTAGCCCCTGGAGACTGCCCTAAATCCACCAATTCATGGCTTAGATGTGCTCCTTGACCTTAAACCATTTGGATGCCGGCAGCCTCCAAACCTTGATTCAATAGTAGAACTATCACTTCTATTCTCGTGCGAATTGTCGTTTTTTTACTGAATTTTGTATCCCCAGACATGTTTTATGATGCGTCCACCTAAGGCGGTCGGCCCGTGTAGCACCGTCAGGAATCAGATGCAACTCTCAGCGCACTGGCCGAAGGACGCCGCGGCTGGCGCGGATGGTGGGAACCCCCGTGCCAAAAACCTACCAATTGGGGATGGTTTATGGCAACTATAGACATGGTAATGACTTGGAGATGGTTCATTATTGGGTTTATTTCAGTAATGGACACTATCATCCATCTTCAGATCAGTTGCCTCTATTGAAACTACTTTAAACAACTCCCACAAATTTTCTCCCAGAACAATTGCCAGAGGGCCCATTTGTAAATTATTCATGCTTCAACTGGTGCCCCAGCACCTAGCTCGACGCAGGGGCGTTATTCACTTCGAGCACATTGAGTGTCTTGGCGCTAGAAAAAATGCAGGGATCACCTTGGATGTGCGGTTTACCGTAATCAGCACGCGTTTTTCTTTGCAATGAAATGGGGGTATGTATGTACCAGCTCGTATCAGAGGCCAAGATCAGCCATGAGATGTTTGAAAGATATTTTGATAGAAAAAATGAGAAGAACTTGAACTGTTCCTGGGACATATTGGATCATATTGGAAGATATTCTCAAGATTCCTTTGTATTTTGTTAGTTTCACGCTGGAGAATTGGGTGGAAGTGGATGGTTGAAGAAAAAATGCAAGCCTCAGATTTTGATACACATGTGAGGGGACCTTGGTTGGGTAGTTGCCATGCGGTGTTTTTGTCAAATTTCTTTTGGACGGCATCCAAGAATAGCCATGAAACGGCCACAGATCAAAACCATTGTTTTTTTGATTGGGCCATGCCCATCAACTATATTAGGGGTTCACGCAACAAAACTAGGAGTGTAACCAGCGAATTGGAAAATTGTCCCAGTGGAAGCTTTCAAGCTAAACTTAGCCGGGTTAATGATTCATTTTTGTAGCCCGGAATTTGAAGACCTTCAATGACCCAATCGAAATTATGGCAAGTGCTGGTTGTTGGGTAAGGCTCCCAACAGTTGCTACCCGGCTACCTTTTGACAAATTCCTCAAAAGCAATGGAACCATCCGATCTAGAAATTTGGAATCATGCATAGATGGGTTTTTGCATTGGTTTTCCAATTGACCATGTGATGTGGATCTTTAAACATGGTGTCCAGGTATGGTTCATCCGTGATGGCCGCGCTTGGCCGTTTCTGAGGCACCTTTGGAGGAGCAGAGGACGGGTGAATCGCCCGTGAGAATACCGTGGATATATATATATATATTACTATATATTATTTTTTATTTTACCTCTTATATATATATTAGACATTGTTTATATATCAACCATTACATATCATGCACCGTAATTGAACTACTGGGATCTAACGTGAATCATTGGTGATCTAACCAATCATAATGTGGATTTCAGAGGATTTACTGTAATGGGCCTCAATCTACTTGTCAAACATGGCTCGGTGGGAAATCCCCGACCTAAATAAAGTTTCAGACGCTGGGAACGTCATCGAACTAAATCGGTGGAGTTACTGTCCCTTTCCACCTTCCAAAAACCAGTGCGTGACCACCTTTGGAATCACCCGAAAGGGCAGCAGAAACAGAAGAAACTGCAGCTGCTGCTGAGGAGCCAGCAGCACCAAAGGAAGAGGCAGCAGAAGCAAAAGAAGCTGAAGCCGCTGCTCAGGCACCATGAAAGGAAGATTAGGGCTGAAGTTTCGTAACATCACAGATCATAAAAGGTTCAAACTCCATTTGACCAGCACGTCTTCAGCATTTTGAGGAGGTCCCTGGATCAAAATTCCATGTTTTTGTTGCTGGAATCCATGTGCTGCCAATTGCTTGGGGTTTGGTGAATTTGGTTACACTAAATGACTCAAATGACTGTGAAGTGGAAGATGATGGTTATAGTAAACCCGCTTTTCTTAATCACATGTCCTTGCATTACATTTGCCGGGTGAAATCTACACTTTGGATCACTTTGGTTGATCAAATCCCCGTTGAAAGTAATCGCCCACATGGAGTCACCAATTCCTGCTGGATTAAAGGAAAACAAAGGAAAACATGTTATAATAAAATGTTTTGCTGGCAAAATCCCACTCTGGCTGATGAAATGCCTTGGTTGTGCAAATCTGTCTGTCTATCTGTCTATCTATCTACCTATCTATCTATCTATCTATCTATCTATCCATGCATATATATATATATATCTATGCATATATATGTATATATATATATATATATCTATGCATATATATATATATATATCTATGCATATATATATATATGCGTACATATATTTGCACGTCACCTCCAAAATCACAAGCTCCGAGCTCCGTAGGCATCAAGTGATGAGGACGGAGGGAATTGGGGAGATGGCTGCGGTGCATTGACAAGCCGGTTAGATCTGAACAGAAAAATGATGGTTGAATAAGGTTTACTGGGACACCGTTGGGGTGTGATAGAATATGCAATAGCCAGCTATATCTATTATATTGTTGGGGGTGTCTGAAAAATCAGACACCATTTACAAGAGGTAAATCGGAAGGGTGTTTCCCAAGATGTCAGGGTCTTCTCCAGATTAAGGCTCAGGTACGTCCCCATCCAAGGTCAGGCGTCCCCATTCCTTCCCCATCCAAGGTCATTTGTTTGTTGATTCTTGTCTATTCTCAGTACTGCTGAACCGTGTCTAGAAACTCATACTGGTTCAGTGTGTTCAGCTTTGCCATTACTTGTTCATCACAAAAAATGTCAGCATTTCATTGTTGTGGTGAAGAAACGCTGGAGAGCAGTGCGAGCTCACCTTCTGGAAGTGCAAGAGTAGACTTACAACATCTTACAGCCACTCTCCCAACTGACAAGGTCGTCCATAATCCTTCCTATTTGTCATAGCACACCCCACTTATCCACTCCCTACTTAGGCTCGAATGAAAAAAATAGTGCCCCTAGATCCATTGCACAATCATCGTTATTCCTATTAAAGTCGCCATTTGGGTGGTATATCCGTATAAAAATTCCTCATCCATGGAGGTCTTAGTGGGAATTCCACCTAAAAATAGGGGATTTTCTAGCAACCCATGTTTGATTACCAGAAGGCAATGGAACTTAACCAACGGAATAATCACATTAGAGTAGAAGAAGTTGCAGCAACTGCTGAAGACCCAGCGGCACCGAAGGAGGAACTGTTTTTGCGCGTTACCAACACCTTCTTGGATTTGAAAGCGGCTTTGCACGTTTCTTCTTGTTGAGATGGGTCATACCGAACAATCGGTTTTGTCAGATTTCCATCCTAGTTTGTCTGGAAAATGTCTGAAAAACAGCACCCCAAAATCTCATGCTTGATCATCATTTTCTCCCATTCAACCTATCATTTCTGAACCCAGCATCCTGGACAAAACCATATTTGAAGTTTGGAGTGATCGGCATGGCTCCTGGCAGCGCCGCTGGTCGCTCATGTCAGGGGAGGCAAAAGGACCGGCGAAAGTCCGCTCCGGGGCCGAAGCATGGTGCAGAGTCTGGTGGAAACTCTTCGGCTTTCCATGTTCTAATTTTCCAACAACGGGATATTCCAATTCCATTTATCATGATTTATTTTATTGGGTTATCAATTCGGGGAATCTACTGGGAGCATCTGTTAGTTTGAACCCAAATCCGCACGCAATGGGACTTGATGCTGATTTATGGTGATTTAACCATGCAGCAATAGACATTTCACGACAAGAAGAATGAAGGGATCTCATGGGATGTAATGGAATTAAAGGGGATAATGATGGCAATAATAGTTTCATCGGTTTAATCATTGAAGCTTGGGATTATTCATATCCTATGGCTGTGTATCTCCGTGGCTTTAGCCACATTTTCTAAATCGTGGGATTTGACCCATTTGACCCGTGGGAATGGTTAAAGATTTTTTAATGGATTCAACCGGCAAGGATGTGTCTCTCGACATAACAACCATGGGGGGTAAGTTTACCTTTTGCAAGCTGGAGCCAAGACGACTTCCGAATAGAAGGTACTTGGATCAATAGGATTCAATAGGATCAAACATTGGGATTTCATGGGATCTAACTAACAAATAATATGATATAAAATATAGGTTTACAACTGGGAAGGCCATGGATAACCGGTAAACTAAGATAGTTTATGGAAATCCATGGGTTCCCTAAGAAATCGAAGAAATGCCGAGAAAGTAACTGGTTAAGTATGGTCAGAGTTGGGTGGTTGTCTTATCTCATAATCTGTTACATAGCCATGGACAATGTCGATGTTGAATAGGTAAATCATCTATATACAAATGGGCCATGCTAGATGACCAGAGTATTCCAAAAAATCTGGTGATGGTTCCTCGTGGGTTGCATTAAATACTGTACTCGATCAGATTAATCACTTGCGATTCTTGGGATGCACATCCAAGTTGGAGATTAATTATCAAGGGTTAAGAAGGATGATGGTTGGAGGTTTTATGTGAAGATATCTCCTGTGAATTTTGGTTTGCTTGGTTCAATTCATCGTTTTAAGTGCTTGTCGCCATGAAATTTTGGGTGTGGGCGTCTCAAGAACCAAGGATACAATAATTATTTTGTATAAGGTGAGGCCGTAAACGATAGCGTTCAGTTGACGCACATAACTTGGTGAATTCTGTGGTGAGTGGGGATACAGCTATAGTATTCATGGGGTGAAGCTAAACCAACAAACATCCATCGAGGGCCTCACCTTGTACTGGTAACATGGCGCTGTGCGCGCCATTGCCAGTCCCAACTTTACATGAATGAAGAGTTTGGTGACACACAACAAAGGTCATCAACCTGTTTTTCCGAAAACGGCTTAATTATCCTGCTCCCACCCCAAAATTTCATATATTTTGACAAGCAAGATAGACAACAACACATGCGCAATTGCCAAAGCACAACACTGTACATCCAAAAACATCGGCCATTTCAACATTTTGTGCATTAAACCATCCAGTTGTTTGTTACTGCCAGAGCCGTACCAAACCACGAAGTTATAAATGTGACCCAATAATGCAATATACCTATCGTGGAATTGCATCCGGGTAGGGATTGAACATCAACATGATTTTTCCACCAAAAACTTTCATTTACAGTGGGTTTCCGGATATTTTCCAATGATTTTCCCATTCATAACCTCCATTGACAAAAGATTTTCCAGCCACATTTGGGAAGGATTGGCCCCAGGATTGGCATCAGCAACGACTCCTCCGGGGACCATGTGGAGCGCCTCGAGCAGACGAATGCACAGGAGAGGTGGAAAGATCGTTTTTCAGGTAGGAAAATGTACTGATGCCGTTGAGGGGATTTCAGCAAAATAGGACGTTGGGGGCAGCATGGAAAAAACAAAAAAAACAAACGCATGGAATTTAGCAGTTTTAAAAATTCAAACTCAAAGTAACAGTTTTTTGGGGGTATAAAAACCATTTTACACCAAATCATGTTCAGAAAGATCAAAGCACCAAATGGTGTTGCTGACAGCGATTGTTTTTGTCACCTCCTCTAGCCAGTGGATGGCACAATTTGGATAAATTTGGGTCAATGTGCAGCCCATTTGTGGCAATGATGGAGTATGAGTCGGTGTGCTTTCTTTTTTCAAGTTTTGATTTTGGTATTCTCAAAATGCATATCTATTGTGACCTCAGTGCAGTTTTCATAATTTCTCCCTTCAAACTTCAAACATATACAAAACTTATGGAAGTCTCCTAAATTAGTAATTTGACCTACAACCAAATTCACTATAGTTTGATTAAATTTAGGGCAAACATTTACTAGTGCATTTTTTGATAACCTAAATATACTTACCTTACCTCCCG
>Ga0126342_10021640_pt1 | contig 10698 bp, 5 predicted proteins | sample Cyp1metagenome_FD_92528 | JGI IMG/M metagenome (GOLD analysis project Ga0126342, IMG submission 92528) | Coral microbial communities from Lord Howe Island, Old Settlement Bay, Australia - Cyphastrea 1 metagenome | ecosystem: Host-associated > Invertebrates > Cnidaria > Coral ... | reverse complement strand
TGTAATGTATTGTAATGTATCGTAATGTATCGTAATGTATTGTAATGTATTGTAATGTATTGTAATGTATTGTAATGTATTGTAATGTATTGTAATGTATTGTAATGTCATGTAATGTCATGTAATGTCATGTAATGTCATGTAATGTATGTAGGTACGTGTGTACGCGTGTACGCGTGTACGTGTGTACGTGTGTACGTGTGTACGTAGGTACGTAGGTAGGTAAGGTAGGTAGGTAGGTAGGTAGATAGGTAGGTAGGTAGGTAGGTAGGTAGGTATGTCTGTGTGTATGCGTGTATGTATGTATGTATGTAGGTAGGTATGCAGGTATGTATATATGTATATACACCACCACAGGGGCATCATACCACCCCCCCATCCCATGGGGGGGGAGGGGGGGGGGTGGGAACACGGGACACGGGACCATATATACAATACATTACATTATATAATGTAGTTTCAATTGATACTATATCAAACAATTTTGACAATTTCATGTTTTTTGTAATCAGGAAAAGTGAGGGGGACCACCACCACTATGTCTACTAAAATGATATTGCAGTGTTTACAATTTATGTCGAATTGTTTTTATATCATAGTCATCATATGGTAAAATATGTCCATATTACCATACATTGCAAACATAATTCAGGATATCCAACATAATATATGATACTATACAACAGTCACGTGATTATCGTAGATTTTCGATAATTCATGATTACACTATTTTTACGATGACAATCCTACAATAATAATAATGAATATATATATATATATATAAGTCCTATATATATATATGTATATACATATATATATATATATATGTATATACATATATATGTTTTTGGGATAACTATGGTACAATATCCTACATTTGTTGTGATATACATATTATCTATGGTATTTTTAGTTTCCTTGTACATGTACTTATATTATGTACTAGTGTAAATCTCCATGTATTAATAAGATTTTCCATTCTAGCCATCCAACTATTGGGGTACCTCCATTTCAGGAAACCCCCATATATATATATTATATTATATGTAATAGAATACACTATGAATTCCCCATATATTTCTTGGGTTTTCCCCATATCTTTGCCAAGTTTTACCCGGAAGCCCCGGCCATTTCCAGCGCCAGGTGTTGCACCTGAACCCGTTGCAGGACGTTCCGCCCGAGCTGCAGCTGCCGCTGCTGCGAGCCTTGGAGACGAGGCCGGGCCGAGTTAGGCCCTTCACCGGGGGTGAACAAAAAATAACTGGGTTTTTACATGGGAAAATGGGAAAACCATAGGAAAACCATAGGAAAACCATAGGAAAACCATAGGAAAATATATGGTATGACTGGGTAAACCATCTATAAATGGTTAATCTATGGTTAATATATGGATAATCTATGGTTAATGGTTAATAGTTACCCGGCCTGGTAAACATACAAAAAAACTGTTGAAAATGGCCCAGTCGAAATAGTTGATTTATCCAGCTATAAAATGGTGGAGCTTTCCATAGCTATGTAAAGGTTTACCAGAGGGTACGTTACTTTCCTATTTTTGATGAATGTATATTAATGTACCACTATGTATACTTATTAAACATTGTGATTTTCCATAGCAAACTGTTGGTTTACCAGAGGGTATGGATAGCATTGTATACCCTCTGGTAAACGTAGAAAACGATGGAAAATGACAATTTTTCATGGGTAAATCAACTATTTCTATGGCCATTCTCAATAGCTATGTTAGTTTACCAGAGGGTAACACATGGGAGAATTGGTGGCAAATAATCCAATAATACCAAAAAAATAACGCACATTCATGGATCAACCGCCAATCATACCAAGAAAATAGCGAAAATACATGAACATACATGAAACAACGTCCAATAATACCAAAAGAAATCGCGAAAATACATGGATCAACTGATCAACATTGGAATTTCATTAAACGATTTTAGAGACTTGACCTACCACCAGTTCCCTAGCGCTTGTAGCGGCTCTATAGTCATCAGCTCCATTTTCACTAAAGTTATGGGTAGCTAGACATACAAGTCCATTTGCAACACGCTTAGGTGGTTTAATACGTTGAATCTCATAACATCCCCATGTTTCTGGCTCGGAATCTCAATGGGTTTGTATAGAATATATAGTTAGGCAAATTTCACCATTTGCTGTTCAAATCAGTTTAAGTCCATTTTTCGAAATCCATTTCGCAAGGTATGTCTAACAGTTCATCTCTTAACTCTGAAAACTGGACAAACTATAGTTGGGATTTGAATCCGCACTATAGATTTGCAAAACTGCTACAGTCAATCTTCTAAGTATAGAATCTCTAGTTAGGCAAATAATCCACCAGTTTTCTTGGATTTCTCAATTTCTACAGTTCATCTCTTATCAAAACCCATAGGATCCATAATGTATGCTATATATGGTAACATTTACCATCAATATACCACAATGTGAGGCCCCCAAAGTATTTCTAAGTTGGTTTATAACTCCAATAACTGTGGTTTATGGTACTTATAACTATAGTTACTGGGGCTTATAAACCAACTTATAACTGGGGGGCCTCACATTGCATCATATATACCATACATGGATCCTATGGGAAATAGCCACATGTTCACTGCTGAGGCTCGTGCGTGGGGATCCCATCCTCACCGCGGAGCCAGTGACTTCTGCCCTGGCTGCGTATCATCTGAACCTGCCAGAGGCGCCCTGGGAGGTGGGAAAGCAGTGGGAAATGGATATATTATCATATATTATTATATATTATCATATATTATCATATATAACCCAGTTCATTTGGGATATCATAGGGATATCATAGGTTTCCTTAAAACATCGAACCCTTCAGATGGCCAAATTCTTGTTTTCTGATGGCGCGAAACCCTAAGTTTCATGCCACTATTACCCGGAATCAAGCCAGGTGTGTAAGTTCCGGTACTCGTATCTCTTTGCTTTTGGTGAAGTGCTCGATTTTGTTTTGTACAAAGCCATACTGTATGCCATAGAAATCGGGTTTATTTGTACCCTCTGGTAATTTAACATAGCTATTGAAAATGGCAATTTATAGTTGATTTACCAATTGAAAATTGTGATTTTCCATAGCTATATTAGTTTACCAGAGGGTATATTCCCGCACATTGCTCTAAATCGGTTACTGCAATGGCCACTGTTTATCTCTGGGTGTGAAAAACCGCCCTGGGAAACATGTCAGACCTCTGCGCCTCGTGCTGTTGCCTTTCTGTCAGAGTCTCAGAGGGGCAGGTGCAGCTCCTGCAAGTCAGAGGATCCCGCTCCCACCAAAAGAATGACGATGTTGTTGTTGATAGTGGTGATGGTGATGTTGTTGATGATGACGATGACAACAAGTAATTTTGTGAGGTCCCTATTCGCGCCAGGAATTTGCAGCTTCATGCTGCAGCGCGACAGCTTCCCAAGGGTGGCATAGGCACCACGACCGTGGCTCAGAAGATCGAGGGGAAGTATGGGGAAGTAGGAACTTTGCAAATCTCGGACCTTGGACCTTACAGTTATGGCCCGAAATACCAGTTATAAGTACTTGTAACCCCATTTATAGAATGTATCATCCCATTGAAATAACCAGTTATAACAAATAAATTGCCATAACTGTAGTGGATGTTAGTGAGGAGCCTGTCATGCCATATCAGGCTTTTTCATTGGATATAAATGAATGGTTCGCCATGAGAAACACGCCGCCTTTGCAAGGTCTGAGGGAAAGGTATGGATGCTGGATTTGCGCAGGTGAATCTTGAGGAAACCTGAGGATGTGGCCATAGCCAGGATGCATCTACTGCAAGTACCATAGTATACTTCCTACATTATTCCTAACATTTCTTAAAAACATGGACATGTGATTGTGATTGCGTGTGCTATTTTGATTCAACAATTACATATAATACATATGTTGTGTTCAACCCAGGCACGATGATTTTCAGGTTGAAGCCAGCAACCATGCGGTGCAGGTCGGCCGCTGCTGTTTGCCGCAGAGCCTGTCATGTCTTCGAGCAGGGCGGTGGCTTTGCTCGAGGCACAGATTCTGGGGTTGTTGAGACCCTTAGGACCTGGGATTTTTTGGGATTATATACTGATGGTTACCCTTAACAATCAAAATAGATCAAAATAGCGAAAGGAAACACAGAGTGGGATTTAATGGGATTAGAATGGGACTATAATTGGTTGAATGGGATTTAGTGTAGATTGTTTTCTGCCTTCAAAGTTGCCATCGGACTTATCAACCTTCCCAATGGATGGCTGATGGTTATTCAATGAAGAGATTATAGATGGTTGATATTGGTTCTTGATAGTTAAGAATGGCTGATAATAGATGGTTAATCCCTTTCCCCGTTCATATTAAACACCCCCCAGGGTCACCATGGTTTCTGTCAGGATGGTCCCAGCCCAAGCTTCGCCAGAAAAAAATGTCACTTTGGGGTCCCTCTGAGGAATATTGATGGCTGGTTGGTGGTTTGGAACCATGGATCTTTATGACTTTCCATATATTGGGAATGGAACAATGATCCCAACTGACGAACTCATATTTTTCAAGATGGTTATTGCACCACCAACCAGGTTCCATTTTCCCAATTTAAATGTAGCATTTCATAGGTAGGTTAGGTCACGACTCCATGTCTACGGCCTGAAGTCATACCACCATGGTAACAGGAATTCCTGGGGCAGCTGTGGAACCCGGGGGCCCGGATGCCAAGGGCTCTGCAGTCTGTGAGATTTTTAAGTGAATCATTCGAATCATCTAAGAACCTCTAAGAACTCCGTTTCGGATTTTTTCCGACGTCCTCAGATTTCCTGATGATTTCAATGATTTATCCATGTGTTTTCTCCATTTCTTCCACACTTGGCGGAGTTTCCGACAGAGATCCGCCCAGGTTGAGAGGATGCCCAGTAGCTACGACCTGGAGAATGTGGCAGAGGTGTTTTCTGAAATTGCCCATTTGAATGCGGATCATGATTATGTTATATTGTAGATGATGTTAATTCATGTCAATATGCGTATGTCAATTCATGTTAATGTATATTAATTGATGTTAATATATGTCATTTGATGTTAACATATGTTAATTGATGTCAGTATATGTTAATTGGTGTTAATTTATATTAATTGAAGTTACTATATGTTAAGTGATGTTAATATGTATTAACTGTTCATTGATGTTAATATTTTTAGTTGATGTTAATATATGTTAATAGATGTCAATATTTGTTAATTTATGATGATATGTGTTAAATGATGTTAATATATGTTAATCGATGTTAATATATGTTAATTTATGTTAACTCATGACAAAAAATGTCAATTGATGTTAATATATATGTTTTTGTTGGTAATATATATGTTAAGTGATGTTAGTATATGTTAATCGTATCAATATATATATATATGTTCATTGATGTTGATATATGTTAATTTATTTAATTTGATGTTAGTTGATGTTATATGATGTTATATGGGTATGATATGGGTCAAAAATCGATACTGTAGCTCTAAATTTGGATGCGTAGTACTAGACATGAATAGTTCATATTTGGGTTCTAAATTTGGACCGTAATGTTTGACCCATCGAAATGCATCTCAGGGACATCGAATATTGTCATTTATTAGTTATAACTGGTCATTTATTAGCTATTAGTTATACAACTGGTTATAAATAGGATTATACATTCTATAAATGGGGCTATAAGTACGTATAACTGGTAAAGGGCCATAACTGTAGTAAATGAGACGGATATCGATGGCAGAACTGCCGTTAAGATAGTTAAACTGACTTTGTAAGCCATCGTTACGATCTGCTTACTAAGCGGGAGTTTTTTTCGTTTATATGCGAACTCACCGGCCGTCCTTGTCTTAGTGGTCTATATACTTGGGAATCGTCCCAAGAATGCCTTTATGTTTTCCAGCTTGGGAATTAATCTCAGAAGCCCGGTGAAAAATTTGGCAATTCGTAGAATAAGGTTCATGTATTTACAGTATATATGTGATATCTTTGAAACAACTATTCCCAAGGCTTTCCTTTTTAAGGGGAAGGGATCATACCGATACCATATCGGATAGCATTGGGATGGCTCAAATGGTCAAGAACTGGACTCCCTGGACGTCCTTGAGACCAAAACATCGTTTTCGCCCGCGACATCTACATTGTTCAACTAGATACCCTCTGGTAATGACTAACAGTTAGCTATTGAAAATTGCCGTTTATAGTTGATTTACACGGCTATAAGTGGTGGATCTTTCCATAGTTATGTTAATTTACCAGAGGGTAAGTGTAAAGGCAGGCCATAACAGTTACAAAAGACTTGTTTGAAATCAAAGAGGCTTGGGCGGTTTTGAGGATCCTGTATTGTTCTGGAAAAAGTTTTGTCCCCAAAATGACCAGCTGATACTGTACTTCAAAAGTATATCCAAGAAGTCCAAGAAGATCCCCAGACATGCTTCACTTTTTGATGGGTTTCGGACTGTGGAGGTGTCTTGGATTCTGGATCACTCCGCAGTGGTGTACCTTCCAGAGCATCCTGCCAAGTTGGCCAAGGCCTTAATGTCGAGGATCTTAAGAGGTTTGCCATACTAACCCCATCACCTCATATTCAACACTCCTTTTTTGGTCCCAAATATGTGATTCCCCTACATCCCCCAAAAATCACCATGATGACTCTGGGGAGTGTTTGATACGAACAGGGGAAGGGGTTAATCATCTATTATCAACCATTCTTAACTATCATTAACCTATATTAACCAACTATGGAACACTGCTTGGTGGTTTGGAACATGAATGTTATGACTTTCCATATCTTGAGAATGTCATCATCCCAACTGACGAACTCCATCATTTTTCAGAGGGGTAGGCTCAACCACCAACCAGATGTGTTTTTCCATAAATAGCTATTGAAAACGGCCATTTATAGTGGATTTACCCATTAAAAATGGTGGATCTTTCCATTGAACATGAATCACTTTGCAAAAAAAGGCTTCACCAAAAACAAGGTTGAAACTCAGCGAGCAAATCATGGGATCTGGCGCCCCATGAGTCATGGGTCGGCTTAACCATCCTAGACCATCCATGGACCTCAGGTCTTTCAGGACTTCTATGCCATGGCGATGCCAATCTTTTTGCCCAGTTTGAGCATTCTATCGCGTGGAAACTCAGATTTTCTGACCTTCGCAAAGCGATCCAGGCATTTCGCAATTCGCGTCATGCAAAATCAACGTTTTTTTTTCTGCGGATGTCACATGACAGTTCTTCATACATATCCAATGAAAGGTGGACTGTTCACAATAACTACTTGTCTGGTGACATTGTCCAAGAATCAATTTTTGGAACAACTTATTGTATATATATGATATATATATGTGTGTGTATAATATACTGTATATAATATATTTAGTACTGTAATATATATATATATATATAATATCGTTTATATTATAACACACCTATCTATTTACATATATAAGAAATATATATATATACATATACAATATATATATATATATATATTTATAGACATATACATAATACAATATATATATATATATACATAATACAATATATATATATATATATATATATATATATTATTATACACATAATACAACATATATATATATACATATTATGTCGAGTTGTTGTTCCAAAAATGATGTTCAATGATGACACTTTTCTATAGAAACCTCCACGAACTCGCATCCTGACCGCAAAGTCTTGAGTCAAAGGCGGCTGTGGGGGTAATGGTGGAAATACCATTGGGCGTGTACATGGTACTTCTACCTTAGTGGCGTGGCAGTTTCTGAGTGTCAATAGTACCACGAACTTATTGTACTCGCAATGGTGTTTTTAGTATCATTGTGGTATGAAACTGAACCTAACAATGGTACTAATGAGTCAAATGCATTCTCCATTTGATGTTGCAAGACAGGCTTCAATCCCACTCTTAGAATCAAACCATCAGTGAGGTCGAAACCACTAATGATCTAAAATCAGAGCTCGAGCAACTCGACATCAAAGATGTCATACCTGGTCTTCAGCAACAACAAACAAGTGAAACAGGGACGCCCGACTTCGATTAGTTCCAGCTATTGCTTCGCTTGCGCAACGCGCTTCGCTTGACATGACGTGGCTGCAGAAACTCGAGGATTTGGAGGAGTCTATGAGGTGGATCCAGCACTTAGCCACAGTCAATGGCCATTTTAGGAACCGATTCATTGGATTAATATAAGGCCTATTTTTCAGGCCTAAATTTAAGGGAATATCCCCAGAAAATATGGCCAAACATATGGTACTAACGTACCTACATTTTAGGATCTTGAAATTCCCATTGATAAAGGACCTCAGCACTTTGCCAATCATTGCCGTACTGAATTTGACGAATCTTTTCCGATTGCTGTGCTTCAAGTTGAATTTTTGATATGGTCAGTATGACTGGCAACTATCCATATGCGGGTTCAATCCCTGAACGGTCTTCGAATGTGACCCATATCCATGATTTGATGGGTGAAAAGGCAACACGGTGACTGTGCCATCATGCGGTTGTCAGTAGTTATTCCCAACATGCCCAGGACTGTGAACATTTCCTGACTCTTCTTGCAACTCTCCAAGTTAAGACTTACAAGCTGGTAGATATACGTACCTTAGTTTACCATCCATTTCCACTTGGATTTGCTTCTTTACTTGCGCGTAGACCCACGCGTGTTTTCAATTACCCCAACTTCATGTTCATAATTTATATTATCCATGGAATTGTGTCTTTTGTTTAGTCTACAGAAACACATCAGTCCACTGTGTTTCTCATCATGTTTCATCCGAAATCGCGTCTAAATTGCTGAGCAATTTATGAAATATTAGTTGTTTATTCTGTCGAGTAAACACATCAGTTTCCAATCAAACCTCCCCATTTCAGCATTTCCCCAGCATTTCCCCAGCACGCACCGGGTCGCCACCGGGTCACCACCGCAGGAGTCAGGGCTCTGCGGCGTGCGTGTGCAAAGTTTGAGGCGCTTCGAGGCCGAACCAAACAGTGGCAAGGAAGGGCCTGGGGACTCAATGAACCTTTCGCAGAATTGATGGATAGAAATCTGCTTAGATGGGCCATGGAGTTAGGGAAAACTAATTAGTAAATGGATTATTTCATTGGGATTTTTTGGGGGTAACAAATCCCCAGTTACTAACCATGAATCGCTAATCCCATGGCCCATCTAAGTGTTGATGATGGAAATCATGGATGGTAAATATATGTAAATATGGGTCATGTTGATTTGTTGGATTTTGATGGTTTGACTTACTGGTGCTAAACGCAGGGAATTTTCGGGAATGATCCACAATCACTAGTAATTTCATCATCCCAGCAACCCCCAGTCCCATCCATTCCCTGCTAAGCACCAGTAAGTGATGGATGGTAAATATGAGACATGTTTTATGAAATGTATCATTGATATGTGATATATGATGATATATGTACATCATTGATATGGAGTGAATTATCTGTTGATGATTGCCATTGATGTACATTGATTTGGAGGTTTCCTAAGTCATGGGGGTACCCCTAGTTATCATCCATTTCAATAGAGGATTTTCCATTAAATAAACCATCCATAGTTTGGGGAAGCCCCATGACTTGGGAAACCTCCATATGGAGGTGAACGAGTGAACGATTTTGATGTACATCAACATTGATATCATATATTGAAGTACCCCAATGTATAATAAAGGTATATGTAAAATCAATAATGTCAATTTACAATGAGGTACCTCAATAAATATCATAAATGTAATATGATACATTTCATTGATATCCTTGATATTAGATACATATCTGTAATATGCAGGACAATTTCAATAGCCATTGATGATTGATGGTAAATATTGGAAATGTATCATTGATATGTGATATATGTACATCATTGATATGGAGGCAATTATTTGTTGATGATTGATGTACATTGATCCAATTGATGTTGATGTACATTGGGGGGAAATTATCTGATCAATCTGCTTCTTTGCCATGGAATATTGCCTCGTTACGATGGTCTGTTAAGTGCAAGTAGTTGTGTTTTTTTGATATCATTGTTGCATCCACGAGCAGCTTTTTTCTGGAGAGAATCTGTTGATGATCTTAACTCAAGAAATCTCTGCAAGCGAGTTTCAGTTGTTGCCGAAGAAGACCGAACATGGAAAATGGTTGAAGACATTTGTGGAGATGGCCTTAGCTCAGCACAGCTTCTGGCGCTTTCAAATATAGGGGTTGTCTGAAAATATAGCCCATCGGCCAACGATATAAATCCGTTGGTTCTCGTCGCTTTCCCTCTAAGATTGCATTTCTTTGCGCAGCGCCTCTCCCTCCCCCCTCCATTTTGAGGCTAAACCCATTGATTCCGAAAAAGACTTCAGTTGTGGAGCTAGCTGAGGTCCGTCCAATGGCAACAGACCATGGGGTTTTGGACTCAGCCTAGAAATCATGAGGGGAACGACATGGAACTCATGTCCCGGGTTCAGACTTTTCGTCATCTTTTTGGAGGTTGCTATAGCTGAAAGATATCACAACTATTGTTCTAGCAATTTCTTGCCCATATTCCAGGGCCGAACATATTCCATGCCAAAATAGCTGGGAAATTTCAGGGAATTGCGAAGACCCCTTTCAGGTGAAATTTGTATTTCATACAGTTTGCCA
>Ga0126342_10021639_pt1 | contig 10698 bp, 15 predicted proteins | sample Cyp1metagenome_FD_92528 | JGI IMG/M metagenome (GOLD analysis project Ga0126342, IMG submission 92528) | Coral microbial communities from Lord Howe Island, Old Settlement Bay, Australia - Cyphastrea 1 metagenome | ecosystem: Host-associated > Invertebrates > Cnidaria > Coral ... | reverse complement strand
GGTCTCCCAAAACTGCCAGATGCGGAACCCAAGCATTGAACATGTCCTGAGGTGGTGACGTTGCAACGCCCCGGTGAAATTGGAGTGGTGCGCCAGCTGGGTTGTGGGGAATGATGCATCATTTTGGCTGGGAGGTGGGGTATTTTTGGATATTTTTGGTGGAATTGGTCCGGGTTCCCACTTGGTGTTTTTATTCTGGAAGCTATTTGAAGTGGTTTATTCCCACTTGGTTGCCATTTGTGGAAGCTACCAACGAAGGGCACCTTGGCACCAATGACCATCGCGCCCAGGTGTTGAACTACAAGAAGTTGGGATCAAAAGCCCCATGGATCACCAAGATCAGTGCTGGACTCTTGACCAGGCGCATGACCCAAACCGTGGGATGGGGCCAGGGCTTCTAAATCGAGTCGAAAAGTGATCAATGAATTCAGAAAGTGAGACATGAATTGTGGATGAACCATTCGCGAACTTCAGCTTTTAGATCTCTTAGCCACTATGTCCATCGCGATGCCTCCATTCGTTAATTGGGATTTCTAGGACCATGGTAATCCTGTGATCCATGGGAGAATGATGTGCGCTGGTGAATGTAGATGCTGGTGTGAGTGGCAGCATCCCACATGGATGTTTGGTCCAAACGTGTATTAGATTTAGATGGAACCATCCTCCATGCGTAGATGATTCCTTCCAGTTATTTCTTGGTTTACGGCCTTTAACTACTTTAAGATATCTACCATAAATGACCCCAGTGATGTCAGTTATATCATTTACCGAAATCCATCCAAAGCCATCCAAACCCATCAAGTTATCTCTCATGTACCAAAAAAAACAAGGCATTCCATTGCCATTCCAACATGGCTACATGGCACCCCCATCCGGCACCCCCATCCTCCCATCCCATGGATCCCATGGATCCCATGGATCCCATGGATCCCATGGATCCCATGGATCCCATGGCGGAGGTGGAACGAGGACACGCCTGAACAGGCCGTAGGCATCCATGACCGCATCCGCGCCGTGAACGGCGCCAGCGGCACGCCGGAGGAGCGCTTTTGTGTTGTGGCGCGTTTGTTGTGGGGGATGAAATGGGCTTTGTGGGGTGGCTTTGGGGTGGGTTTATCCCGAAAAAATGGGATGTAATCCACCGAAAATATAGGAAGATCATCCGGACATGATGGATTTTTGAGGCTTTTTGAAGCCAGACATGGGGAGAAAAATGTGGGGATATCATGAAGGAAATGATGTGAAATTGTGGTGTTGAGTGATGAAATATGAGGAGCCAATCATGATTTATTGGGGTTCTTGCCATCAAACATGTGGGGATATCATTTTGGGGGGTCTTGGGTCATGAAAGCTAATTATCAGCAACAAAACTAGGGGAAAATTGGGAAATTCATCAACAACATCGAAATGTGGGTTGAAGTAATCATCCAAGACTTAGGTGGTTAACAACCAAACTTTTGTGATGACTTTCCCAAACAATTTGCGCAAACTGATCGAATTTCGACGTCGTCGTTTTGGATGGAATTGGACAGGCAGCATCCTCAACATCCATTGCTGTTTGTTGCTGCCCTCTTTTTGGGCCCCTCTGGCACCCACACCATGGTGCTTCCTGCACCACTGCTGCCCACTCGTTGCAACAGGAGTTGATGGCTGGAATCAAGGTGCGTTGATGGTGGGGCTGTTCTATTCCCAGCCTTGAGACAAATTCGCAACATTCTAGGAATCTGCTGAGGGTATTTGGGATTCATTTCCACATGGGTTACTTTTTAAAACAGTTTTGTTTCTCTCATTGGGCTTTGATCCGCAGGATGCTGCGGAGACGCTCGAGCTGACCGTGCTGCACTACGGCTTTTGAGCCGCTGGCGGTGGAACAAGCGCCGGCTCCACTGGCGTTCCCAGGTGATGTGAGGGGAACAACACCGTACCAAGGTATCTAAGGTATCTAAGGTATCCAAGGTTTCAGGGGCTGATTGGATTCAAGAATTTTTCGAGGTCCTTGATGCGAAGTGTTGTGACAATTTGGATTCGTGGTTACCACGGGAATGCGATGGGAATGCTTGGGGCACCTCACCGTTGATTTTGCCTTCGATAAGCAAAACGAGTCACCGTTTTGAAGGATATGGTTGCTCCCCAGGACGGACGTTGGTGTCTGCCAATGGTTGATTGACAGGTGACCTCGGTGGTCCCAAAAAATACCAACGAATTAACCTAGTCTCCCCCAAGAAAGACCCTGGATAAACGATCCACTTGAGCAATGGCCTGAATGTGCCATACCCAAAGGCCCCAAGGGGTCACAGAGTCTGAATTGATATTAACGAGCAGATCCATAACATACGATTTATCACGACTTACCACTATGAATCAGATGAATCAGCATGAGAATTGGAGATAAGTGGTCAATGGCAATGGTTCCGAATGATCTCAACGCCCAAACTTGACCATGACATCGCAACAGAAAGTGGTCGCGGACCACTCTCGGAGTCCGCCCTGGGGGGTGGCCATATTGCGGCGTCCCGGACAACGCCTTAGGCGTTTTTTTCGACGCAGTGCTTGAGGAAAAGTAATGCAACGGGACCCAAGGATGTGGGGTTTGAAATGGGCCCAAAATCTGGGGCGACCCATGGCTAACCCCCATAGAAAATGGCAAGTTTTGAGGTAAGATGCTGATCAACATGGGCCCGGAGGCTGGTCTTGCCCTAAATCCTTTGAGGTCACCCTCTTCGATTCTGCGCACTGTTTGCAGCTTGGGCAGTTTGATTGAGCTAGTGCCGAGTTGACATAGATGTGGGCCATTAGGGGATATTAGGGGTGTATCCACCATTTTCAGACAAACCCATTTGTTGCTCAGAAAGTTGACCAAACTCGGCACTGACCACGGTTCACACGTACACACCTATAGTGTGAATGCAGGCCTTGCACGTCTCCTTAAGGACTTTGGCCCAAAAAAGTTGCCCAGTTGGCAGAGGGAAAGGCACCCAAAGCAAGAATGCAAAAGTACTTGAGACTCAGCGTGACCAAGCCATTCATTGAGGCAGCCGACCTTTTTACATTCCATTCGTGACCCACTGACTTGACCTGTTAAAAGGAACCTGCTGGAGGCCCACTTTTGGATGCACTCAACCTAGCAGCTAGTAAGTGGTCAATAATCACTACTTTTTTCATCATGATGGTTTTACCCAATCATAGTATAGGGGACATATAGATGGATAGGATAGGATAGGACAGGATGGTAGATTAGATTAGATTAGCTAGACAATAGACAGATAGATAGATTCAGATAGATCCTCTTAAGTCCTCTTAAATCCTCCTACCTTTATGTTCAAATCCAATTCCCATCCTTGAGTCGTATCCGTCCCCACCTGGGAAGGCGGAACAAAGGCGCCGAGTGCGGGAGCTACAGCAGCAATTCATGAGCTGAGCCACGGAAAAGTGGTGCTTGCAGCCTTGGCGCCGGAGATCACATCCTCAGAATGGACAATTGTTTTTTTTTGAAGCAGTGAGAATGTACCCTAGGGGCCCTAGCTATGCAATTGAACATAGCTACGGAAATTGTTCATTTTTAGATGATTTACCTTTTAAGCATTGTGATTTTCCGATTTTCCATAGCTATGTTAAACACATTACCAGAAAGTAAGATCTGCTCCATAGAGTCCAAGGTTTAAGGTGTCCCAAAATCCCAGAATTTGGCATCCTTTCGCAGTCTCGGTGTGTCTGAAAATAGGGCACCTGAAATCATACGGTTTATCGGTCTATAATCATTTCTCCTGTTCAAATGTTTGATTTCAGAGGTGTAGCTGCAGATCCAATTTTTAGACAACTCCATATTATATGGTTGCTACACGCACACACACATATATATATATATCACCCATTATATCCCATTGAGTCGCATTGAATCATCGCAATGAAAAATCCCTATTCTTGATGGTTAATTCATATAACAACATGTTACATACATGCATACATACATACATACATACATACATGCATACATCCATGCATACATACATACATACAGACACACATATATAAATAAATATATATATATATATATATCCATTATATTCAGATTACCATATTACGCCAGCTTTTTTACCAGGTTGAACCAGATGAATCCCCCCTTGAAAGGCCAATTTTTCCACCATTTCCCCGGCCCCGAGGCTGGTGGCCCTCTTCGAACGCAAGGTGCAGCACCTGGATGCCGCACCCAGCGGCGTCAGTCGGGGCCCAGGGCGATAGATAGAATCCCATGACCCTAATATTAAACACCCCATAAATGGTCCCAATTAAGTGGAATTTCCCTAAACCATGGTTTCGTTTAGGGGGTGTTTAATATTGGAAGGAAGGGATTAGAACTGATATATAGATATACAATGATATTTAATGACATATAAAGATTAAATAGATGATAATTATTATTTTTAAATATATATGAACATATCTATTATTATTTAATATCATTTGTTATCACCTATTATCTACTATCGGGTATCCATTGAATGATATTTTTTTTTTAAATTGAATCATAGCATATAATTCACACACACACATATATATATATACATACACGATAGATTCATAGCTTGAATAGATAAAGAACATAAGAACATATATGTATACATGCACAAGCGCAGATCATATCCATAATATATATAATACAGTAAATACATTTTTAAAATATATAACGCGCACACACACACATATATATATAATAGTACGTTTTATAAAACAAACAAATTACATATATTTAGTATAATAAACATGGTGCTGGGCATCTGAGAGGCTCGCGACTGTCGTCACTTTTCAAACATTTTCTAGGGGGGAATTGAAAAGGCTCAAAAACAAAAACTTTAGTATCGTCAGCAATATCATCATCATCATCATCGTCATCATCATCATCATCATCATCATCATACGGTGAGAACATACAGCAGCGTAGAATGACGCATGTGTAGAAGTGCAAGAGTACCTACAGCGTAGCGTGACGTATGTGTGGAAGTGTAAGAGAACCTACAGCAGCGTAGCATGACACATGTGTGGAAGTGCAAGGGTAGCTACAGCGTCGCATGACGTATGTGTAGAAGTGCAAGAGAACCTACAGCAGCATAGCATGACGCATGTGTAGAAGTGCAAGAGTACCTACAGCATAGCATGACGTATGTGTGGAAACGCAAGAGAATCTACAGCAGCGTAGCATGACATGATGTATGTGTGGAAGCGCAAAAGAACCTACAGCGTAGCATGGCGTATGTGTGGATGTGAATGAAATGCAAGAGAGCGTACAGATATGTTGGAGCACATATGTGTGGAAGTGTAAATGACGTTACTATCCCACCCCACCCCACCTTTCATAGTAGAATGCAAAAAATGACAACAGTCGCGAGCGTCTCAGATGCCCGGCACCATAAACATATAATAAATTATTCGCTATATACATATATAGTATATATGCACTTGAATGGACCCCCTGGGAATTGTGGAATTGTTGCGCTGGAAGATGGTCTTGAGATTTGTTGGGTTTCCAGGCTGTGATTTCAAGGGTGGACATCAGGGTCCTTTCTTTCCCCCAATCGGATTTATAATATGCGGCTAGACGAGCTTTCCCATTTTCCAGAAATGTGGGGTCAAACCATCCGGGAAGTTCATTCTTGATTACTGGCCAAAGAAAAAAGACACAACCTCATCATGAAAAAGACACTATGTGTACGTTTTATACAAACAAACAAAAATACATATATACATATATACATACCTACATACATAGATACATAGATACATACATACATACATACATACATAGATACATAGATACATAGATACATAGATACATACATACAAACATACATACATACATACATACATACACATACATACATACACATACATACATACATACATGCATACATACAAACATACATACATACATTAACATACATACATTAACGTACATACATTAATGTACATACATTAACATACATACATTAACATACATACATTAACATACATACATTAACATACATACATACGTACATACATACATACATACACCAATAAATATAAATATATATATGGATACAATAACACACATACATTAACATGCATATATTAACATACATACACGAACATACATACATGAACATACAAACATGAGCATACATATATACATGCATACATACATACATGCATACATACATACATACATACACATACATACATACATGCATGCATACATACATACATACACATACATACATACATACCCATACATACATACATACATATATATATACACATACATACATAGATACATACATGTAAATATATCTACCTACATGCATGCATACACATATACATATACATATGCATGTACATATCCATATACATATAGGTATACATATACATATACATATACATATATACATGTACAGATACATTTACATACATACATTTATACATACATACATACATACATACATACATACACATACATACATACATACATATTTACATACATGCATACATACGTACGTACGTACATACATGCATGCATACATACATACATAAATATATACTTTTACATTACATACATACATACGTACGTACGTACATACATACATGCATACATACATACATAGTTACATATATACATATTCATACATACATACCTACCTACCTACCTGCCTACTTACATACATACATACATACGTACATACATACATACATACATACATATTTACATACATGCATACATACGTACGTACGTACATACATGCATGCATGCATACATACATACATACATAAATATATACTTTTACATTTACATACATACATGCGTTCGTACGTGCATACATACATACACACACACACATATATATATTTACATACATACATACATACGCACACCCACCCATACACATAATATCCAGGAATTTGGACGTGAAACCTGGCAGTGGAATCCAGAAGGCGCTTCATTTCTTCACAATCTAAGTCCCAGGCCTGGGCCCCGTCGCCGCGGAGCCGGTGTCCGCACCAAGCGTCGCGCGGCCCAGCGAGGGTCCGCAGGAGTCACCCGTAGATTTTTCGTGGGGAAAGATGCTGAAAGATGATGCGAACGATATGAACCTGGCAAATGAATCCAGATTGAAGTAATTTGGATGTCCGAGGCTTGAAGAATGAAGATTCATGGCTTGAATTTTGACCTTTTCGGTCGCAGATTTGTGGGTGACGCCTTGGAGGAGCCGGCAGGTCATGAAGCTCCTCCAGAGGTACAGGCCGCAAAAAACATGGGTTCTCCGCATTGAATTAGAGGTAAGAACCTGGGCCCGGGTGAAGTGGAGTCTGGAAGTTGAAACCACTTCTCGTGTAGGTACTTCAGTGTTTTTTTTTGAATCCCCTCTCGAGATGGTGCCAATGACGCTGCTCTTGAGTCACGAACATCACCTCACCTTGCCACAGGCTCGGAGGTTGCATCCAATACGAATAAGTTCCGATGATTTTGCATCGGAATTTGACAAATCATGAGGAAAAAAAGGATGGTTTTTCTATGGGACCCCAGCAATCTGCAGGCTGCGCCACCTCAAGAGGACGAGGTACTCATGTGACGGTGGGCAGTGCTTATAGTGATATGGTTGCGCAGGAGGAGGCTGCAAAAAGGCATAACTACGGTGTATATATATATTGTTTCGTGGGGTTAGCCTACCATCTTTTTGGGGTAAAGGTTCTTCCAGGCCTTCTCATCATGTAGGATCTTTATATATCTTTGGGGTGCAGGATCACTTTTTTGAACGCGGAACCAGCTCAAGTTGGACTTAAAAAATCGGTGTACGGACCGTAAATCAACCCGCTGGCACATGCCGCCAGAAATATGCGGTGTACCGGCGAATGCATCGAACGGGCGTGTCAGGGCCTTAGTTGGAATAGCTGGTTGCATCCAGACCTCCAGATTTGGGAGGTGAATTATTCAAAGCTTTTCAAGCAGGTCATAAGACTTTTTAATGGAAAAACTGGCAATCAGGCTCCTTTCAAGGGCTACGGGGGAATGCGCTTGCAGGGACGCATTCTTTGATGTTCTTCGTGCTTGGTGACTTGTGGCTGTTGTGGGTAGGCAAGTTCATACAATATGTTAATGGCGCCAGTGAATTGCAACTTATTGTGAATATTCAGGCTGCAAATGCCCCAAAAGAACTCATGATTTCCAGGGTCAGAGAGGGGTGGCATCATTTTGGGGTGGATGATATCACATTTGCAGAATCTGCCAAGAAGCCTCGGGCCCAAGGCCGCTGCTTGCCATTCGACAGAAGCTGCTCTTAGATGCCTTGCAGGACTCATTGCTTGGGAGGCCTACTGACTCAAATCCTTTCCCATATCAAAGAAAACCAACAATTTAGAAAAACATAGGGTAGTACGAGATCTTTTCATTGTGGGGTCCCATCGCGAGGAATTTCATACTAGACATGGCGTTGCTTCTTTGGATAAACCGATCTTTTAGTTGACAAAATCACATTTTTTTTTACGGTAAAACGAGACATGTTGGATAAACACTTCCCTTTTCTCGGTGAAGCAACAAAATTGCCAACCTATAATCTATAATTTTGCAACTCACCCAGAAAAAGTGAAGGACTGATTTTTGGCATCAGAATCCAATCTCATGTCATGAGGATTTACCCAAATTTACCTGCCATAAGCACCATCCCATTTGGGGATGGTTTAATCCCTTTCGCCTAATATATCTAATAAACACCCGCAGAAACCAGGGTTTAGTACGCAATTGACACATTATTTGGGACCATCTATACGGGATTAATGGGGATTCTCTTTTTTTTCCCTCTCCCACTGCTATTTAAAGCCTTACAGGCACTCAGACAAAACTATCAAAAACATGCAACTCGCGACAGCAGCTCACATCCGGGTGTCAAAGCACCCCCAATCACCCAATCTGGTTTCCAGCTAGAGCGGAATTTCTTGCCCAAACTGGTGACTTGAGGACCCAACCCTAGATGTGGCCGTCCTAGACACCTTCGACGGTGCCGCCGGCACGGGTGCCGGCGCGCCAGCGCCCAAAACGGCGCCAGCGCCAGCGCCGAAACCGAAGGAGGTGGCCGGGGAACCCAAGGAATTCGTGGGAAAATCCTGCAAAAATAGATGGATGGATGGTTGGACAGTATGAATCTCCATCAGTTTTGGTGGTCTAGGATAATCCAACATGTCTGTGTTTAAGAGGAACACCTATTGTAGTACTTTTACATTGCCACGTTAGGTGACCAGGGGGCTATATACGATGTTTTGAGACAACCCTGCCAGGTGCGATCACCTTTTAAGTGCAAGATCAACTTGCAAGTTTCAAGGAACTTTGAATTTGTTTAGCTAATCTAAGAGGATTTCCTTCAGCCGTCGATAGGAACGCGGTCAGCATTGTTGAACCACCCATAGCCTCTTCAACTGAGGCAATTGAGGAGCCACCACCACCGGCGCCAGCAGCACCTGAAGAGGCAGGTTCATCAAAGTTTCTTACCTCTTCCGCAAATCCCACAATTGGTTCCTAGTTTCCAGAAGTTTTGACTCGGATTGAGTCGCAACAGCTTGAGATACTTTTCAGTCTCTGGTGATCACGCCCTGGAGATGGACAACTGGATGAGGGAAAGCCTACGGGAGCCTCTTATGTTTCCTGGTAACCACTCTAGGTTCATAAGATTCCCCTTAAACTGACCCTGTGAACAAAAGAAACCGAGTAGCTGGGCGCTGTTTCACTGTTGGGTTGTCGTTTAGCTAGCCGCTAGCCTCTAAACACTGTTGATGCTGTTTGGATCGCTACTGGAGATCGCAGGAACCATCCCCGGCGCCAGCAGAACTTCCGGCTCCAGGCATGGTTTGCACATGAGGCCAGTGTTGTGAGCATGGATCAGAACGGGCTATTTATGCTACTCAGGATCTTGAAACCTTAAAGGAAGACCTTCCCTTTGGATCATCCCATAGCTAGTCCCACCAGGATCCATTCATATCCCAAGGTGGTGGTGGTCCAATCAACCTTGCAGCAGCGGTATCTTGGCGTTGGTTGGAAAAAAGGTGGAGTGTTCAGGGTCACAGTTGGTCAGCTGATGCTTGAAGTTCATCAGTGTGAAGGGGACCAACCGTGTGCTTGATGATGGTTGATCCTTTTGTAAAGGATGGTAAAGGAACATGGCTGGCTGGAAAATACCCCAGACATGCGTGGAGGCGATTTACATCGATTTGCCCAACACAGCTGGGACATTGCCAGTAAACCGAGTTTGATTCCCATGGCTATGACCACTTCAATCCCAATCTTTTCGGTGAAACTATGTTAAACTCTCTCTCTCTCTTTTTGTAAAGTCGAAGTCTCTTAATGGCTATATCATTTATATATAATATTTATATTAATTTATATAGTCCTTAGTTAATCCTTACTAGTTACGTTCTGATTCTTAGATCCCTTTTGACTCCGAGGCCGCGGCCATGGCGCAACGACGCATGAGCCGCGTGGCGGCCAAAGTGGAGGCACCTATCCCGACAGAGGGAGATAGATAGATAGATAGATAGATAGATAGATAGATATATATATAATGTCAACCCCGGATTAATAAACCCTGGTTTATTAATTAGGGGGGTACCCTTCCAATAGTCATAATATGATACTTAAATGGTACCCTCCCAATTAAACAATCTAGGGGTTTATTAATCCGG
>Ga0126342_10021638_pt1 | contig 10698 bp, 8 predicted proteins | sample Cyp1metagenome_FD_92528 | JGI IMG/M metagenome (GOLD analysis project Ga0126342, IMG submission 92528) | Coral microbial communities from Lord Howe Island, Old Settlement Bay, Australia - Cyphastrea 1 metagenome | ecosystem: Host-associated > Invertebrates > Cnidaria > Coral ... | reverse complement strand
GATATGCCAGATAGAATGCCAGATCGAATGCCAGAAAATATGTCAGATAGAATGCCAGAAGATTTGCCAGTAACAAAATGTATAAATGTCATGGTGGGGATCACACGAAGTAAAGTAATTTGAAGACTGTAAAATCGTTTTCCAAGCCCCAGCTCAATTTCCAAAAAATAGAGACCGCTCGAATACTACCCTCTGGTAAATTAACATAGCTATGGGAAATCACAATTTTTAATGGGAAAACTCACTATAGATGGCCATTTTCAATAGCTATTTTGACATAACCAGAGGGTACTCTCCATTAACCTACATTTTGGTTGTAGCTCATGTGAGGATGGATAAGAAAGGAACCAAGTTGTGTCTGGCGGGCCCCGAAAGTCGGATCCCCAAAGTATCATGTTGTTCGATGCTACGGTGGATGGAAAAATCCTGCACCAGTTGATAGGTGGTCTATCCCATTTTTTATAGGCTTTCAACCATCCAAGGTGATGCAGGATTTCTTCCATCCACAGTATCTCCTATCATATGTTCTAATAAAATGGGTTGTTGGTTGCCCCTGTTAAACAATGGATGTACATCCCATCCGCATTTCAAAGCTGCGCTTTTTGAAGATCAATACCTATACAAACATTTCAGGGAGAAATCCTGAAACACCTTTCAAATGGGGATGGGTCAAAACCCTGGTACCTAGTGAACCCCAAAATAGCTGGTAAATGGATGTTCATCCCCCTAAACATGCTATTAATAGGTATTGACCCATTCCCAAATAGTTTTGATTTATGATGGTTTATGGATCAATACCTTTTACATCCATAAGTCCAAACTAGTTTGGTGTGAACATTTCAGGGGTACAGCAAAAACCTTGACCACCTTGACCCATCCCCATATGTGCCATGGTCGAAACATGGTATCTGGTTTATGGTTATCCAGGTTATCCAGTCGAAAACATGCGAATCCTGGATTCATGTCTTAAATTTATATGAAAATGGATGGTTGAATCCCATCACTGAAGGGCTGGGTATATCATCCAATTTTTGCAGAACAAAAGTTGTTTATACCATTAGGTTCCCGTGAATTTCCCTTGTCCATCCATGCCTTTGATAGCTCCATCTAGTTGGACCATGGCACACATGTTCTGGGGTCGAAGGCCACTACTTTCACCCGCTTCCCCCGGCGCCTCTTTTGAAGTGCCCAGGCTCCGCAATGTCCTGATTTCGCGCCGGAAGTTGTTTCTTCTGGTAGCTCAATGACCTGTGATTTGAACCTAAAACGCGTGGTAAACTTAGGGTCATCATTGGGTTACAAATACCCATTGGATACTATTTTAATCTACTATTTGAGGGACCTAGTGGGAATCAGTTATATCCAATTTACATGTATTAAATTACAAATAATGGTTATTTATCGATATCGATTGATACCAACAGTACATTACTGCTTTTCCGGCTTTTCCCTTGAACCATGAAAACGTACCCGATTATGACTTATGATTTATTGTCATACCATCTAGATCATGTAGTAAAACCCCTTATAGTACGCAATCAACCATCATTTTCTCAATTATAAATCATTTGGTGTATCAAACAAAATGATGGTTAAATCCCCATGCTGCTGGTTAAAACACCGGGTTTAATTAGTATTTGTGATACCTAGGGGAGATAGATTCCGATAGTTAAAACCCAGATCAAACTCTCTGAGAAGGGACCTGACCCACCAAATCATTAATCCTTCCTCACAAGGTACTTGGATCCAAACTATCAACAAACATAGGAGGAACATATAATTCATCGTTACAAGTTTGTCATTACACTCAGTAGCATCTAACTATCAAACCTATATGTTAACACACATAAACAAATATACCAATATATGTAGATGGCTGATAAATCATGATAATCATGTATGTTTTTTGTCGAACACATGTGTTAACATCAAAAAACAATAGCCACAACATCAAAACATATGATTTAACTAACATGATTTTATCATGATATGCATTAAAAATATATGTTAATCATGTCTTTAGATGGTTAACATTTAAATTTCATCAACAATCTCGATAAATTATGATCATTCATTGACCTGAATTTATCACTACCCATCACTACATTTTTTGGGATTATTACGTATGCTACAACTGGCAGTGGTTTGTAAGAAGTTTAAACGTATTTCGTTTTTTTTAAAGCTGCTAGGCATCATGAATAATCCTACTTATATCATTTGACTTACTGTATGTTATAGTCAGGATCGATCTGTCTATATCTTGTTATTTTAACGCATTGTGTATCAGTACTAAATTCTGCATCATTAATAGTTGTTATCATGTAGCTTACCATTATAACTATAACCAATAACCAATCAATAGTTATACTAGTAGTACTGGTATAAGCCAACATAAGTCGCCTTATATCCCGATATTAACCCATCAGCGAGGGAATGCTTAATGGCACAAATGATTTCCACATATCAGGTCGGTTTATGAACCCATAAAACCAAACTCTCAACGTATTAGCTCGTACTATGATTATCGATGATCACTGCAACAACTTATTACTACATTATTGCTACTTTTGCTAATTTTAATTCTAAAACAAGAGTATAGCATTAATTATCAAACCATCCTAGAAACAAGCAATAAAACCACTAAATCCATATAATATTACCGTATTAAATCATATTATCAATTATCACTACAAAATACTTGTAGTGTAGTATTACTAGTAATATCAAAGTTCATCGTATAATCATAATTGCCAAAATATTGGTGCTTATATATGTATGTGGGGTCTCATGTATATATATATATATATATATTATATATATGTAATATATATATATATATATAGAATTGCTCAACAAGTCTTCGTTTCGCGCCGCGCCACGCTGGAAGCCACTGAGGTCAGCCGGGCGAAGTCGCGGCTCTGGAGCGACGAGGTGCGACTGACACCTGGCGTTGGGAACGCCAGGTGATTTGAGCCGGTCAAAAAATGGAAACATCGGTGTACCCATAGGATCCATGGTGCTGGTATATATGCTAACATTGGGGGTATATTGATGGGATCCATGTTACCATATATAGCAGCACCATGGATCCTATGGGGTAACCAACCAACAATGAGTTTAGAATTAGTAACTCTGATATTTACGAATCAGGCTGATTCAATTGTAGTGCGGACTTGACAAGCAAACCAGCAAGAATGATTGAGCGTGAGTATTTGACCAGCACAAAATGACATTCATTGTAGCGACCGAAAATGTCTTCTTTTTTGGGATGATTTCCACAGCTGCGGATGCTCAAGCATGCCCAGCAGCTATGGGACTCGGTTGGCTAATGAGGTCACCATAATTTATCCCAGATTTGGTTGTGATTTTTCTGCGATGATATCGACAGATTCAAAAGAAATACAGTTGGGGCCCTTTACCAGTTATAACCCCATTCATGGATTAATAATGCCATGAACATAACCATATATATATATATGCCATTTATAATGGCTCAAACATGTTCAACATCCATGAACCAAGGGTATATTACAAACCTGCCTAGATCCCGGTTGATGAATTCACCCGAAACGTTAGTAAGCACCATTACCAACATGGGTTTCCTAAGTCATGGGGGTACCCCCATAGCTGGATGGTTTATTTCATGGAAAAACATTAATACATGGATGATTTGGGGGTAGCCATATTCTACGAATTCCCCACATTGCAGTTTGAAGTATCACATAATTAAACAAAACATCAAAACATGTCACGACATTTCTTTTGAGGGCAACACATCCTCTCTTGAATCCTTTATAAAAGGGTAAGTTCAAAGTTGGATCTGAAGGACCACGCTATGCCGTTACTTCGAGGACAACCACTCAATGGGAATTGCTTTCTCCAATTTATCTTCAAGTAATCACCCCAATTTCATGTTATCCCACTTGCCCTCCGGTAATCAAACGGAGCACTGACATCATCTATAAATCAGGATTTTTTCATTGCCACGCTTGATTACCGTAGAGTATGTCTGGGTGGTTTATAACCCCACTTACTAGTTACCTTTTGGATTGATCTTCCAAGTACCCGGGCCAATTCATACAATCCGTATCTTAAAACCATTAATGGACCATCATGGTGCAAGTAAAATACACAAGGACCCCATTCGCCCCTGTTACTGTACTGGGCAAATTGTTGCAGGTTCCACATCAGCAAAACAACTGCTTTAATGATCGCCCCCTTATAAACCATCATTCTTGTGACCTGGTTATTGCTGTGGATAAAATCTTCCCAGATTGCAGGCAGCCCCAATAATAAGCATATATATATACATATTATTGAAACTACTGTATGATAAACTATACTTTGTGGAAACTATTGATATAACCACAAAGCTAACCATTTATATAATCATTACAATACATACAAATCATACATAATCCCAGCTATCAACCGCCGCTTCCCCAACCCTTTTGCTTCACCTTCAGAGATGCCCCGCGATGGCTCTGGGAGCCTTGATGGAATATGTAGCCAACAACATACAGGGTTGCTTCCAACACCCCACATTCCAGGGGCGGTAAATTGAATAAATAAAGATGCAAAAATCATGGAACAAAAATCAGTAACAACACCAAAGTCCCTCTCATTGCGGCTCTCATTTGTAGGTTGGAGCGACACTGACATATGAGAAAATTTTATGAATTTATGGCAACATTACATACACAAGGAGAAATTATAAAAATACGGGCGGTATACTTGGCATACTCCCGAACTGTGCTATACCTCCAAACAATGCTCCTTTTTATTGAACAAACTAAAGCAAGCACTGGCTATTTTGGGTATTCTGTTTTTGGTAAACCCATATGTCAACCAAAATAAGGAATCGGCCAAAGTAATGGGCGTGCTGTTCGACAAACAGGAGTATAAACAAACGGGGGTTATACATGTGTGACATTGCAAACCACATTCGGATGTCAGCCAGTCAAACCGCTAATATCCGGGCAAACTTTGGGACTTTGGGATGGTTCCATATGATTCCCCATGTCATCAACGCAGGTTTTGGATTGTGGTCCCCATCATCCTAAAAAGATTAAGAGAAGGAAACAAACGAATGAGCATCCATTTTGGGGGATCCCCCATCTATGGAAACCGCCACATGGTTTCCTGTAAATTTACCTTGTCTCATTCAGATCTCCACCTGTCTCAACGGCCAGGCGCTCCAAAGAATCGTTGGACATGATGGCAAACCTGGGGCATGTCGGGGACAAACTCTCACGTAAGACGTAAGATTCAAAGAAGATATTCTACCCTCTGGTTATTTAGCATAGCTATGGAAAATGGTCCATTTATAGATGATTTATGATGATTTACCTGTTAAAAAATGTGATTTCCCATAGCTACGTTCAATAACCAAACGGTAAATTCTAAAGCTGGTCGGAAAAATATCATGAAATATCATGAATATCATCTACATGACCAACTTTAAACTTCTAGGCTAAAGGGTATGGTAAACCTATTTAGTAGATTTAGTAGCGAGTGGTCAGATAGTAGTTAACGGCTCATCTTGACTTAGGAAGCGGTGAATGATCAAAAAACACGTGTATATATATATAAAGACAACGGTGTAGATACCTGGAGTCTATCCCATATCCTATATAAATTACGTTGTTTTACACTTATAACTTGGGAGGTGGATCGGCCTCTTTAACTGTGAGGACAAAAATTGGCATTGGGGCTATTTATAAATGTTGTAGGGTTATTTATAAAGTACGCACTTTACCCTCATTGTACAAGATTGCATGATCTGTTGTACGTTGTATGTGCTAGGTCCTAGGTGATTGTGTATTTCACATAAGCTAGGTAGATTTTAAGAAAACGGACAAATTATACTGTATTTTATGTTCATTACATTATATACATGACATTGCATTACATTACATCATATCACATTATGATATGTTATTTGATCATGTTATACTATGTTAAAGGGTGATGTTGTATTATATTTTATTGTTTTTCATATATGCTAAGCATACCTTGTTTTACAAATAAAAACAAATCAAAGAATAAAGCGTTGCATAAACATAGAACCGTTGTTTATATACGGTTTCAAGCGGTTTCAAGCGGTTTCTGCCAAGCATCTCTAGCTGTTTAGAAACAGTTCCAAACGGTTCAGAGCGGTTTCAGACCTTTTTTAAAAGGATTGTTCATCGACAGCGCGGAACAGCGCGGAGCGGTTCAGAACTATTATTTGTACTTTCAAAACTATTCAGGACTATTCAGGACTAATTGGGACTAATTAGGGTTTTGGCGGTAAAATTGCTTGGAACTGTTTGGAGCGGTTCAAAGCTGTTTGTACCAATTTTTAAGTAGCTCAGAACCGTTCGGAGAGGTTTGGCGTTTTTTTTCCCGTGGCCTAAGATACGCCAGGTATAAGCGGCTTGGAACGGTTCCAAGCGGTTTCTAAAAAGAACATATCATTAATAAAACATCATGATGTTGTTAAAAATTCTCTCTTTCGAGACAAGAAGACGAGAAGTAGAGCATGAAACAGATACTAGATATATAGAAATAAACATACATATTGCAAGTTAGAGACAGGGCATCCGGCCAAAAGAACGAGGTAGCAGCACAAGGCAGAAGACAGACTGACAGACAGGCACGCAAGCAGACAGACAGACAGACAGACAGAAAGGCAGACAGAGACAAAGACAGACAAATTCGAACCCAAGAGCCCAACCAAAGACCTGGTTCAGAGGAGGTGCTTTGATCATCTCACTGTGGATGTCCAATACGTTTCGCTTTTGTTCGTTCAGCATGTTCGTGCCTTCGCCCGGAAGATGCGAAGTGAAATCCCCCGCTCTTCTGTATGCATTTTTTGATAGAGTTCGCTAATCTCCTCCGCTCCCTTCTCCAAACTATATAGTTCCAAGGATTTCCTCTCAGATTTAGAAATAGTCCAGTCCCGAGATTATTTAGAAAGCCGAAAACCATTTAAAGAGAAAACAAATCAAGACTATTTATAAATCCGACAGGAAATCCTTGGGACTATTTATATATACATTTGAAAAAAAAAACCTGGCGCTATTTACAAATTCCTCGGCGCCGTTGACTGGGGGCAGGTCTCAGAAATCTTTGTGCGAAACCCTGTAGAAGTCTGGCTGGATTTGGTAGATTTATTGGCATGGCCGCCTGATGGGTGGCCAAAATGTGTTTCAGGAATACTGCGCTGGAACGGCTCCAAAACACTTGTACGTAACGAAATTCATACGCGTAGCTTGGCGCAAAAATGTAAGCAAACACCGGTTAGTAGATGCTTGGAGCCCCTATGTTTCTGAGAGTTTCATTCCATCATCTCAAGACACTAAGTGTGGGTTGGTCCAAAGCTCTGTATGTAGGATTGGGGCCTCCAACGCCATGTATTTTCTACAGGTTCCGTTCGGGAGTTTGCAGCGAGAGTGCTCATTGAAAATCCGGTGGAAAGAGATGTGCCATAGCCCACAAAGCTAAGATATAGAAGCATGCATTGTACAGCATGTCGAGTATATGGTCGCTTGGATATGTGCCTGCTGCGCGTGGAGCACGTTGAAAAGAGAAACATGGTATCCTGAAAGCACACATTGACAGAACGTGCAGAAACTGACGCAAAGTGCACTTTCTGTGCTGGATTCAAATGAAACCTAAACATGAGATATCTGAGATTCACCATGTGGTGGGTCAGCAGCTGGGATTCGCAACGCAAGTTACATAGATTCGTTGAGTAACCTTCACTTGAAATCACGCATTCGGGTTCTCAAGCTGTTTCAGCGCCTCGAAACGTGCAATGTGTTTTTGCATTGTGCACGATGCTGCGTGCAACAATGGACATGTTAGCACGCTTTCTCTCATTTCGGCCGCAAACATGTGTTGTGTTTCAACGCACGATACAGGAATGCCCGAACACATCTCATGTTGGAGGCCATACAGCAAAAACAGGATCTGCCTTTGATTCATAATTGCCTCTGCTGCGTTCTTTCTGTTTGACAGCTGCACGGGGGTGACAGCGTTTTGTCTATTCTTGTTTGTAAAGAATATATAAATATAAAGTATGATTATATTATATACTTTCACTTGAATTACATATAATTGAAACATGTTTTGCCTTTGATTCATCATGGATCTTGCTGGGTTCTTTCTAGACCGGTTTTCGTGGTTCAAAAGATTGTTATGAGCCTTGAAAGATTTATATTTAGTCTTGAATGACTTATAATAGCTCTGAATTGGTAATAAAAAGTCCTGGAGAGTTAAGTATACTTGACAGAAGGTCCCAAACAGAGAGGCCCATCCACCTCCTAAGCTATAGCTATGGTTAATGTGGTGGACCCAAAGAAAAGATACAGCGCAGGCTCTGTCAAAGAAAGCAGTGCAATCTGAGGTTGTGGGTCGGGGGTCAAGATTCAAGAAAACAGCCATGGTGTTCATGTTCAGTTTCATCCCTGTTCCCCTGGATAGTGACAAATGGTAGTATGTCTCATGTCTTTGCTCTTTGGGCGATATATTTCAAGATTTTGTTACATGGAGGTTGTTCGAAACCCTACTTAGATTCTCATATATGATTAACGCCCTTGCGCTTTCGCCCTTAACCAGAAAAGATGAACAAACTAAGAGATATTTGGTTGACCTCCCAGTCCAAGTCCTTCTCAAACCATGTCTGATTCCAAGCTAAGTCTCTGGACAACGACGACCTGTTTTCCTGTCTTTCCACATCATGTGTCTTAGTGTAATGGAAGAACTTTTGCAAATTGCTGACAGGGTCATCCTCTATACTTGGGGCTTGCTCATCTAAGGCATCAGAGTAGCTTGGTCAAATCGCAACCAAAGGGGACCCCGCTGCCGGCGGCATTTTGCGGATTCCAGGTATGATCGATTGCTTGCATAGGAGGCAGTGATCACAGTAGTCGCTTCCGCGAGCGCCTTGTTGCCCATATTTCGAAAGATTCGCCACAAAGATTGACCGCGTTTGCGCCCACGGGCAGATTCGTCATTGCCCTGGTCCAAACGCGTTCCCCGTATCTCAGCACCAAGCTGGCCCAGCCGTTTGGTCCAAATCTATCCAAGTCTGGCAAGCGACAAATCTTCAGTTGTAAATGCCACTTTGGATATGGGATTGTGTGGGGCAGTTTGAGAGAAAGAGGTGGAAAGTTGGGCATGTGACAATCACGAATACTTAATTGTTGCTGTTCAGAGAGTCTTGTTCAATCCCCTAACTCAAAAACAGGATGATGAACATGCAGATACCAACGCAATAAACTTGGAATTATTATAAATAGATATGTGTATATATATATATATATGAGATATCGCGTCCTCTAACATGGTGAAAAAATCATGGTTTTAGTCGCCAACAACCATAATAAACCACCTACCAGACGATTTCCCCATGCTGTTCCCTCAGAAACATGGGGATTTCCACGCCCTGTTCCGCCATGAGACGCTAATCGATTGGCCAACACCACGGGGTCTCGCAGCCTACGAGGTCTTGGGGTCTTGGCTGAAGGATGCCAGCAGAAGGTTGGTTTTGGTGGTTGAATGTGGTTGATGCCTTCGGGGAAACAAAAAAAATTTCAACAGTTAGTTAGGGCCCTATTTATACCAATTCAAAACTGGTCAACGGCTTTAACTGAAGGTGCTGGCCCAGTTCATTAGCTAAGTATAGCTAAGTTAGTTGAAAACTGCTGTCATATATCTAGCGTTTGTGATAGATATATAACCAAACTTAATCACTCAGTGAATCCTAATTGGGTTTATAAACCAAGTTACAACTGCGGGGAACACATCGTACAAAGTGAGGCCGCACAGTTATAAGATGTCAGCTGACAAAGGTTGGTTTATTGACCAATCCAACTGCAAAGATATCCACAATGAATCCTTGGCCTAATTAAACGCCAATCCAGCTATCTTGGGGCCTGCGTTGTAGTTGTTTGTTTCTGACCATCCAGAATACAGAATGGAAGACGATAAACCAATACAAATGATGCACCAGCAGAAACTGCAGCAATTTGGACCTAACATAGATACACCCCAACATCCAACATCATCGAACATCCGCCAATAATACACAATCCCCTATATCAGCGGAATTGAATGGTATATGGCGGTGTAAATACCATTGTAGGTTGGTTATTGGGTCATGGTTCACACTTGGTTTCCCATGGTTTACCATTCACAGTTTACCCTGGAAAGGTTGAATCGCCAGGCTCGGAAAAAAACAACTCTCCTTCTGTCATTTGGCTATGGGATCTGACAATGTTCATAGGTTTCAAAAGCACTTGCGGTCAACCTATGATTCACAAACATCCATGAACACATATTAACTAATCGAAGAACTAAATTGGCAGAAGGAGATATTGGCTATGGTTCAGTTCGCAGAATGGTGCCTTATTTGCTGTCACACCATGCTGCATCGTACAAATATCAAATATCACTAAAAATCACCCTGAACCTGGCACAATCCATTCTTTTTACTATTTGGCGCTTTGGTCCCTGCAAACAGCCTCAAAATTACGCAACACGTTCGAAAAAGGCCTTTTGGATCAAGCGTTCAATTCATCTAATATTTAAATTACTTTACTTCGTGTGATCCCCACCATGACATTTATACATTTTCTTACTGGCAAATCTTCTGGCATTCTATCTGACATATTTTCTGGCATTCGATCTGGCATTCTATCTGGCATATCT
>Ga0126342_10021637_pt1 | contig 10698 bp, 9 predicted proteins | sample Cyp1metagenome_FD_92528 | JGI IMG/M metagenome (GOLD analysis project Ga0126342, IMG submission 92528) | Coral microbial communities from Lord Howe Island, Old Settlement Bay, Australia - Cyphastrea 1 metagenome | ecosystem: Host-associated > Invertebrates > Cnidaria > Coral ... | reverse complement strand
TTATTAATGGTTATTAATGGTTATTAATGGTTATTAATGGTTATTAATGGTTATTAATGGTTATTAATGGTTATTAATGGTTATTAATGGTTATTAATGGTTATTAATGGTTATTAATGGTTAACCATTCAAAAGCTACCCATTGCTATTAGGGTCCATCTCATATGTCAACTCGCTATTGTGCGTGCAGCTTGCTCAGGCTTGTGCGTCATCGTGGTGTGGGTGCCGCGACATGTCTTTTTGATTGACTGCCAATGAGCAGAGCTTGCCTGGAAAACGCTCTAAAATTCATCTAAAATCCTTAAATATTGGACACAGCCTTAGTGCACCAAGTGCATCTAAGTTCCATTGTGGACTAATGTGGCAGGTGGTGCTGAGCTTGGTCTATGTGCCACTTTGCATGGTGGATGAGTACTGGTGCCGAAGGTGAAGTTGTAGGGCTTTGAGTGCACGACTTCTGAGAGTCTGAAGTTTGATGACATCATGAGTGATCAGAATGATCAGAATGATCAGGGGATATCAGGGGTCATGGTTGAGCAGTACTTCTATTGCTGTTTGAATCTCTTTGCCACGAAGTGAAAGCGTTGCAGCTGCAATTTCGCAGGTGTAGACTACCCTGCGACAAGATGGGGAAAGCGTTCACCACAAGCGGAGTGCGGATCTCCCGCTCCGAGGCAGGAATTGGAGCATCCCGACCGAAAGACTCAAGCCTCATGCGTCATGACTCGTCATGACTCGTCACCTATCTCCCGTGTTTTGGGCACATTCTGGCACATTCCGGCACATGACGATTTGATTCCTTTGATTCCTGATCAGATCTCTTCAGATCTTCACAGGTAAGTGGCGCCCTTCGTGGTGGTCTTGAAATGTATCCAAGGATCAGCCTGGAGCCTCAGAGATCCTCGTGTCTGTCGCTACGCGAAACCGGAAGCGCCAAAAACCCGTGGATCCTGCAGAAATGGCGCTGGATGCTGTGAATATTTGTGGATGATGAAAATGATGTTTTCTTGACATGGGTCTTGTTCTGTGGATATCTGAATGATGAAAATGACAGCTGACACTCGGCTGAAACTCGGCTGAAACAGGTCGAATCACCCGAGTCATCCTGCGGTACAAGCGCTCCATCTGCCTCTGTCCTGCCAGGAGCTTGGTGAGAGTTGTGCCAGTTGTGCCAGTTGTGCCAGTTGGGCCAGTTGGGCCGAAATATTTGGCCGAAATATATGCCTCCAAATTAGTGAAATGTAGAGATGTAGAGAAGAATAGACACCATCCATTTGCATTGGAATAGATACCAAGTGCATTCCAATTCCCCAGATATCACCAGATATCACCAGATGTTCAATCCAGATGCTTTCATCCTTCAAGATCTTCATGCAGTCTCCATGAAGCTACATACTCATCGCATGCTGGTCATGTTGCCATGCCATGCAGTCTGCAGGTCGTGATCAGCATTGGATTCATCATTTGGGCTGTCCTGGTCCTGCAGGTGGGAAATGGGTTCCATGCTGGGAATGGCCCGATGGCTCGAAATTTTGACAGAACAGGACAGGTGGAGGTCAAATGATGAAAAACTTGTGGACACACCAGGTGAAGATAGGTGAAGTTCGTAAGTCGGTTGGAACATGTTGGACCTCCGATTTCGCTGGGCCTTGCCACAAAGCATCATCGTTTGCGGTCTTGCGGCAAAGCAGTGCGAAGAGATGACATGAGATGAATATGATCAGTAAAAATGAGACAAGCCATGTCAAGCCATGTCAAGCCATGTCAAGCCATGTCATGTCAAGCCAAATCCTCCACACTCATGGAGAATCTACATCAATCAGGGTTTTGAATCGTTTTTTGAATGGATTTTGACAATTTTTGACACATTTTTGACATACTTTGAATGGTTTTTGATGGGTTTTGGATGTGTTCTGCTGGTGATGGCATGCGATGAGGTCGACTCTGGGGTGCCAAGTATCTTCCCAGAAGATCACAACCTGAACAAAGGGACGGAGGCTGCAACGAAAATCCTACGAGAGTCATACGAGACAAACCAGGTATACATGGTATACGTAAGGTTTTTGCGTCGCGTTTTTGCGTAAGGAAAAGTGTCACCAAGTTCTGCAAACTGTGCTTCCCTTCTGTACTTCGACTTGGAATACTTGGAATACTTGGAATACTTGGAATACTTGGAATATGGAAAGATGTCTTGACTCTTTGGGAAGGTCTTTGCCCTCTTCAAGGACACATCTGAGGCACGCCGCAACTTGATGTTAACTATGTTAACCAACATTTAAAGATCCATGGCGTGTTTCCAATTTCGAAACTCTTGCAGGTGTTCAATCCATTGTGGCTCATCGATCGACCACAGGCCGGTAAACAGCACCACGCTGATATTAGGCTTGCAATATACCATCTGGTTATGACTAACATAGCCATGGAAAATCACCATTTTTAGTAGGTAAACCATCTATAAATGGGCCATGGCTTCCATGGCTATGTTAAATAACCAGAGGGTAAATTAAGCCGTTTGTGATGCTTAAAGTCACTGCAGTGGCGTGCGATGTGTCACGCCATGGCAAGTTAGTTTCTTGGCAAGTTTCCCATCGCCGAATCGCCAGATTTCTGTTTGCAACGATGAAATCTTCACGTGCCTTGGATTCCATTGGATTCTCACAGAGAAAATCTGATTTTTCTGCGCTCAGTTGCATGGTGAAGGCCATGCCTTGGCTTCGTCTAAGGCCAATTTCTCCAACATACCAACTTGGAAGCTGGCCAGAAGCCAAATTGCAACAGTTCAATGCTTTTACATGCTACGTTTTTGCTGTTCTTTAGATTGGGGCTGTTAACTGGGATAAGAAGTGGATAGCATTTATTTATCTCATCACGGTGACAACTTTGGTGCGGTATTTTTTGCTTCTCTATGACTCTATGAATGATCTGCAACGGCCAAGGGGCTACAACTGTCAGCTGAACTGGTGCGAAGCTGATCCTGATGTCACCCAATCGGAGGCGGGAATCGGTGCAAAATGTCAAGTCGCTCCAGAATGTTCCAATAGAATCAATAGATGCTCAAAGTGAAGGGGAAAATGGGAGCCAAATGGGAGCCTAATGTGAGCCTAAAATATGAGCTTGCGTAAGAAGAGACACTTTGAAGGCTGTCTCATACGAAGCGCAAGACGAATTGTGAAGCTCAAACTTGGTCACATGAACGAATACAAGTCATGAGTACATATTTGCATGTGCATGCAATAGATATTTGATGCAGACAAATCACTTGCACAAAGCTGGAAGCACACACAGATGTTTGCAAGTGGGGAGGATGCATTTGATATAATTCGAGAGTAGCTAGTGCAGCTAGTGATGGTTGTGAACCTCCTGCTTGCCAATTCCGTGCACCAGGAGGGAACTTGTAAGTGCTGGAGACGGGAAGCGGCGAGCACGTGCAGCTCAGATTTTGCGACAGTGGTTCAAGCCCCAGCTGCGTCAGCTCACTTCAAAAAGCGTCCTCGTCGTCGTATGAGTCCACGAGTCCATGAGTCCTTGTATTTTAGTGATGCATGCCAGTAATTCCCAATACCGCCATGCCACCTGTTCTGAACATCGCTGTTGGAGATTGGCTCGCCCTCAGTTCTAGAAATCATTTCTATGGATGGTCCTCATCCATGATCGACACTGCTCTGACTTGAGCTGTTTGTTTTAAGCGACTTGATAGGCCAATATCCATCGAGATTTGTGAGATTTTGGCATCCAGTCGTACCAGGGTGAAAACTAGGCTCCCATTAGAATGGCTTGGTTACAGACCCCCCGATAGCATCCCATATATAGCCTTATCGATTTTCGCACCCACATTGACAGCATGTTTCCAGGTGTCTTGTGTCTTGCCGTATTGCCAAAGTTAGAACCTGCTGGCATTTTCATGACATTTTCCAGCAACTTTGCAGCGCACCGGCGCCAAGAACACAAAGATTGTTGCTGGTCGCCAGCTCACAGTTGAAGATGTTCGAGGCACTGATCGAAAAGTGCAGATGTCTCGTGTCTCGCAGGTGTCTCGTGTCTCTAAGAGTCTGGAGGACAAGCTACGATAAGCATCCATAAGCATCGATAAAGTTGTGACACCCTCTGGTTGTGCTTGGAAACATTTGGACATCTGTATGTAGAGATATTCTTGGAGTGCTTGGAGTGAGACTTGCAGGGCCAGTTGCCGACTACTTTGGACTCACGGCTGGACATCAGATCTCCAACCAACAACGGCAAGGCCTTCAGAGGCGGTACAGCTCGGCGACGACACACATTTGACATTTGAGAAATTTTGAGAACACGTTTTCTGATCAAAGCTCAGCCAAGTCCAGTTGTCTTCTCTTATTATATTTGCGAGATTGCGCTGCGTCCTGTGTAGGACGACCAACGTTGCACCTGTGGTGACGGAGGAGTGTCGAGAAGTACATCCCTTGAAATACGTCACTAGAAAAACATCATCGACATAATCCAAGAACAACATATTTTGCTGTTTTTGTTTGTTTTTTCAATCCAACTTCTTGTTGCAGGAGTGGGAGCGCGGCAGCAGAGAAGTGCGAGAAGTCACGGAGGCTGCACCACGGTTTTTTGATTGTCGCGGGGCCTCGACTTCACCCTTTTTTTGGCAGCAGATGTTGAGGGCAGCAACATTTTGCAACTCTTCTGTACATTCACTGTATACATCTTCAGGACAGAACAAAAATGCATAAACATGCATACTTTGGCTCAAGCTTTGCTTCAACTCGGGCAGCGTATTCTTCCGGGCATGGCCCTGGAAGCCTTCCTATTCTCATTCGTTACATTCGTTTTCGGTGTGGTATATGGACGTGCTTGCGACACTTGCGATGGCCTAGAATTGTTGCAGCGCGGCAATGCCGTTCGCGCTGAGCGCGCTGAGCACGGCACATGGACATATCCTCGGGATTGGAAAACAGATCGAGATCTCGCCAACGTCAGTCGCTTCCAACGGATCCATTGGGCAGGCGCACACAAAAATGTCGATGTAGCGTTGGATTTTTTCAGTGCAGTTCCTGTCTTTGGAAAAGGTGGCAACTACATTGCTTTGCTGCATAGCATGAGTTCTGAACTCGCAACGTGGTTGACGTACTTGAACACAGGCGAAGTATCCTTGTTTTGCTCTGGGCCAAAGGGTTCCCATCGAACCAAAGTTCGTGGTCTTGGACATGAAATGGCTACAGCTCACAAAGCTCATCTTGTTTTCTTATGTGATTGGCCGGAAGAAGAGAAAGATTTGGAGAGGTTTGAAGTTTTTCTTGAAGATGGTAACGGAAAGCAGCTTGGGGCCATCGTGGCTGAACAAAAACATGGGCTGCTACAGCAATACCGCACAGTGGCTTGCCTCAGAGATGTGTGGCCGCATGAGAAAATTGGTTTGCGACAGCTGCCGCAATGGATGGAGTTTCATCTTCTGCATGGCGTTGAACATTTCCTCATTTACACGGTCAATCTTGATTCAAAGGTCCTCGTCGACTTGTACGAGCCCTACATCAAGAGTGGTGTTGCGACACGGGTTCATTTCAATAAAGAGGTTGTAGGTGCTGATCCTTACAGTTTTCACGCGCCTATTCACTATGACCTCATGGCAGATTGCTTGTACAGGTTCAAGAACCACGCGACTTGGATTCTCCCTTCCATCGATATCGATGAATTTATCAACATGAAGGACGGGAATCTATTTGAAGGTGGCAAAGTGCCTGAAGATTATGTGGGCTCCAGTTGGGACGCAATTGTGAAACACAGTGGTCTGGAGGCCTCTAGAGTTCATTCAATAGCATTCAACGTCTATCGCTTCGCACAAGTTCAAGCAGGAGAGGTGGAATTGTCTTCGGTTCTCCGGGAACCGATTCTTCAGCCGACATGTCCAAAATATGTGGTCAATGCCGACAATGTGAACACGGTCTTTGTTCATTGGGCGACGACTTGGGAGAAGGGCACGCAGGGTTTGGCGGTGAACAAAGACACTTTGGTCCTTCACCACTACCGACAGCCTGTGGCCTATAATATCGAAGGAAGAGAAACACCTCTGATCGTCGAAACCAATACCACAGACGCCTCGATGGAGCAGTACGTTCCCCAATTATCAAGGTCCCTCGAAGCCCGCTTTGGTGAGCAAACGCCGCACTTCTTGAGCCGCCTGAGTGTAGTGGAGCCAGTACCGTTTCAAAAATCTAACCTCCATGGGATGGACGCAATCCATGAGATGGAAGAAATGTTTGAGACGTTGGAAGCAATGGATTCTGCCTGTGCAGCCTGGCAAAGATCCATCAGAAACTTGAAAGGGATTGTAAGCCTTGATCCACCATCCACGCTTCAGTGACTCAATGAGAGAATTTGCAGTGATCAGCTTCTTCTGTGCAGAAGAAATCCATACTTTTACTACTTTGAACACAATTAGCGCGAAAACATGCATCAGCTGCATCAACTAAAGCTATGAAGAGCCATGAGGAGCCATGAGGAGCCGTGAGGAGCCATGAGCTGACAAGCTGAAGACAAACACCGTTTGGATCTGTTTGGATCTGTTTGGCAGTTTGTTGGTACCTGTTATCACCGTGAATTATCCAGGCTTAGCTGTTACAGTATCACCTGATATCACCTGTTTCTGTGGGACATGGGAACCCTGTCGCCATCGCCAGGTGCTTGGAACTGTGGAGCGCACCGAACAAACTTCGAGCTGCGGCTATCAGGCCACAAGCGCGGCGAAATCCCTGCTCAATATTGGACAATGGAATACAATGGACTCAGAAATTATTTGAAATGGAATGATTGGAATGGGATGTAGATGTAATGAGCTTCTGTGGAACATTTCTATGTTTTGAGGATCTATGCTTTTGCACAAGCTGGGCCTGCAAGATGTTTGCATCTCAGCCACAGCGTGGGCAGTGACGGAACCTATGGGCCTTGGCAACGTGTCCACGTTGCGGTCGTTGCGAGGCCAGCAGGAAATGAATGGAGAAAAGTGCCCTGGCTGACCTGGCTACCGAGGGATCGGGAAATGATGTAAATGATCAAAATCATCATGCTTCAGCCACTTCAGCCCATGCTTTTGCATGCTTCATAGGATCTTTTAGATCTTTCAGTGTTTCAGGATTTTTGTGGATTTTAAAGGATCTTTTAGGTGTTGAATCAGGCTTTGCTCCATGTTAGCCGACAGACTTCTCCTGCGTCACCCTGAGGTTCCCAACCTTCAAATCCCTGCTCTTATCAATGCGACCCAGAGACGCTTGAGTGCTTCACGCAGCTGGCAACCGAGTGCTTACGCGCTGACTATTTTTTTTTGGGAAGAAAATGCGAGAGCTGCAGATCATTTTTCAGATATACGTAATGGATCGTAATGGTTTTGTTTTCGTGTAGCAGATTTTTGCTTTTTGTTAAGCAACAGTAAGTCGGACGTCGTGAAACTTATGGAAATCAGCACCGAGGCAAAGCCCTGAGTGCGTCGCCTGCGGTGCCAGCTGTGCCCGAACCGCTTTCAGAGCCGAAGGAACCGAAGGAAGTGAAGCTGGAGGGGCCAGTTGCGCCGCGTTACCTGGAAATGCTGAGCCAATGCCTCAGATATCTCAGATTCAGAAAGCACATGAGCAATGTTGAGCAATGTTGAGCAATGTTGAGCAATGTTGAGCAATGTTGAGCAATGTTGATGCTGTTCGTATCATGTTGTCCATTGTGCAAGAATTGGCACACAACTCGACTTGAGCAACAAACTGGTCATTTGAGGTCCAGAAGATCAAGTCGTTGCGTGATTTGCCCAGTGCGTCATGCATTGTCCTTGGATGTCCTTGGATGTCCTGGGTATTCGCAGCTTTTCAGCAGCTTTCAAGCTCTGTTTCAGGCCCGCCAACAGAGCAACAGTGGATGTGGTCTTCGGCATAACTGTCACAGCCACTTCGCTCCTGCTGGGCGAGGTGGGACTCGTCATGACTCGTGTCAGGACTCGTCGATCTCCGAGACCCGACACCGGGATCCGGCGCCAGTCAGCCAGTCATGCCTCGCCTCGCCAGGTTGACCTCCAAAATGGCTGGGAATTTACCGAGCTGCACGAGGTCGGTTCTGTTTTTTTGGTGGCGCTATGTGGCGCTTGCCCTTTTCGTCATCCAGCGTGCCAAACAGCGGAAGCGCCAGGTGAGTCAACCATGGGCGCAACGAAATATGTGCGCCTTCATGGGCCGTGGGCACAACTGTTTTAGGTCATCACAGAGCTTTTAGCAGCGAATGGTTGAAATATGTTGAAACTTTACCAGAGATTGATTGTAGATGATTCAAGGCAGCAGTTAGTTGCGAAGTTGCAACTGACTCTTTTTCTTTCCAATTCTTTGACATTGTTATTTTTTACTATTTTGCAGTGTCTTAAAGGTAGACCTAAAATTCACAGTGCCAGGTACCAATTCTGTACTGACTTCCCGTTAGAGTTGCGTGTTGTGGAGAGCAGGTTGGGAAGTCGCTGTGACTAGCAAAGTCACCGTTTTCAGTGCAGTTCTGTCACTTTTCACTATTTGGAAATTATCATGGCTTGGAAGAACTGTGGTTTTGAAGGCAACCCTCTTTGGCGTGGGCAGGTGTTGGATTCGAGACTTCCGGACGTATCTTCTTGCTCGTGCGAGTTCCAAGATTCAGAGAGAAGTGTCCTGACATCCTTCTCCTTTGACATTGTCTGACATCTTCCGAACTTTTGCCTGATGCAAGTTTCCATCACTTCACTTTGATGTACTGATTTATCCTCCATTGTTGAATTGATGTGGAATCACAGACCTCTTGTGACACAGGCTATATTAAAAACCCACTGCACTTAAACTTAACATATATGTGCAACATTTTATGAAACGCATAAGATGCATAAGCAGCTTCTGGTTGTGTCATGCTGTTGGTCAGTCACTGCATTAGATGGCCATGCACTGTGCGTGTGCGTGGGGAATCGTGGGGATGGGAGTCCATGGTGCACACAGTCAACAACTTCACCAATCCTTCACTCCAGCTCTTCCTTCTCCCACTCAGTCATACTCAGTCGAGGTTTGTGTAGTTTGATCATGTTTCAATGTTTGATCATTTCGAACCGAGGTGGGAATCGCTTTCCAATCGTTGCCAGTCAGTTTGAACAGCCTGCGTTCCCAGCCCTGCTGTACGTGATGTCACGCGTAGCTTTAACAAAGCGGTTTGTGGCATGGCATCTGTCAAGGCTGATTATCCCATTTGCAGAGGCAGGAAGCTCAGTTGATTTTCATGGTTTTTTAAGCGTCAGGATTTGGTCCCATGTCGTGAAACTGCACTCTCCAGCCATTGCTTGGATGGCTGAGTCTTATCTCACTGGCATGCGCAGTACGAAGGACCTAAGGGCCGGATGCAAGACACAGAAACATATGACGTCCTGTTCAAACTTACAACCGACACACCTACTACTGCATGTGCGGCTTCTTTTTTGAGTTTTGTTGTTTTTTGTTCAACTCGAAACTTGGACAAAGTCCTGGTGCTCCCTGTGCTTCAAGTCGAAGCTTGCGTAAATGTGCAATTTTTTTCAGTATGTTGCCATATGTTGCCCAATATGTTGCCCAATATGTTGCCCAATATGTTGCTACACCGCTCGAAACTCCAAATTTGGTCACAGCCAGAAGGCAACTCTCGATGCAACGAGACATGGCCAGGACTTCCTGTGGATCCGAGACGGCAAGGCAGGGCCCCGCTGACGATTCGCTGACGAATCGGTTGTGACATGTTGTGACCGCCGACGAAGGCTTCCACGGCCATGATTCATCTACGTGAAATACATGGTAATCATTTGGTAATCATTTGGTAATCATTTGGTAATCTATGTTAATCTTGTCTATTCTTGTCTGTTGTGTCTGTTGCGGTCTTATCGTTTTTTGATTCATCTTCTCTTGCACGGTGAATCTCCGCTGATCCAGTTGGATCAGGATCCAGTTGCTATCCCTTGACCCTTGCTGACAAGCGCCAAGGTCAAAGCGTCATATATACCCATGACCGTTGATTTTGCACGCTACGCAGCTACAGAGTCAGTGCCCTAGACATCCCTAGACCTTGGATAGTTTGAAACAAAGATTCCAAGCTCACTGAAATGTGCGTATTAGCCTGCATCTCTTTTTTTAGCACTGCCTTTTCTGCCGGATGTATGGGTTTCTGTGTCTGACAAGAGCCATTCTTTGGCTTGACTGAAACTCAGCAGTTTCCTCTCAGGGATGCCATTGAGTACAAGACATTGTGGGATAAGTGGCTTGGCTGACTGCGCAAATTTGTGTTTTCAAAAGAAGTGTTTGTTTGTGTACAGCTGTAAGATGCTGTAAGCAAATGCTGAGCTCTGTCACAAGTTCTAGAAACTGCATCCAAGTTTAGCTCAGGTACCTCGATGACTTCAATTTGGAAGCATCAATCTACAGCAAAGGAGTGACTCCCTGAGTCCTTCTTCACATGATGTGATGTTTCCAAATATCGAAAGCCCACTCTTATTCCAAATATCGAAAAAAATATCATCTATTTCCAACCATACATATCTATTTCCATCTGTTTCCAATCATACATCCAAGCATACTCGATCATCATAAACATCATAAACATCCCGGCGGAAGGGAAACCGCGCGAGCGTTTTTATTGTTTGCTTCCAGGAGAGTCACAATCACCTGTAATTTACAGTATAAAATGCTCTTCCGAACTCTTTGGATAACTGAATTTTGG
>Ga0126342_10021636_pt1 | contig 10698 bp, 11 predicted proteins | sample Cyp1metagenome_FD_92528 | JGI IMG/M metagenome (GOLD analysis project Ga0126342, IMG submission 92528) | Coral microbial communities from Lord Howe Island, Old Settlement Bay, Australia - Cyphastrea 1 metagenome | ecosystem: Host-associated > Invertebrates > Cnidaria > Coral ... | reverse complement strand
CTACTACTACTACTACCACTACTACTACTACTAGTACCATTACTACTCCTACTACTACTACTGCTACTACTACTACTACTCCTACTACTGCTCCTATGACTACGACTACGACTACGCCTACGACTACTATTACTACTACTGCTGCTACTACTACTACTACTACTAGTACTACTAGTACTACTAGTACTACTAGTACTACTACTACTACTACTACTTCTACTACAACTACATTTTTTGTTTTTTTTTGATCCTTATTTGTTTTTTTTTTGATCCCTTATTTTTTGTTTTTTTTTGATCCTTATTTGTTTTTTTTTGATCCTCTAGCCAACCCAAATACTTGGTAAATGGGTTTTTCTTGAAGTGGCGGACCCCAAGTTATCAGTTGTCATCCCAAATTCTCTATTTTCTGTGGGAAACCAAAGGTTTTGGGGTACTCCAAGGTTACAGTTTAAGGCGCCACATAATTGTATGGGTTAAACAGATATCCCAATCATATGGGCTTAAGCATAGTGTTGTTAATGGCTATTAGATGTTTAAGGGTCACAGTCCCAGAATTGCTTGAAGAGAACATTTGCCGGCTTTACCACCATATTTGAAAAGAAAAACCCATGGTTCCCAAAAAGATTTTCCCTGAATGTTTCCTCGTGATGTCAACGGCGAGTTTGATTTACGATAAAGGGGATGGTCAGAACGCTCCCATGATTGTACTTCTTTTGGGCCGAAGTATGATCTAAACACAAAGATTGTGACTAGTTCCATGTCCAATTTGCTTTTCTTTTTATGACATTTGCCTTTGGGCATCAATCAATGAATAGGGCTTTATATACCAATCATGTGTGGATTCCCATGGCATGGGATGGATGACCATACCCCATTCATCCCATGTTTATTACTCCCATATCATATCGTTGATAATTAACCCCCACTATCTCCATTATAATCCCTGCAATTGTGGATGGCTTATGTAGTCCCATTTATTTCCTGATTATCCCATTGCATACGCGTCGAACTTGACGATAGAACATGTGCAATCTGTCATTTTTTAGAAGATATGTCACGATATGTCCAACTATATATATATATAATCTACCCCACCCACATAGAATATGCGTTTTTCTAATTCTGCAGTTGAACTCGAATGCAAATCTACTTAGAATATGCCCCCATTTCGTGTTCATGGTTTTTCTCCCCATTTGGTCTTCGCTCTGGAAGGATTTCATCAAAGGAAAGGGAGGTCCCCCTTTCAAATCGTATTCAGGAGGGCAAGATAGTAGGATGAGGAAAAGTGAAAAAGGTTTTCACATGGTGTTTGGTGACAAGAATTAGAAACTGGCAGGGTCCCCAAATTCACCGATTTCTTCTTACTTGGTGTGCTAAAAAGTCGTTTTTTTTTTCTACCGCAAAGGGTCCCCCCCACGAATGGTGGAGATCCTCGGAAATGGTCTAGATTGAGCAATACTGATTCAAACCATTTCGGAAAATTAGGTTGCAAACGCACATACATAGAATATGGCGGTGATACAGGGTTTCATCAAAGGAAAGGGAGGTTCCCCCTTTCAAATCGTATTCAGGAAAGCAAGATAGTATGATGAGGAAAAACAAAAAAGGTTTTCACAATTTGGTGACAAAAATTAAGAACTTGACCGATTTAATAATTACTTTGTGTACTAAAAAGTACATTTTTTTCTACCGCAAAGGGTCCCCACCACGAATGGTGGAGATACATAGGAAATGGGCTGGATTGAGCAATGCTGATTCAAACCATTTCGGGAAATTAGGTTGCACACATGAAAGAATTTGTATGGAAAAAAATGGAAAAGTGAAGAAATTGTATGGAAATGTGAAGGATTTATAGAGAAAAATGAAGAAATACATATGGAAAAAGTGAAGAATCTGACTGAAAAGGGAAAATAATTTATATGGAAAAGAATCTGTATGATTTATATGGAAAAGAATCTGTATGGCATCAAAGACTACACCTCCCCGAATCGGTTGATGCGGGCCATCGCTGCAGGATGGCACAGAGTAGTCCAGCCAATCGTGGTCTTCACCACGTGGTTAGCACGTTGTTGCATGTGTGAGGGAAACCAAAAAAATAGTAAAAAAGAGGACCAAAAAATGAAAAAAACAAAAACGACGAAGAAATACCAAAAAAGAAAAACAAAAAAGACAAAGCCTCCTCTGAGAGGCAAAAAGAATTCAATAGTGAACCAGGCATGGGACCTGGGAAAAAAGGGTGTAGAACCCGTTTGAATTTAGTGCTGGCTGGCGGCTGCCTGCAGGTGCTGATGTACTCCACCTTGCTGCGTTCTGCTGCTGCTTCTGCTCTTAACCTTGTCGAGAAACCATGGGAAGAATTTGCTTCCGAAACTTTACCGGCCCCTTGGGCCCCCCTCACCTCGGAGCGACCGGGGCGGCCATGGCGGCAGCGGAATGCCACTGCGCTGGCCGACAAGCGAGTACCCTTGCTGATGGATGCTGAGCAGCGCGCGGTGAATAGCGCTAGCAGCAGAACTTGGGAAGTGGCTTCACAGTTTGCAACTTGGGTTACAAGTGACTTGGTGCAATGGGTCGGATTTGGACGACACTTATTTGTTCACCTGTTGTCAGTTGGGATCCTTTCATGTTTTGAAATGGTTCGGGACGGTGTCTGTTGGTGGGCTTCTTTCATTTATGAACCTGTTGGCCCTGAATCGGTGGTTTCTCCTCAGTTTAGTGGCCTGGTTGTGGAATCCTGATGCTGTCAATCGGAAGAGCCAGTTTAGGTCTAGGAAAAACAAACAGAGACCAAATGTCGGAAACGCAAAATCAGACGTCATTTGCAGTACATGGATAGGGTCAACCTTGTCATGCGTCAAAATAGACAGTCAGCTTGGAGCTTCCGTTTCTATTTGGCAAAAAGGGCTAGGTTTGCTGGTCGAAGAAGGCTGTGTGGCACCAGATCACCCAAAAGAATTTCTTTCCATGCTCATGTGGGCCAGTTAAGAAATCACAGAGTCAAAAAAGACCACTGGTACACTCCTCGCGCTGGACATTGGTTGGTTAGGTCATATGGTTTCAGGGCTTATGCCAAACCTAGACAAGACACTAGTCGGAATGCTCCTACTTTTAACGTGGCCAATCTGACTGGCCGTGAATGGTCGGAAATGTTCAAGGGGGGGGCGTATGGATCCCACGGAACCAAGAAAAGACGAAAGGAGAATAACAAGACCCAGTCCGATGATTTGGCTGCCGGTTTGCTTCAATTTTTGTTTTGTTGCGAGAATAAACAAAGTGACAGGGCTGATAAACATCCTCCTCACAAAAAGCCAAGGGGTATCCTCAAGCCGGCAGATGACAAGACACTTGCTCAAAATCTCATGATGCTGTTGCGAGAATGTATATCCCAAGGGGATAAGGACAGTACGGTGGCCCAGAAGATCAAGTCTTCGCTCGGCCAGTGGACCCGCGAGAGACCTTTTCAGGCACAAAGGGCTGTTCAGTGGAACTTAGACAATAAAGAGCAAGACTCTCCAGATGCAAGTGCTCAGCCTGGAAAGTGACTAGGTTCGTGCCCACACCGGAAACGACACGAAGAAAAAATGAAACTACTAAGCAAAGCTTTTACCTTCAGAACAGGTATGATGCTGACTTTCCTGTTTTGAAAAAGAAGGAGTTCACCACCAATGACAACCAAGGTAATTCAAACCTTGGTCCAATTTGTGCAGTGCAGCCAGCGGAATGGACCGTACCAATCAAAGTCACGACTCTCAATGCAGTTCGTCAAGCACTCAGCCAAGGCCAGGACATAGCAGGGAATTTGATTGTGGCAAAGAGCTTCTCGGAGGTCCAAGAGCTACGCACACTTAATGGAGCTCATTTGGCACCTTTGTGTCTTTGACTGTCCTGTGTGATGCTCAAAACGGAGGACTGGGAGGGGCCCTAACCAAAGTTTCCCTAAAAAGACATGGAGGTAAACAGTTTCGAGCTGAGAATGTGCACTTGTGGCCTCTGGGCACGCGCAGCGCATGCCCGTGGGTACGTCCTGCCTTCAAAGCTGATATCCAGAAATTTCAACCTGCAACCAAAGTGGTCATCAGGGTGAACGCGCCAGAACACTACCGTAAGTTTTTCAAAACGAACCCCAAACCAGACTCTCCGGCCGATATCTTGACAGAATTGGCCAGTTTGCAGCTCACCAAGGCCTCGGTCCTTTCGGGCGGTGATTGGCGTAGGGAAAAAACATTAAGGATCGACCAGTTGATTGGTCATCTCCGAGTTTCGCCGGAATTGGCCCAGAAACTGGTCCTTTGCAGTGGGAGAAAAGGAATCTTTTTGACACAGACTAAGGTCACTGACGGAAGAGAAACAATGCGTTGGATTGAAAAGCAAGGAAAAGAAGACCCTGAGGCATATCTTGCCAGATGCCTAAAGGAGGCTGACTCTAAGGGCTTGCGTTTTCGCTCCGGTGGCGGCCGTGACCTCGGCTACATATTACCTCCAGGACAGCAGCAGCAAGGGCGTCAGGTGGTTTCTGTGCAGGGTATCCCCAAAGATTGGGATACTGAAGATGTGCTGTCCTTTCTTCAGAGTGTGGCTTGGGAAAGTTGCAGCACCCTGGGTAGGAGATCGATGGGCAGGAATCTCGTGGCTTGGTGGGTCAAAGGGATTCCCCCATCTGATGAACAATGGTTTTTTGGCAGTACGAGGACGAGGACTCCTCAGAAAGCAGCTTAGGCCAAAACAAAAAGTGCAAACGACTCCGGTGCAGCCACCTAGGAGAAGTTTCAAACAGAAGTTTGGTGAAAATTCTGTAAACATTCCTATCCCTCATAATGAGGATATGGAACATGAAGCAACACTTGAAACCAAAGAAACAGAAGGGTCACCCGCCCGCCGTCCGAGAACGACGGCACAGGCGCCTCCAGCTGTGCACCCAGCTGACGACATCCTTCAATCCTTTTTGTCAGAAGGATGGAAGGTGCACGACTTGGGAGGCTGTGGCGATTGCGGCTACAAGTCAATTGCTGGAGCCTTAGCATACGCCAAGGACGGTTCGATCCTGTCCCCCGAAGAGGCCCAGCGCCAGGGCGCACTGGTGCGCACTCAGGCTGTGCAGCATTTGAGAAAACATTTGAATGAGTTCAAGGAGTTTATTTTGCCGGACGTCAACACCAGTCCGTCTCAGCCGGCGCCCAATCAGGACCAAGTGGTCGAACAATATGTATGGGAAAGCTCACAACCCAACACTTGGATTGATGGAGTCACTTTGTTGGCTGCTGCCCACAAACAAGGTTGTCCTTTTATTATTTGGTTTTCACATGAGGGGTATTGGAAACGCTGTACTCTTGCGACAGCCTTTGACCAAAAGGGCAATGCAAAGTGTGCTCGGGACAAAAGCCCAATAATACTGAGGCTGCAGGACCAATACTACTCTTGGATTCAGCCTCTGTCAACTAAGGCCATTCCTGTGGGTTGGTTAAGTCAAAGTGCTATTCCCCATCGGGAAGTCCTTCGGGGTTCCGCGGTCGAGTCTAGCGCTGCCACTCCGTCGGTCCACTCTTGGGAGTCGCAAGGTTCTCCGTCTCGTCCGATCAGCCCTTCCCAGTGTCAGGTGTTATCTCCCAAAGGTCGGTCTGTCGAAGGTCCGGGTACCCCGTCTGTCCACACTGTCGCTGGGTTTCCTGCGGGCTGTCGAGTTTTGGGTCGGGATGTCTCCGTGGGTACTCCGTTGGTTCACACCGTCCAAACGCATGCGCAGGCTGTCCCTGTCCTTAATTCTGCTGTTGTTGTGCGGGCTGAAGGGAATAGGTCATGTAGGATTGTTTCTTCACACGAAGGTCCCCCTACTCCCTCCGTCCACACCTGTGTCTCCCTGTCTCATCAGCTCTGGGGAAAAATGGCCCCTTCGGCTGCTGCGAAGTCGCATACTTCCCTGACAGGCCCAGGGAGTGCAATAACAAGTCCTTTTGGTGGCAAGTCGTCTTGCTACCCAGTGCCAGTGCCCACTAAGGCAAATAACCAACTTGAAACACAGGAGCTTCGATCTGCTGATAAGAACCCTGTCTCTAGCAACCCTGAAGGACAGGTTGATGCCAATCCTGATCCCTTCCCCGATGGCATAGTCTTTAATGGACTTGTGGTCAATGTGGGTACCAAGTCTTTCGCCACTCTGACCTCACTGATGAGGACACCAGGCGCAGATCGCACCTGAGGAAGAAACACCGAATCACAGGTGCTGCAGTGCCACCCCGCCCTGATGCCAAGGAGGTCAAAGGACAAACAACGACAAGCCAATATTCGAGGCTGGACGAAGAGATGCGCCGCATTTAGCACCTTGGTTAAGGAAGGAGGCTGGCCTGGGATACATAATGCATTAGTCCTGTCCGGCAAGGCAACAAAAAACCCAAGTGGGAGTGTGCGACTTGCAACAAGAAATTCCAATTCAGTCAGGTCCCTCTGTGGGTTTGCGCTGGAGCAGCGCAGGGATCTGCTCTTAAGCTCCCCACGGTGGGGGTCCGGAAGAAGCTGACACTCTTGAACGATTTCTTCATGAACTCAGACAGTTGTGGAGGATGCAGGAGCTCAACGCTTGGCTGAAATCCAGCCGCCGTGACGCCGTCATGGCCCGTGCAGAAGGAGTCCAGATCACGGAGGAAGTCATGGACAAGGTCCGCAAGCTCCTTCATAAGGCAAATGGCCACACTATTGCTGTGGTCACTGGCGGCATGATGACACCTGCCATCACGGCCAAAATCAACAAGTTGCCAATTCCACAGGCTTGCCCATACTGTTTGGAGAATCAAGTCCCGAGCGTCCACCATGTGTTGTGGGAATGCAGCAAATTCCAACATCTGCGCACCCATCCTGTGCCGGATAGCCAGATAATTGCCCGTATTGGGTGGGGTAGTAGGGTGGCTGCTCCGGCAGTCATCGAGCAGATGTCTCGGATCAGAGAAGCTGAAGCAAAGATGCGGGAAAAAGGCCGGCACAATGCCGGCAGTGCGGAGGGGGGGCGGCCGGCCCTCCCCCCACTGAGGTGCCCATGAGCGCTGAAGAATAGCCGCGGCGCTGCTGCGGAGGGCTGTTAGCACGAGTCGGGCTGCAGCCCAGCCAACTGCCGAAAAGAATCTGTATGGCAAAAATATGGTAAACTGAAGAATTTGTATGGAAACGTGCGGATTTTTTATAGGAAAGTGAAGAATTTATATGGAAAAATAATGAATTTGTCTGGAAACATGAAAGAATTTTTTATGGAAAAAATGTGGAAAAGTGAAGAATTTGTATAGAAATGTGAAGAATTTATTTAAAAAAAATATGGAAAAACGATGAATTTGACTGACCAAGTGAAAGAATTTGTATGGCAAAAATATGGAAGAGTGAAGAAATTGTATGGAAACATGAAGGAATTATAAAGAAAAGTGAAGAATTTCTATGGAAAAAATATGAATTCGTCAGTTGAAAAGTGAAAGAATTTATATGGCCCAACGATATTCTATGTGACGTCAACTGTATACTAAGTAAATGTTTTTAAGTTCAATTCTGGGGATGCCCTGGGAAACCAAAATTTCAATTCCATATTCTATGTGGGTGGAGTAGATTATATATATATTATATATATATATATCCTACTATCAGTATCCCCACCATGATATCATTGTAATCTCATAAGCTCATTGGTGATCCAAACTTTTCGCCGGGATGGCCCTCATCAAAGCCCCTTGCCGAAGCAGACAGGTGTGCCAATGGCAACCGTTATTGGAGGTAGGTGGATCAGTTTGTTTTGGTTTTTTCAGGGTCCCAGCTTTTCGACCACCCACTCATTGGGAGTTTTTTTTGAGTGTAAACCATCATAAACCACGGTCCCATTCCATATATTTCAATAACAATATGAGGTTTTGCTGCAAATTTCTCCCCAAACCAATCCTTTCGATCCGTTCCACACATTTTTTCATATTTTTTCCATGTGTAGTTTCGGAATTTGTACGACTTGACCCAGGAGCTTTCTAAACTCCCAGCACATCCGCCCAATTTTACGTGGATGTTTGAGTTCTCTCAAGGATGTCCATGGGGTTGACATAAGGAGTTGTTCTGGTAGTAATGCCACTGTGGCTACATATCTCTATTTTGCTACAAAATTTGTTGACTGAATCCCACATTTTTCTGAGTCACATATATGTTATTTCTCAATTCTCAAGATTCAATCAACCCCGGTTGGGTGACCCCTGCAATGTTTGGGTTTGTGGCCATCCACATCCATCTACATCCATCTATTGGAAGGTCACCTTAGTGGGTAGGTTGATTCTCCACTTCTTCCCCATCCTCCACTAACAGTTCGATGTTGACCCACCATTTGTAGATCATTTTCCGGCTTTCCCCGTGTGGTTTTCCACATTTTTTTGTTAGTTTACCTTATTGTAAATCCCATATGGATTCCTGATAAATCCCTATGAAGTCACATATAAGTCCCATTAAACCACCATTTTCCCTTGGTTTTCCCGGAGAACTGATGGAAAATTGTGGTTCTCCCCCAAATTTTCCATCGTTTTCCTACCATTCTGCTGTGGTCGCCAGGCTTGCACTGCGGGGCGCCGTTTCAGCGCTCGGTCGGCCTTCCTGTGCGGGCCAGAGGCGGTGTCGATGACCCTCCCCTTTTTAAATGGGGAATTTCCCGATGAGTTTGGCATTTTGATGGGACATTTGATTACCCTTTAGTAAACGTTTACATAACTATGGAACATCACCATGCTATTTTCATAGGAAAATCAACTATAAATATGGCCATTTTCAATAGCAAACCGTTAAATTACCAGAGGGTAGTTCATCAAAAAACATATAACAGTGTTTTCGTTTCATTCTTATCAAATGTCATCTATAATTTTGGGATGTCTACACCTGGCCATGTGGTGGATTACCCGCCAGTCAATTAAGGTAGAACCTGAACATCGCAAATTTCTAGTGGACTAATCTCTATGTTAGTTGGGGGGATGGTAATTAGCTTGGGTTTGGCTTGCGATTTTTTGGATTTTCCCGACGGGAAATCCACCATGTGGGGAATCGATCGTTTTTTGAATAGTTTTTTGCGACGCCCTCAAGTCCAAGTAGGGGTTGAGAGTCGATTAGTCATTGATGGACGATTCATAGGAATTTAGGATCTTTGAACATGGTTGATACTCATTGCTTCATAAACCTCCAACTGCTGAAATACGGTTCCCCACATATTTTTTTCCAGATTTGAAGATCCATGATGTCACTAACCACGACCTGCGAGGTGCCGGGTTTGAAATTGAAGAATTGGACCAAAGATAGATCCCTAATATAGATCCCAATGATAATGAAGCAACATTTTTTTTTTTACCCCCAAGGGTTCCCATTATAATCACATTATTGGTTTTATAATAATGGATCCCATTATAATAATGTGATCTATAAAAAAACAACATTACAAATTTATAGATCACATTATGGTTTTTTTGTTGAAACCCCAATGGTTCAAGGGCATTTCCTAGACCTGCAGGATCTTCCTGTGAGGATCAGAGGTGCGCTGAGTTGTGGGATCCAACGGAAGTTGAATGGGATCCAAGCAATGGCGAGTGTTTCATTGGCCCAAAAAAAACACGCAGATGTGGACTTTTGGCGGGTGAAATGGATGATTTTGACCTATTTTGAGAATTTTGAGATGTTTTACCCTCTGGTTATTTAACATAGCCATGGTATAGATGGCCCATTTATAGATGGCTTACCTATTAAAAATGGTGATTTTCCATGGCTATGTTAAATAACCAGAGGGTAAATGATACCTCATAGATGGGAAAGTGAAAATTTCTGGACAGACTTGACCTTTATCAAGATACCCCAAAGTTGCATCATGACACGTGGAGGGTGCTGGAAACCTCGGGTGGCATGATGGAGATGCTTGAGAAAGGAATCCAGCTAATGTGGTAGACCCAATGCTAGACATGGGAGATTTCGGTTTCATGTTTATTAGGGATGATTCCTACCTTTCACCTCCGGTGCTCCAGGAAAAAGCAGCGCTTTCGATGAAGTAGTGGAGGAGACCAAGGAAGAGGTACCGCTGCAGTGCTGTGTTGGCTGCCCACAGAGGGCAGCTGGGATGTGTTTTTTGGGACCTTGGAATTTGCTAGACTTTATAGAAGAGTTTTGATAGGATTGCTGTATAGAATATGTATATATTATATATCTGTTTATGTATTGTCTGTATAGTCGTGTATGTACCTATATTTTCGAGACTTGAAAAGAAGTGGCAAGTCGAAGGCTGAATGGCACCAGATTGACCCATATGCGCATCACCAGGTTTAAGGGTTTACTTTATTACATGAACATAGGGTATACCCGCAAATGGTTATTTTAAGATCCAAAATGCCGATGAACCAGTCAATTCAAGTTTTTTTTCCAAAACTTTCAGACACATCCATGTAACCTGTGGTAATCTGACGTTACTGTGGATTTGTTTCCATTTTTTCCCCCTACTTATATATAGACCATTTTCTTCTGATGTCCCACTCAAGAATGGGGGACGTCCAGCCGGGCCAGCCGGGTGAGATTGCCAGAAATGATCCCAGCTATAAGAAGCCAGTCTGGTAATTGAACATAGCTGTCATAGCTGGCTCTGAAATTCACTATTTGTAGATGTTTTTACTTTATTTTTGTCACTTCATGGTGTTGTTTTCCATCAATTCATCATTTTCCATGGTCCAT
>Ga0126342_10021635_pt1 | contig 10699 bp, 3 predicted proteins | sample Cyp1metagenome_FD_92528 | JGI IMG/M metagenome (GOLD analysis project Ga0126342, IMG submission 92528) | Coral microbial communities from Lord Howe Island, Old Settlement Bay, Australia - Cyphastrea 1 metagenome | ecosystem: Host-associated > Invertebrates > Cnidaria > Coral ... | reverse complement strand
CACCCCACCCCACCCCGTTAACCCCATGAAAGACATAGAAACATGCAAAACGCTGGTTCGGTTTTCAACCCGTAGGCACATACCATGTTGAGGATTTCTTATAGTAGTTATCTCAAGATTTGAAGATAGATTGGATAGATATAAATCCACCATAGGTTAACACAAGGTGGTCATCCCATAGTTAGCTAAGTTCTTGAACATAACTCCAACAACTAGGGTTTATGGTAGATATATGTAGATATATCGAATTCATTAGTTACATTTAGTTACTAAGTTGTATAAACCCAAAAACATCCAAAAACAAAAAATGGAGGGCACCACCGCCAACGTTCTCCACCCAATCTTTGGATCTACCGCGACACCCTCGGCATATTGGCAGTTCCCAAGACGTCTCGGAAGCAGGTCGTTGGGCGTCCTGCAGCAGCAATCACTGCCAGCAACGCCAGGTGAAGCAAGTGGAAACCACTGGGATTTCGCAACGAAAACAAAAAAAAGGTGTTTGAATGGAAATATATATGGAATATGAATATATATATATATATGAATGGGATATTGATGTAATATCAGGAATATCGGTTCAAGTGGAAACCAATGGGCCGACAAAACCCATCTAAGCCCATCATTTCGAATCATTCTGAATAAACCATACACGTGAATACACTCTGAGAATTCTGGGCCAACTTTGCCAAGAATTCCATAACTTGGCGGTGATGGCAACGAGTTTTTTGTCCAGTCCCGCTGAAGCCGAGGCAAAGCCCAAAGAGCTGTTCACCGGCCAAGTCCTACGGAAAACTCGGTGAAAAGATGGTGAATGGTTTAGACTATACAACCCGTAAAAAATAATGTTTTTTCTAGGGGATGGTTTATGATTATTCTTTTACCCACATTATATATATACATACATATATATATATATTATTTATATATATATAGTGAACAGGATGCTCCAGATCGTATTCTGCTAAGATGAAAAAACATGATTTCCAAAAAGGATCCGATGATCCGACTCAACAATTCCTACGTAGGTTCCAGGATGGTTCCAGGATGGCTGGCCATGTCCTAAAGTGGGGTCCCAGGCCCATGCGATGATCCGATCTGTAGAGATCATTGGAGCAGAACATGGGGATTGATGCTGACAAAATTTTAATTCAACCACCAAACATGAACAACCCAAACTGGGAATGGATGGGCATGGGCAGTGAAAAACATTGAAAAACCATGGGATTGAAGATATTGAAAGAAACAAAATGCTGGAGTCAAACAGCAGAGACCAAACAAACGTGGGAACAGAACCAACTACTTCACTTCGGCGCATTGATCAACTGAACATGGAAGTCCACCCACCAAATCTAGGCCTGCAGTGCCAGCACAAATGGGCAGTGAACTGCCAAACATGATGATGATAAAACCGTCAAGCATTTATTATATTATGGTGGTTGGCGTTCATAGTGATTAACCTTTTAGATGGGTCGGCATGATCATTTAACCAACTCAAACTTACCATAAGTCACTTCGGGTGGGTCAGAAGGGCTGAACTGTGGCGGCATCAAGCCCCGTCAGAAAGTTGTGAAACAGGTAGCAGCCCCTATTCACCAGCCGTCACCCCTGCAGCTACTGGTTCAGTGCGGGATTTCATCTATCTAGTGGATTATAGTTAAGCGACAATCATCCCCTATCAAATCAACATAGTATAGATCAGTTACTGTAAGTGTACCTACTACATCCCACTACCAACCATCAACTGTTTTTGGCACCAGCCTCACTTCCACCCTTTTTTCGATCCCTCCTGGCCCGTGGCTGACAGCTGATGATCGCTCATGTCAACGGTGCCCACGCCCGGCTGCAAAACCGTCAGCAGGAAGTGCTCCACGGCTGAAGGGTCCGACTTCAGAAGCTCCCACAGCTGAGTCATCTGTTCCTGGGAGCTGATCAATGGGAAGACTCGACCTGCTTTTTGTGCGGCAAATTTGGTCCAGTAAACAGCACCCAAAACGTAAGCTGGGCCATGTAAGCTGTGATCATTACCAAAAAGGATACGATCATCGCCCCATGGTCCCACCACCGTCCCAGGCTCCACATCTTTGGTGTCCAGGGCTTCCAGTGGCAGGACGTTCTTCCGCTCGTGGTCCAGCAGGATCTTGGAGGAATCCCCCAGCCAATGCCCTTCCAAGGAGAAGCCACGGACGCGGCCACCGGCCTAGTGCCGTTGGAACTTGGAATGGGTGACCTTCGGGGGTTTGGGGGGCGGCCATGTTTTGTTGAACTAATTTAAGTATAAAACAAATGGGAATTAGCCTTGAAACGGGTGCATATTATCTTTGACCAACAAGAAATGGTGTGTCGCAAAGTTGTGAGATGCATGTAAATAGTGAAATTCCCTACACACACACGTATATTATATATATAATATAATAATAATCATCATAATAATAATATATATATATATAATATATATAATATATAATATAAAATATAAATTATAATAAATATCTTATATTATATATATACAAGATATATAATATATATAATATTATATATATAAATATGTTATATACATATGTTATATTATATATATTATATTATATATTTTTTAATTATACAAAATATATTATATTATAAATAATATATATCATTATATATCATATATATATCATAATAATAATAATATTAATAAAAATAATAACAATAATAATAAATTTAATATTAAATATTTGATATATATATATATATATGTATGCTTACAATATTGTGCAGAAACGTGAATTATCATGTACCCATTTTGTGAAGCATGTTTTGGCTGAGTTGCGGGTGGCTGTGTAGTTTCGAATTCTTGCGGAACACACATAGACATGTTTACAAATTGAGGCATAATTGTGCATATCGATTTTCCTCTGTCCACAGATATATCGCATATACTTCATAGATCTCCATAGTATATCCACATACTGAACTAGACCAGTTTAAACCATTTAAGTGGTTTAGTTCTTGGTAAATATACCAGCACCGTGGAGCATGCAATGTGACCCGCCCCAGTTGCATTTGTTGGTTTATAAACCCATGTAGCAATCCAAAATATGTTCGACTACCATAAACTATCCATAGTTAAAAAACCGAGTTGTGAACCAACTTAGCTACCATACATCAACTATAAATATCTACAAATATCATCCTTCTTGCTGCTTAAATCCCCGTTTTTGCCGGTGTCTAAACGCACCTTGATGACGATCTTCACAAAGGCTCGATTGGCCATTCTTCGATGGAAGGGCACCCCACTCTGGATCCGCATCTCTGTCTGCACGGATGTGACAAATCCATCAAGGGATACCCCATCAGAACCGTTTGACCCTCCATGTGTACTCATTAGAATGGTGTTTTACCGCATAGTGACTATTACATACTATGTCATGCTATGTACTTTTGCAATTTTTGGGTTGGTATTTGGAGGTCCAGATAAACGAATTCAATGGGCCATACCAGTTCGTACCTGTGGGTGCAGTTGGGTTGATTTTCATAGGTTTTAGAGCCCCCATAGCTTTATGTAACCACTTACAACTGGAACTGCAGCCGCAACTAGTGGCTAGTGGATTCTGCACTAGTGGCTAATGCATCTTATTTGATACCATAACTTTGCCATATTTCAAGATACTGGATGCTGGTAGTAGGCTGGAAACAACGCTACTTGCTATGCGTTAATCATGGCAGTACATGCGAGTTCCCAAAATAAACCTTGATAAACCCTAGTTAGACACGGGATATGAACCGCTTGCTAACTGAGATGCACATCCCGGTGATCATGTCCTTTTTGGGAACAACCTATTGGCTGTTCGAAAGGGGTTACCCCCTGAAGAATTGACCAACGGAGAGCGAGATTTCTACACCAAGAACCAACTGGCATCCATCCAGAGCTCAGCTGATCTCATGAACTCTCAGTAAATATCTGCAAGTATGAGTGAACTACAGAATGCATCAATATATGTATATATATATTATATATATATACATATATATATAATGTGAAATCAATATTGAAATACGGCCATTTTGACTTAGTTACCCTTACTTCCCGTTGTATGTAGTGACGTTATAGTTTACCCAGAGCATCCCAGAGCAACCCGATGCTCTGGGGGCACCGCAAAGCGAATCATGGGCCATCCGAAGCATCGAACGATGTTTTTTTCACCGGTTCACTATGTGTCATAAATCATCTGTTGACATCTCCCATGACGGATCCATGTATGGTATATATATATAATATTATATATATATGCTAACATTTGAGGTATATTGATGGTAAATGTTACCATATATGGCAGCACCATGGATCCTATGGGCCTGTTGAAATCCACTAAAACTCTATAAATTTGTTGAAACAAATCTTGCCCATTTGGGATGTATAACTCAGTGTCTCGTTTTGGGTCATCCCTCCACCTGCAAAGCCGTAATCAGCAGCAGCAGATCGCTGCTTCGGAGGCCCTGCAGGCGGTACGCCATGATGCTGAAACCGATGGCGACCTCGGGTCGCTCTCAGGCCCTGCATTCCATGGCCAAATTGGATGTTTTGTATGTTTTTGTTGGTGGTTTGGAGGTCCAAAACTGAACAAAAATGCTCGGTGGAGGGGGGTTGTCTGGTATTGTCTTGTATGTGTAGATGTTGTCTTGGGGTAGGTGAAGAGAGATATAAACCCAAAAGTTTTGAGGGGGTCAATGGTAAATGCAAAAAAACTGGTTTGGATCAATGAAATGATCCTCATCTTGGTGGGTAACTTTGATCTTGAACTTGGCAATTTCGTTCTCTGAAACTTTGAAACTGTCTGCTAGAACATGTTTTCGGGTATCACCCGCAGGCTTCTGGCATTGCCAAAGTTGCATACGGGAAGAGGTCCCTCATAAACAGCCAACTAGGGGAGTGGAATTGTATCCAGCGTGCCTGGTCAAAACCATCTCCCAAACAAATGGGATACACTAAAGGCAAACCCGTCCAGGAACACAAACGCCAGCCTCACTGGCCACTGAACCTTGTTATAATCCCATCCCCCCAATATTAAAAAACGGCCCCTATCCCAAAGTGGAAATTCCCTACCTGGTTGGTGCTTTCAACCCCTCTGAAAAATATGAAAGTCAGTTGGGATGAAATTCCCAATATATGGAAAGTCATAAAAACCATGTTCCAAACCACCAACCAGCTACTAAATCATATCATATAAGTTTCTAGGGAGTGTTTAATAGTAGGGGGAAGGCTTGATATCTGTTGATATCTCGTTGATCCCATCCACTTCTAAAAGAGGCACGTCTGGATGGGAAAACTCGGCATGTTCGCTTGGTTGGTCCTGGCGATCAAAATCTTCGCCAGGTCGCCTGGGTCCAATCCCGCATGAGCCATGTTCAAAATGTCTTACATCCTGGCACCAAATAAAGAAATGCTTACGCCATTGCTTACGTTTTGCTTACGCGCGCACATGTTTTGCTTACGCGCATGTCTTTTCTTACGCGGAGCTTACGCTGGCTTACGCGCACCACAGTTTTGCTTACGCCACACCCTTACCAGGGGCCCCTTGCTTAATATGAACACAAGGGTTTAGAACGTGGCTCACATGGTGATCCCACTATTTGTTGCTGAGTTTTCCACGTTTGGCTAGCCACCAGTGTCACACTTTCAGTTGCTCATGTTGGTATGGTTCATACGAAACATGGCAAAAACCTGTAGTTCCGGGATCTTAAATTGTGACCAATGCTTATGAAAGTCTCAGGTGTTCCTGGCATGCCTCAGGCATCCTCAAATTTGTTATAAAATCACAGCGTGAAGGGTCATGTTCTGTTCAGAACGGGGGCAACCATAAAGTATTGTAAACATTGCAAATTCGTGGGGTCAATGATGATAGACCATCAAATTTGGGAAGTGCCTCATTTTCGAAAACGCAAATATGTTCGAATATGTTCGGTTTGTGCCAGTAAATATGAAAATGTGGATTGAACCACAAAAAATGGGGACATTGAATTGTATGTATAGAACACTTTAGGTTCAAGATTGCGCTCGGGTGTGCGACCCCACTTGAAGGAAACCAGTGATTTTCATAGCTGGATCAACCACTAAGGATTAGGACCTTAAGAAAAACATAACATAATGAAAACTGTCCATGTTTCTTTATCTCTTGAGAAAGTGGCAAAGAAGAACAAGTAGAGTCTTGTACGGTCTTGTCATCTGACCGGGTGTGCAATTGTGAAAAACATTTTTTTCCACCCTGATGCCGTCCCAATGGGAAACAAACGCAGTCCTTGCCCACAAAGGGCACGGCCAGCAACGCTCGTGAAGGTGGTCCTGTCTTGTCGGCGGCCAACTGCCTCAGAGAGCAGGAAACGTTACCAATGGGTTATTGGAAAAAAACGCGGGGTTCTAGATGTATCAATATTTAAATCATACTTGAGAGGGGAAACACAAAAGGTAGGTGATCAAGAAGGGGAAGCAAAACTTCTCTGTGTAAAAGTTGGTTGCGTGTAAGAGTGTGCTGTGTGCACAGGTGTCTGTGTGCAATTCGTCTTCCGTGTAAAGGCATCTGTGTATAAATAAGAAAAACGTCTGTATGTAGAAAACAGTTGTGCGTAAAACCTTCTGTGCGTAAGACTTCTGTGCGTAGAACTGTCTGTGTAAAAACCATCTGTTTGTAATAATTGTTGTGCATTTAAGAAACAATTGTCCGTAAAGGCTTCTGTGCGGAAGAGTTGCTCCTGTGTAAAAACTGTTTTGGGTCAAGTTTTTGCGTGCAAACAAAATCGGTGTGTATTTTTTGGTGCAGTCTGTGTGTACATTTTTTCAGTGTTTATTTTTTTCGGTGCCAAAAAAAATGTGTGTAAAAATAGTTCTGTGCAAAGACTTCTCTGTGGCAAGAAATCTGTGTGTAAAAATGTTTACATGCCTTTGTTTATGTGGGCAGGCGCCTCTTTGTCTAAAGCATCGGTATGTAAAAACATCCTTCTTTGTGCACAAGAGTTTCTCTGTGCACAAATTTCCCTGTGTAAGAATACCTGCGCGTAAAAACTGCTCTGTGTAAATGCTTTTGTTCGTAACGTCGTCTGGTTGTAGATATGTATTGGTGCAAAATGTGTCACCAAAAAGAATCCAAGTTCAAATGCTTGATGTCGTTTCCGTTGTTGCTGATGGCGATGATGCGCGCAGGGCCCCACAAGGCGTCATTTTGGCTGTCTTAAAGTATAATTTTTGAAAGCCTTCGGAACAAATTACTTACTTCGAGTAGGTACCTCCAAACGATATTTTTTTGACATACTTTCTGACATTCCATCTGGCATTCGCATTTTAATCCAAATATTTTCTGAAATTCTCTGTGGCATTCTATCGGGTATATCTTCGCAGATCCTTTGTAGTTGAGGTCCGGCTGGCAACACTCTGATCCGGTGCGCGCGGTTGAGGTCCGGCGGGGATCACTCCGATCCAGAGGTTGCTGTTCAGGTCCGGCAGGGAACACTGCGATCCAGAGCTTGCAGTTGTTGTTGTTGTTGTCGTTGTTGTTGTTGTTGTTGTGGTTGTGGTTGTGGTGGTTGTTGTTGTTGTTGTTCTTCTTGTTCTTGTTATTGTTCTTGTTCTTGTTCTTGTTATTGTTCTTGTTGTTGTTGTTGTTCTTCTTCTTGTTATTGTTCTTGTTCTTGTTCTTGTTGTTGTTGTTGTTGATAATGTTGTAGCTGTTGTTGCTGTCGTTGCTGTTGTTGTTGCTGTTGTTGTTGCTGTTGTTGCTGTTGTCGTTGTTGCTGTTGTTGTTGTTCTTGCTGTTCTTGTTGTTGATCTTGTTGTTGTTATTGTTATTGTTATTGTTCTTGTTCTTGTTGTTGTTGTTGCTGTTGCTGTTGTTGTTGTTGTTGCTGCTGCTGCTGTTGTCGTTGTCGTTGTCGTTGTCGTTGTCGACGTCGTTGTGGTTGTTGTTGTTGTTGTCGTTGTCATTGTCGTTGTCGTTGTCCTTGCCGTGGTTGTTGTTGTTCTTGTTGTTGTTGTTGTTGTGGTTGTTGTTGTTGTTGTTGTTGTTGTGTGTGCTGTCGCTGTTGCTGTTGCTGTTGCTGTTGCTGTTGCTGTTGTTGCTGCTGTCGTTGTTGCTGTTGCTGTTGCTGTTGTTGTTGTTAATGATGATGATGTTGTTATTGTTGTTGCTGCTGTTGTTGTTGGTGGTGGTGGTGGTGGTGGGGTTGTTGGGGTTGTTGCGGTTGTTGGGGTTGTTGGGGCTGTTGGGGTTGTTGGGGTGTTGGGGTTGTTGGGGTTGTTGGTGTTGGTGTTGGTGTTGGTGTTGGTGTTGGTGTTGGTGTTGGTGGTGTTGGTGTTGGTGTTGTTGGTGTTGTTGTGTGTTGTTGGGGTTGTTGGTGTTGTTGGTGTTGTTGGGGTTGTTGGGGTTGTTGGTGCTGTTGGTGCTGTTGGTGCTGTTGGTGCTGTTGGTGTTGTTGGTGTCGTTGTTGTTGTTGTTGTTGTTGCTGCTGCTGCCCCTGCAACGTTTTTCTCAATTCTGTAGGGGCCGAAAATCGTCAAATAGGTTGCCTTTTCGCTTGTTTTTGAAAATTTCTGAGCAAAAAACACCGTAAATACCGATGTTTTTGGCGGGTCGGAAGCCCAAAACCACGGTATTTACGATGTGTTTTGCCTCTGGTAGCAAAAGTCATGGTATTTACAGTGTTTTTTAGCCAGAACCTAGCAAAAACATTGGTATTTAGGCAGGTTTCACCATGTTGCAAGATGTAGTTTCTATATCCGAAAAGAACAAAATACTGTAAATTACAATGTTTTGGGTCTGCTCTTAAGGTGCGTTGGGGGGCGCGGAGGGGGGGGTACTGAAATGATTAGCAATCTTCAGGTAACGGGGCTGGCCGCTCTCCCTTTTACTTCGTAAAGCAAAACTCAAGGTAGCCCCACTGGAGCTACCTTTCGTGATGTAAAAAAATGCAATACCAAGATGCTCCATGTACAGAATATTTACCTACGTTTGGCCATTTTTGGGGTAAATGGAGATAAATATTCCATACATGGAGCATCTGGGATACATGCAAAATTGATTACTGTACACAAATTGTTGTGTTATTGTGTTTGTGATGTTGATGTTGTTGCCTCTGCTGCGTTGTTGATGATGATCTTGATGATGATGTTGTTGTTGTTGCTGTTGTTCGTGATCACGACGATGACATTGCAATGATGGTGGTATTGACACTGATGATGTTATCAATGCTATTGTGTTCCGTTGTTAACGATAATGCTGCCGAGAACGAGGAGGATTGCCGGCCAACAGCGAACAATGAAACTATCGGTTGCGCGTAAAAAAACTGATTGAAACATTGCCCTGTCACAGAAGCAGCGCGCAAGGAGGTTCTAAAACAACATGCGCAATAACATCTGCACTACTTAGAATTAACTTGGAATTAGCAGATTTGCCGCCACACACTTTCAAAACCTTACAAAACACTATCGGATTATGGTGACTTCAACGCATGTCCTGAAATGTGTGTGGAAAATTTTGGATCACATCACTCAAACAACACTTGTCATGGTTCAAAGCACACATGGCAGCATTTCTGGCGAATCATTGAGAAACTGATGTGTTATTTGTTTTGTAGTGCTGCTTTAGTCGTGCCAGCTTGCTCGTTTCATCCTGATTTGGCTCAGTCAGGGGTGTGGTTGCGTTCATCAATTAAAGAAAGTTCCTTCTGCTGGGGGAATGAAACAGCAAACACCCATTCCCCAATCACCTCTCTCACCGCCGCTGAGCCAGAGACTCGTTGGAGAGCAATCCATACGACACGCGATGGACCTCCACCCCCCGGGGCAGCTGTGGCAGTCAGTCAAGAATTGTTGCAACTTGAGATCATTGCATTGGTTCTTCTTGTCAGCTCACCCTGGAAGCAGATCAATCACTTGATCGAACTTTGGAACATGCATTACATCAGACTCAAAATGACATAGAGAACATACTTCAAAACTGACCTTCACATGGCTTCAAATCTACGCAAGTTACCCAGAACCGCCACCTGTTCCAGAACATCCTTGTGGCAGAGTGATTTTGAGGGAAAGAGCAACAGTAGACATTGCCCTCTCTGCAACCATGCAGCAAGCCCGCCCCTAGGTTCCTACTTGCGATATGGGTAGTATATAGGCAAAATGGTGCTGGTGACGACGTAGTGATGCCGCCAGCAAAAGCGAAGCCATGGGCGAAACGTTGGCGGCGACGGCAAGCGGCAAGCTGAGTGTCAAAGAAAGGGCCCCCTATCCCAACGGCATGTGCCAGAATTCCCGCAAGGAAAACGAAGGCAAAGCCGCAACATTTTCCACCAGCGATGTGGCGGCAAGGTTACCCTGAGTCTCGAAATCTAGTGATTTTAGTTTTTTTGATGTTTTACTTTACTTGGATTTTTTACTAGTAAAATTTACTTTTGCCTGGTAAAGTAAATCAATTTACTAGCCAAGTATTTTTTAAAAAAAAATAGAAACGCATAAGAAACGCATAGGAAACGCATAAGAAACGCATAAGAAACGCATAAGAAACGCATATAAAGTGCATACCTTTTTTTCGGATCATGTTGACCATGTTTGAAAGAAATATATGTTTTCATTTGTTTTTGTATTGTTTTCATGTGACACAAGTAGAAATTGGCTTGCTTTGAATGTGTTTTATCTTGCGCAAGTAAATGGTTTTCACAAGTAATGCAGCATTCTTTTTGT
>Ga0126342_10021634_pt1 | contig 10699 bp, 9 predicted proteins | sample Cyp1metagenome_FD_92528 | JGI IMG/M metagenome (GOLD analysis project Ga0126342, IMG submission 92528) | Coral microbial communities from Lord Howe Island, Old Settlement Bay, Australia - Cyphastrea 1 metagenome | ecosystem: Host-associated > Invertebrates > Cnidaria > Coral ... | reverse complement strand
AGATAGACAGATAGATAGGTAGATAGATAGATAGACAGATAGATAGGTAGATAGATAGATAGATAGACAGATAGATAGGTAGATAGATAGATAGACAGATAGATAGGTAGATAGATAGATAGACAGATAGATAGGTAGATAGATAGATAGATAGATAGAGAATAAACCCTAGTTATCCTTCAGTACATCCAGCTCTTCAGTGTTTTTTTCAAAAAACGCAGCACTACGCTGGACCTTGGCCAGGTGCCTGGCACAGATATCCATTCCTTGGCTTTGCTGCTGGGGACCGGTGACTTGGACTGGTGCTTTTATAGTTGGGGATTCGCCGGACCAATGTATTGGCTAACCAATAATTAATGGTGAATAATATGAATAGTGGATAACCAATCATTAATGGTGATTTAATAGGGATATTAATGGTGATTTTATGGTGATTAACCCTCTGGTAATGGAATATGAATGACTGGTTGGTGGTGACTGGAGCATGGCTTTTATGACTTTCCCATCAGATTGGGAATGTCGTCATCCCAACTGACAAACTCCATCATTTTTCTATTTGTCAGAGGGGCAGGTATACCACCAACTAGTCGCAATCTCAAGTGCGAACAGATCATGTATGGATTACCAGAGGCTAATCCATACATATTATTGGCCGATAAATGGCAATATTGTTTTTTCTCCGGCCAGCATTTTTTTTGGGGTACCGTATTTTGAGACAAACTTCATATAGTTTCGGATCATCTTTCAATGCCGATGGATGTGTTTTTTCCAGCCACCAGCACTGGTTTTTGCCTGCTACACCATGGTGCGCGACTGAGGACCGGCCCTGCTAATGTACAACACTCGGGGCACCAATCGCGGCCGCAAGTTGGACTGTGGTTATTTGATCCTCCGCTTCTCCACGGTGGGCTGGGAGTCGGGATGGGGGTTGGGATCGCTTCATGAGAGAATCTGGGCTTTGAAGCACCAGTGCCGTGTTGGCGATATGGAGGCCTCGAAGAGTGATGTGCACGCTTTCCAGTGTGGAATTGAGATCATGAATGATTTCAGACTTTGAAACGGCCAACACACACTTTTGACACATCTTTCCGCGAAAATAACATGTACACCACCAACATCATAATAGTAAATCATAGTAAATCATAATAATATACAAATGGTTTATTTTCCATAATTAGCAATCAATTACCAGAGGGTTATATTGTACACGATGGGTGACATGATATGACATAATATGACATAATATGTGTATTTACACGTGGAGATACTTTGAGTGTGTTGCACCTTTTTTAAGACTGGTATCCAACTTGTATCCCACTGTGTGTTCAAATGCATATTGCAGATATTTTGAACTGTTGCACTTCAACTACATTGTTACACACCGCAAACATAACATGTTGAAAGGAAACTGTTGACCCCATTATGGCTAAATTGCTTGGTCCTGTCAACCCCAGGGTTCAAAACCGGCTTAATCTTAGTGACCAGTCGATGAACTACTCCCAGTTCATCTCCATGCTCATGAACAATTGTTGTGAAGATTTGTCAAGATACCTCACTTCAATATGAACACTATCAACAGTTCATTTTTTTCATCAGAGTTTCTGCCATGTTACAACTTCAGCGAGACACAAAACATATCGTTCCGCAATGTTCGTCGAATTCGTTTGGTGCAGGTCTTGAGCATTGATTAGCCTGTTATCCCATTATATCCCATTATACCACTGTTACCCTCTGGTAAACTAAGATAACTATGGAAAATCACCATTTTCAATGGGTAAATCCACTATAAATCACTATTAAATCACTATGAAATCTCTTTGACCTCATTAAATCACCATCCTCCAGCGGTGGCAGGTCTTGATGTTCACCTTTCGCATCACTGCAGCCAGTGCTCTCATCGAGTGGCCGGATGACCGTCAGTGGCCCATCGCCCTGGGCGAACTGGGCGTGGTGCGGCCGCTCTGGGATCCTTCGCCGCACGGATGGGTCACAGCACGTATGGGTCACATGGGATGGGTTGGATGTTGAACAATATGCTGATAGTGGCTATAAACCATGATAAACCTCATGGTAAGAGCTATAATGGGATGGATTTCAATAAGCAGATGGTTGGAAGGATGTAGCATTCCAGGTGTTTGATCATCCACTGGGATCAATCCGCTTTCAGGGGACAGTTGATCTTTTTTCAAAAGGCAAATTCAAAGACTGGCTGGACCATGGTCTGACAGGATTATATGTTATATATATATAATTATATATATATATGTAATATTATATTTACATTAGATTCATTTGATTCATTTTCATGCTGGAATGTTAGGTATTCCACGGAACATGTTATTGGTTTCTTTACCAAAGTATCCAAGGTCCCTGTAGCGATGAATGAACAGGTTTTAGATCACACCTAACCAGAACTTTTTGTGGTGGGGTGGGGCTCAATCATAAAGTGTATAACTAGTGTGGGGCCCACTCTCAGTTACAGGTAGGTCCACTCAATGATCATCTTACATCGACTTGTCTCATGTGAGGTAGACAATACCTTAAGTCATGCTGCGAAGCAGGAGGCTTGCTCTTGTAGTTAAACTCTAGTCCAATGCGTTTTTTTTGACATGTTCAGAATATCTTCATAGTTGTCCATGTACATAGTTTTTCATTTGTGTTTCCAGATGTTTTTTTTTGGTCATATCTTCCTTGGATTTGTTTTACAGAACATTTTACCGGAACCTCATATGGTTGAGAGGAAAACATCAGAAAAGCAATGGTTTCCGGTTAAGAGTTTTCCCGAAAAATCATCCCAATGACATTGAGCACCAAGAAGTACATGTTTTTTTCTCTTAGTTTTCCATATCGATATGTTTTTGTTCATCTATTTGCCAAAAAAAGGGGTTTCCATTATTAAATAGGGGTAGCCCTAGTTTAAATCATCCATCCTAATATTTAATGAGATGTTCCGTGATTAAACCATCCAGCGCCCGTTTCGCCCTTAAGGACCCGCCGATGAAGGTCTTACTCTTGGGCATCATCCCTGCAGCTCGTTGGATCGATGGGGAACTCCCAAGATGATAACGTTTTTGGGGATTTTTTTTTTTTTTTTTTAAGGCGGTGCCCTATAGTCATATAGTTAGTTCACGTATGTTCATGTTTTAAATATTCCATGGACATGTTTCATCACCAGAATGAAGCTAGTTAAGCTAGTTATATGTTTTATGTCATCTTTATCATCTTTCATCACCAGAATGAAGCTAGTTATAAAATGTTATAAAGGAAGTTTGCTATGGCCGTATGGCCTTGTAACCTTTAATAAGGCTCATATCTTCAGGTTATTAAACCCCAATGCTCCGCGATGCGGGCAATGGAGGGGACTGTGGGGACCCCTAAGCATCCAATGAATATGACAGCTGTTTTGGTTTGTAAACTAGGTACAAGGTGGTCCCCCCTAGATAGCTAAGTTGGTTTATAACTCCAATAACTATGGCTTATAGGTGATATATCTATAGTTAATGGGATTATAAACCAACTTATAACTGGGGGGCACCACCTTGTATGAGTGTGAATGATTCATACCCAAACCATCCCAAATCCAGGATTTTGTGTTTTCCAAGCACAAGTGTGTCACTGTATGGGTGATTTGTTTACCAAGTTAGCAAACTCCCGAAAACGGTCATCCGGGCAAAGAATCGCACACTACATCAAACACATTCAGACAACCTAGATCATAGCCTGTATCTATTTATTTATTGTATGTTACTGTTTTGTTATGAATCAGCTTACCTATCATAGAAATCAACGTTTACAATCACCATAGAAAAACAACAAAACATGGAAATGTGATGGAAAAATCACCCAACTTAGCATTTTGGTGATTTTACCGGTGATGAAACCAGGTCATGGCTCGTTTGGCCATCATCGCCACCATCCGGGTCCAACGTGAGGCCGGATCGCGTTTTGCGATCCGGGAGACTGGGATAAGGTATAGGAAAACAGTGGGAATATGCCATGGGGATACAACACCCATGGGATCCATGGTGCTGGTATATATGCTAACATGGCTGGGGTATATTGATGGGATCCATGTTGCCCCATATAGCATACATGGATCCTATGGGACATGATAGAACAATTATACTCAGAAGTTGTTTGTTTCCGATTTTTGCATGGATTTGCGGAAATCCACAAGTGTTTGATGGTAATCCGCATGTCATTTGGCCACATTTCCCTTCAATCGGGGCAAATGATAGTGACCTCACTGTGACCGAAGCCTGGAATCATGGTTGGATTGTGGGGAATCATCCCCAAATGGCTTTGTTCACAGGTTAGTGAATACCCTCTGGTAAACTAAGATAACTGTCGAAAATCACCATTTTTAATGGGTAGATCAACTATTTCTATGGCCATGTTCAATAGCAAACTGTTGGTTTACCAGAGGGTACCCGGATGAAATCCTCGTTGTGCCCATGGCCGTCACAACAAAAACGCCGCCAGGACGCCGATCACCGGGACGAGATCATCGCACACTGGCAGGAGCGGATGGCCGAAGAGGACTGGAAACATAGGGATTTGATGGGATTCAGTGCTGTTTAATGGGAGTTTAGTGAGTTTAGTGGCCTATATAACTTGGATATCATGGGGATTTCTATGATTTTCTTTATATTTCATGGTGATTTAAATGGAGAAATAATGGAGATAATTGAGTTGTTTTTTTATGTTTTTTTTTAATGGTATCTACTGATGATTTTGTGTGGGATTTTCTAGTGAGTATACTTGGGGAGAGGAACATCCATTGGGGAGTTCTGGAGTTCACCAAGCTACCAGGGTTTTGACATACCCACATCCGAAAGCATTCTCAAGCAGCTAGTTGGGGACTTCTTGCTTAGAGAAAATGATGGTTTGAGCGGGCGCAACAACAATGGAAATTAAGTGGGGACAAAATGGGAGGTTCACCCTGATTTTTGAAGCCAGAGAACCGGGGAGTTACTGTAGATAGAGAGGAAAATGGTGATGAACATGGGGATGATATGAGCGGACGGAGTTTGGCACTTTGTTTTTCTTTCCATACCCACTTTTCATGTATCCAAGTGTAGATGTATCCACCAAACACCTAGTGAATTTACCAAACACCTTGGTTAAACTATAGCTTAATTAAGTTATATAATGTTATAGAAAGCATCAGAAACCCATCATAAATTGTCATGAATAAACTGAGCCGTGAAATCCGCGGTGATGAGTTTTCCAGCAGGAAGCCAATGCGGAAGTGGCCAAGGAGGCCAGGGAGAGACGAGCTGATGCCATTTGGGGATGGTTTCTACAACAATAAAAAATGGTGATTTTCGGGATTGTGTCTTATTTGGGTGGCATGTGGGATTTAGTTTTGCTGGCAAGAAAAGTCATCAGCTCAGCAAACAGTTTATTGTTGTGACCATTTGTTTCTCTCTAAACATGACTTGGTCTTTGGGATGGGTTCCACTAGTTTATGCCCAAACAACTGCAAAATCACCAAAGTTCAAGACTCTTAGTATACCTAATTAGATGTTCCGCATCGGACATCGGTAGAACATCGAACGGATCTTAGGCATTTAGGCTTCATTTGCCCTTAGATGCCCGTATACCAGTAGAAAAATGTAGAAAAAAATTCACGTTGTGGAAATCCCTAACTCTTGCGATTTGACTTCGCAGCCTGGATTCCTGGATCCCAATGGAGCAAGTTCAGGCCGCTGGAGACCACCATCCTTTGAATTGGGCCTCACCACGACGTCTCCATAACTTGATGTAGGAACGACCCGGACGACCCGGCGAAAAATTACCTGATGTCATCTCGTTTTTTTCGGTTGATGAACTGTTTTTTTTTTCGGCTGGAAATATGGCGAAATGCTCAAAAGTATCTCCCCAAGAATTGATGTTTCAATATAGTTTTGCAGGTCCGATTTCAGGATCCCAACTTTCAGAAAGCCGCGGATATTTCTGGAGCGGCAGGTGCCAATCGAATCTATGGCTGTTCTGGAAGTTCATGCATCCGTGGCAAGGGGACCAAGGGGAACACGGTGGAACCTGCTTGGATCCTCCCAAGATACATTGACTGAACCATGACATGGAGGGCCAATCACTAAAAGCAAACGTGACATGTTCGAACTTGTATTATGTTTTTTTTTTGCAGTCTCAGATTTTCAACTTGCCCGGGTCAAGAGCGTGATGCAAGCGAGGATGGACGTACTTTTTGGGAACCAATCTTTGACGAATTTGTGTTACCAGCGCTGCAAGGCAAGTCCGAGTCATTCTGAAGCTTATCCATCAGTCACTCGCAGAAAATGTCGGGCTGGGACATGCAATGCGAGGATGAGAATGTGCCCATAAAATTGATACCTCGCCTTGTAGGCATTTGCACCCTGTAAAATTTCACATGGAACCCCAAAATGCTCATATCATGTCATATCCAAGTGCTGAAAATCATCCAGACCAGACTCCATTTTAATTTGTGGGTTTGGATGTTGCATTTGGAGGGTGTATCCCACAGACAATGTAGTTTCACAGTGATTCATTAGCAATTATACCTCCAAACACAAAAAAGCATTGTGATGCATTGTGCATCATTGATCTAATCAAGTTCCCGAAATACTTCTTATATTTATGGATAGATACTGTAGAACATTATATGGTAGAACCAAGTGCCAAGAAAGTATCGGTCAAATTCCTCGTGAAATCTTGCAGTCGACTTCCGATGGTCACTTTGGCCGTTTGTCTGACCTCACCAGTTGTCGATCACCAGTTAATGCTAAAGGATTTGGCCAACCATCAACTTCCACTGGCCTGAAACCTACAGTTTCAGAAGCAGTTTTAGATTGATAATCAATTTAGTGCTTGGTATGTATGGCCTTGAGTCTACTGTTGGGCATTATAGTCAAATATGGATTAAGGATCCATATCTTCAATTCGATATAGGATTTATTCTATAATTATGTTTTTTTTCGGGATTCAAATATGGAGGTTTCCAATCCATGGGGGTACCCCCAAATCATTGAAGTCATGAATGACCATGACATACCATGACTTAGTATATTAAAACCCTTGGTGACTTTGGGATCCCCAATTTTAGGAACCCCCTAACTCGCCACAATTACTGTAAGTTGGGGTTTATAGGATACCCAACTTATGTTCGTCGGAAAAGATCGGCTGAAATTCTAGTCTATATCATTCTATATCTATTTTTGTGGTCTTCAAATATGGATTTCTGTTGGACATCAATCACCTCCTTTCCAAATGTGGACAACGTCGCAACTAGGAGATTGAAGCACAGATCCCGGACGAGCATTCGGGACATACCGTGGATCCGCCGGATGCAGAGGACAGGATGTGGAGGGCCTTGATCGAATGATGGGAGGATCATCCAATTTTGAGGAAAACATACAGGAAACCCATAGCACATGTATAGTATATATAATTATCATATATTATCATCATATTGTCCGATATCATTCATATTACTGGGGATTTATTGAAGTATATTAGGACAACTCCAGGTCGGTTTTTAGTTGCAAGTCTTTCCTGGTGGCCTCCGCACGATTCCCGATACCAAAGTCCAAGGATAAATCATGCTGAAACAACGTTGTGACGTTATATCCGTTTATACCTTTGTATTTTTTGTTGGGTTTTTTAATACCTATTAATTCACACATGTCGATATTTAGATATGTTCCTTCTCAGAAAATCTCCAGATCGTCCCAAGCTGACGCAGGAAACGGTGAGTGTCCAAGCCTCGCCCAGAAACAGGTCCGTTGCGCATTGCATTAACATGTTGCGTTCGTAGGCGGAGGAGGATTGGAGGGATGAACCCCATTGCCATACCCATTGACTGGAAAGTCCTCGTCCAAAGTTGATTTTTGGGGGGTACATCTTATATAGACATGAGAGATTTGGGGGTTAACGACCAGCAGTTATATGAGTGCAAAAGTCTCAGACTTACTTATTTCTTTGGGAAGTCCATATGTTTCCTTGCTACATTGCTGAACTCACCACTTTTGGTTCGGGCAACCTCCATTTTGGTCTGGCTAAACTACCCGCAACGTATGTCTTGCTCAACTCCGTTTCTTTTCTCACAAATGTTGCAGGCAAAATCACTAATGTTGGTGGTTGGACCTGTTAACACATTTTATTGAACCTTGTTTATTCTTGTTGAAGCTGGTTGAACACCTGGTTGAACCTAGTTTAGCCATGCTGAACCATGTTAGACCTAGTGACACCTGCATGTGTAATCCATGTTTTTTCCCCGTTGAAGCTGGTTCCTTCGATCCACCAGCGCCAGGAAAAAAAGCTCGGTGCGCTTTCTGTCCGGCGGGGACCATGAGGCCGAGGCCGCAGCCGCGGTGATTTTGTTGGCGAAAACTGGCCATGAAACGAGAAAAGGTGGGGATCCCCATGAAATCCCAATGAAATCCGGATGAAGATTTGGAAATTATGTAATCTTGCGATATCATGAAAGATATGATTGAATTGATGGAAAATATGGGGATTTTATGATATATCATGGTTATAAAATTATTACTGGATGGATTTGATCACGACCGAATCCCGCGAAGTCGGATGTTCATTGGGGAAATGATCATTAACCAGTGGATTTTGGGGTAGTTTTCTCATTTTCAGACAGTTCGCCAGTTGAGTTTTCACACAAGCTCCACCCGACCCAGCTTCTCCGTGGATGTATACCAGGGATGATCCCAAGTTGCGAGTCCCATGCGAATTCCCAGGGAACATCTCCACTTTCACCGCAGCCCCCATGCGAACTTTCACCGCAACGTTCACCAAGGATCTCAGCCCTGCCACGTTCAGCAGTTGACCAGAAGCCTCTAGTAATAAAAGCCTTGCTGAGGATTAGATAAAAACAGGAACTATGGTAAGTATGGAAAATGTACTATTTGTAGATCATATACCATTAAATATTGTATTCTTAAACATTGTGATTTTCCATAACGGTTGGATTGCCAGAGGATCCGAAAAATCGGATTTAACATTGCCAGGTTTTGAGGACCAGGTTTGTTGGTGAGTTTGTTCCAAACAGGCACGAGGAGAAACAAAGATGCTTGGTTGCAAAGATGGCGGGATGGCTATATATTTGCTTAGCTGCTTGAGCATCAGATTTTGGGCGCACCTTTTTCATCGATCTTACACTCAACACTTTTATTCATTGGTTGACTGATTGATTGCTTGTTTGATTTGCTTTTGATTCATCTGGAGTTGACATTGTCTCCATTCTTTGCGTTTGCCCTTGCATAGTTTGATTGACGGTTTTGATTTAGCGAATCTTGGTGAACCTTGGTTTGATAGATGAAAGGCATTGTCTTTTAGCCGCACGTCCAGGAATAAGTGATATCATCTGGAAATAGACACTTTCTGCAGTTATGGCCCTTTACCAGTTATAAGTACTTATAACCCCATTTATAGACTGTATAATCCCATTTATAACCAGTTATAACTAATAAATGGCCATAACTGTGGGAGATAATTGCCTAAGGTTAGCCATGGCATGACGGCCTGTGATTTTTTTGAATTGTCGCCAGCCATCTTTCCAGGAACACGAACCGTGTTTGTCTCAAAACATCTCCATCTTCTGGAGATTACAGTAGATTCCGAAATTTCTACTTACAGTCAGGATGTCTCCAGCATAGCCTGGATCGCCTTATTTTCTTCACGCGGGTCCACGACAATAGAAAAGGACTTGACTGTGACCCATTGTGACCTGAAATCGATGGACCTTAAGGGGAAGGCGTCGAGAAAACCGTGCTCGTGGACCAAACATGGAAGAGAGGCTGCTTACGCGACTCGACGGAACTGGCGCTCGAACGTGGTATGTCTACTTTGGGCCGAAGAATCCCTCTGGCAGGTTTTTTTTCTGATATGAAGCATGAGATCTTTGCTTTATACAAGGTTGAGATCTTTATTCCCCATTTATTTGTGTTCTGATCAACGTAGTTCTTGTCCCAGCCTTGCTTCAAGTTGTTGTCCCTTTCTGTTGTGATCAAGATGTGCTGATTGACTCGCACCTTCCATGGGTTTGGTTCCAAGACAGCAGCGTTTCACCCTTCAATAGTTATCAGTTGCATTCAGTTGCTTTATGAACATGTTATCCGCTTAATGATCAACAGCTGTGTAACAACAATTCCCTGTTGGCAGTACCAATGTAGTTGTGTTTCTCTTGAATTGGAATGAATCACCAAATATCACCATCGCGAAATCCGCAACGTGGACCGCATGTTGGCCACCTGCTGCCCTGTCATCTCCATCATCTCCAGTTTCTCTTCGAGCCCTGAGGTGGTTTATTCCCTCATGGATGGAGTTTATGCCCTTGAACATGCACGTCTACCTCTCCGCCATCCTCTTGGCCGCTTAGAGATGGAGATTCAGAGATGGGTAGAGGGTAACATTCCACTCATGGCATTTTTCCGCATTTTTCGCCTGGCCGTAGCGCGGGGGTAGAGGCGGTATACCGGTCATTTCCAGACAATTTCCAGATGACTAGAGATGATCAGATGAAGCAAACCTGGCAAGTTGGGATATCCACGTGCCATTGACAGTAATTAATTATAGTAGTTACAAGGTGGTGCCCCCCAGTTATAAGTTGGTTTATAATCCCATTAACTATAGATATATCACCTATAAGCCATAGTTATTGGAGTTATAAACCAACTTAGCTATCTAGGGGGCACCACCTTGT
>Ga0126342_10021633_pt1 | contig 10699 bp, 6 predicted proteins | sample Cyp1metagenome_FD_92528 | JGI IMG/M metagenome (GOLD analysis project Ga0126342, IMG submission 92528) | Coral microbial communities from Lord Howe Island, Old Settlement Bay, Australia - Cyphastrea 1 metagenome | ecosystem: Host-associated > Invertebrates > Cnidaria > Coral ... | reverse complement strand
TCTGGGGCATAACAGCGCCTGGTGGGAGCGGGGCTCTGACTTCACGTTTGTCACTCCGAGAGCGTTCCGAAGGAGTCTGAGAGGTAATGTGACTCGTCGTGTCGATTTCAGTCTGGCGATCGTCTGCATCCCGAATTGCCATGGCTTGCGGATTCCCGGAATTGCGCGGGCCCTCCGGAGATGGTTTTCCAGAGGGGGCAGACATTTAGTTACAAGGGAACGTATCTGGCGATACGGCTGATAACCTATATTTACAGGTTATGCAACCTAGATCAGCCAGCAACACACACACGCTTTTTGTTCTTGAGCCATAAAGTCCAATGAATGTACAATTACTACAGGACACACTTTACAGGGGAGTAAGAACAGTGTAGATTACTATCCCGTAAAAATAATATATAACAAAACCACCAATGAATAATAATAGTGGATATCCAGGAATATCCATGGGGTATGTGTAAATCCCCTACTAGACCATGCTTTATCATGGTCTAGTAGGGGGGTGTTTGTATGAGGGGGAAGGGAGCTTTTTTTTTTCAGTAGAATCATCGAAAAATGGGAGGTTCATCAACAAAGTTCGGGATATACCCTCTGGTAATTTAACATAACTATGGAAAATCACCATTTTTATTGGGTAAATCCACTATAAATGGCCATTTTCCATAGCTATGTTAGTCATTACCAGAGGGTAATGGGGATCTACGCTGGTGGATTCCCATCCAGGATTTTCACCATGTTTTTTTAAACGGTGAAAATCACCGGATTCGACGAAGGATCATCTTGGATGGTTTGGTACCAGAAGCTATTGAAAATGGTGATTTTCCTATTGAAAATGGTGATGTTCCATGATTTTCCATCGTTTTTTGTATGTTTACCAGAGGCTAAAAAAAAACCTAAATCCCAAAAATTTGACTGAAATCCCAGAGGATAAATATATGAATCCTCCATACTAACCACAGATGTTCCCATGAACTACCTCATAATCTCAACATTCTCAACTCACCGGTGCCGTTCCGTTCCGCCGTTCCGTTCACCGTCGTGGCCGGAACTGTGAAATTTTTGCGCCTTCCCGGCCGGCTCCAGGTGGTGCGCACGACGCAGGTAGGCGCTGACCATGTCCTCCTTTCGGCAACTCCTTTCGCGAATTCGTGGGTGGATCGTGGGTGAATCGTGGGTGAATTAGCGGAATATTATGGAATCATATTAACTATAATTCGTGGCTTATATTAACTATTAACCATTATTTGTTGATCATATGAATTTGTGGTTTATCCATCAACTATGGCTGGTTGATGATGGATAATGACCATATAATCATATAGTGGGTTAATGATATCAACTCTCGTTGTATAACATGATCAGTTCAGGTTTAATTCGATTAAATTCGTGGGTTGGTGATATAAACCACTATTGATTCATATTAGTGGCTTAAACATTAATCAATAGTGGTTTAATCATCTATATTGGTGGTTTATATGAACTGTGAATATGAATGTGTGGGGGTTGTATGAATCTCATCATGAACAATTATTTGAAGTAATATCCAATAGTGGATGAATAGTGGATTAATAATATTCAATGGATTGGTTTAAGGGAAATTTTATAGGAAAGCCTCATATTTAATTGGAAATCTATGGTTAATATGGAGGATTAACATTTATCATCCATATTGACTATTAATATCATTGATAATGATGGACAAATATCGATGGATAATTGATCACTGATGATGGAATTTTTATATATAATAGTTGTTTTTAAAATTGATGGATAAACCACAAATTCATATGATTACATGGCCATTCTCCATCATCAATCAATCAACCAGCCATAGTTGATAGTGGATAATAGTTACAGTAATGGGCTTTACTTTGAACCAAAATGGTGATTTAACTGGGAACTGTGAGGATCCATAGTTGCCTTATGATAGCGAAGTTGGTTTTGGTCACTAATATATCACTGCTTATGGTAGGTACATCGGACTAGTGAATAATTTTTCTGAGCCAACTTAGGGTTGGAAACGGTTTTTTGGTCTTTACCGTCCATCTACTAATCCACATATGTTTCTATAGTCTTAGTCAAGATTCCCTGAAGATTTAAAATGGTTCAGTTCCATCAATCTAGGGGAAAAACGCAACGGTCATTTTTATGTCAATGCAAATGAAGCAAATGAGGCAATTCCCGTGGTAGTACACTCTGGTTATTTAACATAGCCATGGAAAATCCCCATTTTTAATAGGTAAACCATCTATAAATGGGCCATTTTCCATGGCTATGTTAAATAACCAGAGGGTATGCAAATGGTCCTCAAATTGAAGTCACTATTGCGGACCACCGTTGAAAAAACCCACCGCCACGAACATTGGGTGGTTTGACCCAGCTGAATCGGACCGCTACGGACCAAGGTTGTCGGACCAAGTTGCTGGGTAACTCCAAGGATATTCCCATGATATGTTCATCATATTCCCATGATACCCTCTGGTAAACTAACATAACTATGGAAAATCACAATTTTTAATGGGAAAACTCACTATAAATGGCCATTTTCAATAGCTATGTTAAATTACCAGAGGGTATACCACCAGCTCACCACCCCAACTCAAGCCACTCAACCCACTCAACCTCTGGAGCACCATTTCCAAGCATTTCAGCCTTGGAAGACACCATCGAAGGCCATGCTGAGGCCGTTGTCTAGTGACTATAACTGACTATGTGACTATGCTAATCTAATTTCAGGGCCTTTCCACTCAAAAAGATGAAGCCTGAAAAATAAGATGTGCTCATTTCAGATGATGATCGGTCTTTTTTAAGGGTTTCCATGTTCAACTTGGCGGGTGTGCTGCTGGTTTTCTAGCGAAAAACCAAGGATGTCCATATCTATCATAATTTACCAATAGGTTTTTCAAGTACAACATAGTACAACCTATATGTACATGCTATAGCGAAGAAAAGTGCCCATTCTAGATGATTCACCTATTGAACATTGCCATTTTCAATGGCAACCTGATTATATATCCAAAGGATATTTCATGGCACGTCCATTTATCATAATTTATCTATATCTACAGTATCTTAATTTACTAAAGGGTTTTCCCATCAAATCCCATATATGATACGTATTGCTGGTGATTCCAATGTATAACCTCTGGCAATCATCTGGAAAATCTACTATTTATAATGTCCTACTGTGGATGGAAGAAATCCTGCACCGGTTGATAAATGATTAGCACCTGGAGATTTGCAGCTTTTCTACCATCCAAAGTGCAGGATGTCGCAACCACCGTATTTTCATACATTCGAAGCCATGATCTCCCTGCCAGCCATAGTAGCGATACACTGGAGGGTATCTTCATTATGTGCTTATTAGTTACCCTCTGGTAATTGCCATATAGCAAACTACCATGACATTACCATGTTCATCTCATTTTCCCTAATATAGCTAATAGTCATAGTTTTATATATATATATATATATATATATATATATATAATTTATCCGTATTAATTTGTGACTCATCACTACTAGTCACTATTGTGATGCGGGAAATTACTACTTGTTGATAGTTAATTATCATCCATCTCCCCGTTTCCCCATTCAATGGATTGGCTTAAGGGAAAATCTATAGAAAACCATGGATTTTCCCATGAAATATGGGGGGTGTCCTGTAATTTTTCCCTGAACCAATCCATTGTTATTCCACTATTTGTTGACACTTAATTATCATAAATAGTAATGGCTTATGGATTGCCAATTAAATGCATCACTAAATGTTGACAGTTAATCACTCATTGGTGGTTTCAAACCCCTGAAAAATATGAAAGTCAGATTGGATCATCCTAACCTAACTATTGAATTATTGGGGGAAATAAAAGCCATGTTCCAAACCACCAACCAGATTACTATGGTCTTCCCCATTTCCCCATGAAAACCCAGCAGCTCTTCTCTACGCACCGCTGAGGCTTTGGAGGTTCGCGGCCGCGCTGGGCTCTGGCTGGGGCTCTCCTTGACGGCACCGGACTGCTGGGGGAGGTAGATTCGGTAGATGGCTGGTCGCTGGTTAGTATCCCCCATACGGGTATGGGTCAATACCTATAGATACCATTTTTAGTGGGATGAACATCCATAAATCCCAGCTATTTTGGGGTTCACTAGGTACCAGGGTTTTGACCCATCCCCATATCCAACTCGCAAGAAATGTTAGATAATCCCAACGGATGATATGGGGGGTACATACTAACCCAAATTAGAAATGTTAGATACTATCATGAGGGCTGTCTGAAAATAAAGGCATCCCTAATTCCAAGGGATTATTGATATCATCATTTTCCCCATGAAAATGGCTATTTGATGCTGGATCTATTTCGGGGTACCCCCTGGTAAACTAACATAACTATGGAAAATCACCATTTTAATGGGAAAATCCACTATAAATGGCCATTTTCAATAGCTATGTTAAATTACCAGAGGGTATACTCCTGGGTTCTAAGACACGCCCTTAGCACCGGCTCCTCTCTCCGCAGCCCTCTGTGACTTGCCGGACGCTCTCCCTGGCACCGCTTTGGACCCAGGCCTGTCCTAAGCCTCACCTGTTTATGGCGTTGGGTATACCATGCTATGCCATGCTATACCATGCTATATACCCATACTTATTACTTGGGATGATGTTTATCATGAACCCTTCTGTGGTTAATGGGATGGTTTTGCATTGGGTTTACCACAATCTCTACACCTCAAATTTCGAAAAATAGGAGGTGTGGAGTATCCAGACCTCTTGGATTTCCAGACTTTACTGGGGTATGGTGTCAACCCCGGATTAAACCCTGGTTGATTCGGGGGGCCACACCCCAAGAAGTGATGTCATCTTCCACCAATCCCTTCCCCTGCGGACCACATCTCCCGCAAACCATGGTGTGGTAACAAATTTAATCATTGGATGGGTTTAAGGGAAAATCTACAGGAAACCATGGTTTTTACCATCACATATAGGGCTTTCCTGTAAATTTTCCCATCATCCAATTCTATGATTTAAACATCTTTGGGACCATTGAAGGTTGCCTTTCATTAATGAAGGCATTAAGAGGTCCATCGCCCCATCAGAAGATATCAGAAGTCCCACCTTCAGAAGGAAGGAGTTGCAAATGGGACCTCATTTTAGAGCAATCTATGCTCTTTGAGTGGTGTTCTCCAAGTGAGAATTTGGAACGCACCACTCTTGGTATGTTTCGCCTTTTTGCATTTTGAGGCAAAATTTCTGAGTGTATTTTCCTGGGACATGAGCGTAAAAAACCTGGAAAATACGTAAATACCAGTCCATACAAATGCGTTTTTCTCGGTCAAGTGAGCATAAAAAGCCAGAATGAGCTTCAACCAGAAAATGTAATGAGCAGAAAAAAGTGCCATTTAAAGATCCATACTGCCAGACATAGAACTGAAATTTGTGGGCATGTTATACTATGTTATACTACTCAAAGAAGGACCTCCAACGATATTTACACAAAAAAACACACTCAGAACGGCAGTCATGAGCTGAAGATGCCGAGCTTCCCAGCTAGAAACATGCTTTGGAAAGATTGCGATGGAAAATCAACTCCTACTCTATCCTCACCATTGCACAAACCCTCACAGCCATCACAGCCATCACATGAGCTCAGAAACTCTTCACACCGCGGTCTGGCGGGGGTGCCAGCAAGGTCCCTTCTCCACTGATCATCGCGGTCATCGCGATCAGACGGGATCCATGGCACGTGCATTGCCCGTTGCGGCCGTTTCGCCGGCAGGGGCTGGGTCACTGTTGCTCTGATCATGTTTTCCGGGGCACTATGCGGCCTACGCAACTTACAGGGGTGAGCTAGATTCTAGACTGTGAGTGGAAATTGGTCGAAACAAAGAGCTGTCAAAAGATGGCCGTGCTAAATTTCAAAAGCTAACTTCGATGTCAAGAAAGCATCTTCACACTGCCAAGGCATATGAGATAGCCAAAAACACCTTCGGCTTTTGGATCGAATGAAAGCCGTGCCGAACCACTTTGAATTCAGCCGATGAATTCTTTCGAGCCCAGATGGAATAGGCGCAGCGTTTGCTGGCTGGATCATGAGCCAACGCCATGTCCACTGTCCAATGGGAAAACTGGCTGAATAACAAGGCCCCAAAATAAAAAACAAAATTCCCGCCCTTATGGCCTTATGGTCATCATTTACATGAAATAGTTAAATAGTTTGGAGCAACAATTGCCCACCTGCCAACCAAAAAAAAAGAAGTGAGGTGTCCCCCTTTTAAACAAACCCATCTCCAAAGCAACCTCCAGGATTCATCAGGACAGCGCTTGATCTTTAATGCCACAGATGTCTGCTGATGACACTGGTCTACCGCGGCTGAACTACAACCTGGCTCCTTCCCTTCAAACGGCGTCACAGCGTCGCGGGGATCCGGGCCACACGGCAACACTCCCCCCATGGGGAACCGTACCTGTTAAGATGCTCAGCTGACCCGAGAACTGCCCCAGTAAAAATGGAAAATTGATGGATGTTTTCTTGAAAAAAATAGGTATCATAATATATCATAATCATCCCCATTGATGAAGTTTGAAGCAGCAGCCAATGGTTCTTAGAGATGTGATTAGAGAACGATGGCCCCATAGACTGCATCCAACCCCACCGCAATGCACCGGATCCCGGCTTCACCACAATGCGCCCCCGGCAGGCACTACCCACATAGCACCCGCTGCAGCGAGCGCGGAACATCGCAGAACCCTCTCAAAGCTTGGCGTGCGCCCCATGAAGCCTCTTGATAACCTGAAGACAATGCCAGGGAGGTTTAGATCATGGTGGAGAAGTGGAGAAGATGTTTTACACGAGGTTCGAACATGTTTAGTTTCATGTTAAAAAATGTGGTCGGATTCCAGAAATCTCAAGCACTTTGTTGGAATAGGTGTTTCGGGTTGAAAACTGACTTGCCACTTAGCCATTTCCAGGACCTGATGGACCTGTCGGATGACGATGCACCAGGCGTCCCAGGCGTCCCCGCCACGTCCAGCGCTTTGACGCTCCGTGGGTCGCTGACCGCGCGCCACACCTTTTTCGCAACGACGACTGGATGCGGATGACTGGATCAAACAGATCAAACACATCTAATCAGTGAGGCCTCACTACATTGTGGTAATTCTGAAAGACAACCAACTCTTATTCAAACACCATTCTGAACCGCTAGCAATGGAAAACGGGATCTCTTCACCATACCACCAACCATATTACAGAACCACTCTTTTTTAACCATGATGAACCATTCTTAACCAGTAACCATATATTAATATATATTATAAACCACTATTTACATCTATTAACATCTATTAACATCTATTGACCATATTGTGAACCATATTATGAACCACTATATTAACCATATCATGGCCATGCCCGGTGCCCGGTGCCCCACCACAGCACCGTTTTTTTCCACGGCACCGCACCTCTTCCGCCTCCTCCTTGATGCCGCCCACCCAGCGCTTGGCGAACTCATCTGGCACGGGATGGGAGCCAAAGGGTTTCATAAAGAGTGGGTGGAACTCAGTTGTTTATGTCGCTTTATTGCGGTTTATATATGGATTTACATGGATTTATAAATTTTATAAGATGCAATTTGGTCTCAATCTCTAAGAATGGATCGAAATTATGAGCCATGAGTCTTGGTTTCCTGGATCAATGGGTCGAATTCTAGATTTGCGGATTTGGGGGCCATGTTTTTTTGCATCAAATATGCCCAAGAGATTCCCCATCTTTGACATCCTGTGATAAATTTTGTGATGCAGTGAATGGCCGCCCTGACCTGAGGAATGGCCCCTACAAGCCTGGTCATCCCCAAGCACCAGCCAGTCTGACGTTGGAGTCTGTACATCTCTAAATAAATCGATCTATCTCTAAGACTTTGACTCTATATTAGCATGTATGTATAATATATATATATATAATCATATATATATATATATAATCATATATATATATACACACATAAAACCCCACGCTAATTTCTGATGAAATCCCCCCGTCCGAAATCAATGCACCTCTCAAGTGCCTCTTGGTGATGGAAAATCCCTGGCTGGGTCTGGTGGTCAAAGAGGGTGGAGTATCTACAGTATACTCCGGTAAGACAGTTTAAGCTTCATATCTATAAATAGACATTTACTAACATCCGGAGATCAATACTCCAGATGTTCCACGGATGTTAGTAAATGTCTATTTATCCAAACATCTGGAGTATCCAAACATGTGGAGTAACCAAACTGGATACACAAACAAAAATAATCTGTTTATGATAATCATCTCAGAGCCTGATTTTGGATAAATGTGAATAATTATATCGATAAAATCGTGATGTGTGGAAAGTACATGTTCAAAGGCTTACATATATCATCATATATCTAATTGGGCATGCATGGAATTCTCCATTGAAAGATCTTGGAACCATGGCTTGCCACCACTCATGATGGCAGTCTGAATGGGCGAACCGAAAACTCCCAAACATTCCCAAGTTTTTGCCAGGCACAAAGACATACTTAGCCATCCCGATTCATGACAAGATGCAATTCTAAACGGGGATTAGATTTCCATCCATCTCCTCTTCCCCCTGATTGTTTTTTTTTCACGTGTACGTTGAAGCCTTCAACAAACCAGGAGGTTCTACAAAAAGCCAAGCATGCCGGATTCGAGGCATCGAAATCCCCTAAAAACAAACACTTAAAAAAGTGGAGTCTGATTTACCATGGTTTAAAAGGAGATATTGATTTCCCTTGTCCATCTTTTTGGGGTGTTTTTGTTCTCCCTTCCAATCCCCTCCGATCATCCGCCTGAGGAGGAAACTTCAGCCACTTCTTCAGCCGCTCCAGGGCCATGGGCAGAAGCTCCTGAGGCCCATGGGCCAAGCCATGGTTTCTGGGAGGTGTTTCATATGGGATGGGGGTGGGATAATAGTTATTAAGTTATTCGTATTGGGTTCTGGGATGATCGTTGGATTATAAAGTTGGATTGTACATGACCATATATATATATGGGTAAAATATAATATTTCACTAACCTGAATTAAGGCCACCAACTTCTTGCGGTCCCTGCCCACCCCCCGCTGACGCCAAGGGCGAACAGGTTACCTGAATTAAGGCCATTTGGGGATGATTCCCCTTACTAACCATGATTCCAGGGTTAGGTCGCAGTGAGGCCGTTATAATTTGCCCAGATATTATTTATATATATCTATCTATCTATCTATCTATCTACCTATCTATCTATCTATCTATCTATCTATCTATCTATCTCTGTGTGTGTGTGGTGAGATGGCTGAATGGAAAGTCATAGATGGCTTTTTTCCCGTGCACGTCAGGTCACGCTGAATGATGATGGGTCACATCTGTTCCCCCAAGCTCTCTATGGGAATGGTGGAATGGTGGATTCCCTGTGGGAAATCCTTCAACTTACCGGTGATTTAATGGTGATTTAATGGTGGTTTAATGGTGCTTTAATGGGATTTAGTGGGATTTACTGGTAATTTAATGGGATTTACCCTCTGGTAAAGGTTTACAGTTTGCGACATAGAAAATGGCCATAGAAATAGTGGATTTTCCCATTAATAGCATGGTGGATCTTTCCATAGTTTTTTGTATGTTTACCAGAGGGTAGCTGTAAGAATTACCGTAAAAACATTTAACCCATCAGCCAACTATTTTCTTGGAGAAATGCATCATTTCATCCCAACTTCTCCTCAAACAGCCTATCAATTCACGAAATCTGAATATCAAGTATTATTCATTATCACACAATGATCACAATGTACTTGTGTGTGTGCGCGTATCATCTAAATCAGCGTTAATCAAAAGCCAAATACATTGGGTCTATAAACAGCAAAAACACTTTCTACCCTCTGGTAATGAAACATGGCGGCAAAATTCCACAGCTTCTCGATGATTTCCCCCGTCCTCGGGCTTCTCCACGATGTCGTCCACCAATCCGATCTGCCGGAGGTCCGTGGACTGTGGCATGGAGGCAGAGAGCAGCAGATCCTCCGCAGGGTGTTGACCCGTGATCTTCATCATTAACCTGGGAAAAGCGTGGCAGTGAAGGCTCACCCCGCCAGTGGTGGCCCAGCTAGGTCAAGGAATCGGTGAGATGGCAAACTCCAACCCTTGGGCTTCATGTTGATTGAGGTTCCATCACTAACCTGGCTCTGGCAGGGGGCAGGGTGAGAAAAATTAGGGGAATTCGGCGGAATGTCTGGTTTTGTCACATAGAACTCATTTTCTGATCCGGACCAGTTGAACTTGGCTTGCGGCCGATGATCTTTGATTGAAAATCTTGTCACTGGGCTGTGTGGGTTCTCCTCGAGAGGGAAGATTATGTTCGAGCTGGAAACCACCCCAAAAGCCAACGCCAACCCTTGACGAGTTCGCCCATCTCGGAACAGTTAGGAGCAACCCTTCGGAAATGTGGGCAACTTGCCCGGTTATGTCAGCCCATGTCAGGATTCGACAAAGGGTCAGAAAATGGTGAATCAAATGGTGAATCCTGGAATCAAATATTCAACATGTCATTGTTACCATCTGGTTATTCACCCCGCTTCGCGTGGGGTGGCCGCCCACACCGCAGGTTTATTTCGGTCCGTGAGAGGGGCTAAGGGTGGTTTTCCCCCGTGGGGGCTCCCCAAGCTAAGAATTTTAACTTTC
>Ga0126342_10021632_pt1:5000-10699 | contig 10699 bp, 8 predicted proteins | sample Cyp1metagenome_FD_92528 | JGI IMG/M metagenome (GOLD analysis project Ga0126342, IMG submission 92528) | Coral microbial communities from Lord Howe Island, Old Settlement Bay, Australia - Cyphastrea 1 metagenome | ecosystem: Host-associated > Invertebrates > Cnidaria > Coral ... | reverse complement strand
CTCTCTTTTTAAATATCTATCTATCTATCTATCTACCTGTCTGTCTACCTATCTTTCTATCTAACTATCTATCCATCCATCCATCCATCCATCCATCCATCCATCCATCTATCTATCTATATTATATATATGTGTGTGTTATGTATGTATATATATAATTACAAACACCAAAGATATCTATATATATACATATATATATATATCGACTTATATATATATATATACACATGTATAAAATATATATTGTGTAAATATATATATGTATATATGAATGTGAATACAAATATATATATATTATTTACAGTATACATATATAAATATATATGTGTATAGATAGTCCAGCCTCATCAGAAACCGTCATTCGAAGTCGAAGCTTGGATCTTGTGTGATCCAGTGAAGATCCATGATCTCAATGTAGGAGGTGCTGGCAATGTGTTTGATCCGGTCCGGATGAATCGACATCTCAGCTGCACGTCCAAGCACAAACAATTTGATGTTCTTCGCTCTCTCTTCATCCTCCTTCACATGATGCTTGTTGACAGCAAATCCAACGTCATTGTGCCGAATTTTGGCTCGCCGTTTTGGATACAACATTGATGCTAAGCAATGCCAGAAGCAATACCTCAAAACATCTCAAAACAATCTTGGATGATGACATAAATATGTGCGCGGGGTTCTTCAAACAATGCAAAATCCCACCGATATAATATTCAGATGTGTATATATATCTATATCTATATATATATACATACATACATACATACATACACACATACATACATACATACATACATACATGCATGCATACATACATACATACATACATACATACATATTGGATGTGCATATAAATACAAAAAAAAATGTATGGAACAAAATAAAGAAATATATATATATACATATTAAATAGATAATACTAATTCATATATATATATACACAAATATATAGATAAATACAAGATCAGTTCACCCATCAGGTGGAGTTGGACCCTGCTTGAAAAAAGGCAGTTGGCTTCGACGATGTCTTGGGCCTGTATGCAATCTTCTTGAACTCATTAGTCGGTTTGCTATTGTCTCCTCTGTGCTTTGGTTCAGCTCCTCCACGCTGTAGCACTTATAGTCTGCACTATGTTTTTCCGATGTGATTTTCCAAGTTTCACCGCTACGAGCTCTCCCGAGTGTAGTTCGAAGCATTCAGGATTAAGATCGCCATTGAACCAAATCATCAAACAAGATGTTTGATGTTGTTCTTCAAGAGAAAGCATATTCGTTTCCAATTGTAAACAACCAGGCCCATCACCGTGTAGCCTTTTGATGTCCACTGCTTCAGCAATTGCGGATGGTTGTGCGGCTTTAGTGCATTGTAGCACAAGTGGTGTGCTACACGATCATTGCCACCCATCAACGCAAACTCGGTAGGTGAATTCTTGAATAATCTGCACTTCATATTCTGATTCAGTCCAGTGCACGCCTTGAATTTCGATTCTTTGATTGAAGACTGTTTCACCTCGGGTACCATGGTCGATGAAATGTCTTTCATGTCCCGCATCGTTTGTCCAGGATTCCTGACAGTTCAGCTATGCCAGAACCTGGGCGTGGAAGCGGAACCTTCTCCGGAACCTTCTCCGGAATCCTGTTGAACCTGACCCGGCGCCTGCACCAGTGCACACCGGAGCTATTCTGGGCTGAAGACCCCATTAGCCTATGCTGTTGGGGAAAAATGTTTGAAACCACCAACCAGCATTAAGTTGCCAGTCATACCGTGGATGTTTGCGAGTTATCCTGTTATCCTGCAGGGTAACTATTGGGATTCCTATGAAACACTGTACGAATCATGGAATTTCACTGGGGTAAACCCCATCACTTCAGTGCCAAAATGTCTGTCTTCGGTTAACACAAATGTTGACACTTAGCAAGGCGCATGTGTATACTGCTTGTATCTAAACACCTGTAGAATCATGTAGATATTGATATAATCAAAGAAACATAATGGTTACCTGTTACAGACCATCATTCTTGGGGCTTCGTCGGCCACAAAGGTTGTTCTCATGCTGCAGGTTCCATGGGTTATGTTGAGCCACGCTCGAAATGCGATTGGAAATGGTACAGTCAATGATCCAACCGAGCAAAACCATGCAAAACCTACAACGTCCACGAGAATGGAGGCAAATTGATTGCAAGTCGTTTCCTTCCTTTTCTTTGTCAAGACAACTGGAGATCATCGAACATCAAAGCAAAAGAAACCCAATTTTTGAATCAAATCCACTGGAACCTATGAGGACATACTGTTGTTGGTTCAATTCTGGAGTCCAAAGCCAAACAGACCAGCGATGAACAAGCGGGGTTCAAGTCGCGAAACCGCCGGTGTTCTTTTCGGCTTCCAAAATTCAGCCATAGTTTTTCCAAGGTCGTGAACAAATCATCAAAAACTCATCGTTTTTCCCCGTCCTAATCGCCACAAGCGGCTCTGCCAACGCAAGTGGAAAATCCAACAGTTGAAAGCCGGCCAGTCCTCAGGAATCATGACGAAGATACAAAATTCGATAATTACTTCATGGGGACATTTCATGAAGACTTCACGTGATATTTAAGGGGAGATTGAGAAAATCAGCTCGATACTAGTTGTGCTTTGGGACGTTGGTGAATGGTGCCGGAAAATGGTAAATTGTCCTTCAATCCATAGCTATTTATACAATGGACAAACTCTCATGGCTTTCTCCAGGTAGTGGCTGTTCTCAATGGGGATCAGACAATGTACTTTGAATGGGGATATTGCGCTGAGGGATATATTTGTATAGATAGATAGGTACATAGATAGATAAATAGGTGACTGTATACAAAATATGTGAGGCTTTGAGTTTGTCTGAACATTGGGAAGTTACCCAGATTTACCCCGTAAGAATGGCTATTACAAAATGTAGAACATGAGCTTTGCAACCATTGGAATGGAGGTAGCCCATTTTTGGCACAAACCACTAAATATCATGGACGGATTGGTTATTGATTCAAACCCTCATGGATTGCAATCACTTGATTGTGTTAAGGGACTGTTCCAAAATTTAGGACGGAAAACACATGAACCGATCAGGTAAGTGGGAAAACACATGAACAGATCAGGTCAAGTGGGCTGATTTATGGAAAACCGTATAAGAAAGGAATCATTTTTTTTAGATGCGGTGTAAAATGTCTCTTAACCCAAGTCTGGATGAATAGCCTCTGGGAATCTCACATCGCCATGCAAGAAGGCAATGGGAATGGTTTCATGGCGATATTATGCTATATTAAATTACCAGATGGTAATCTACAAGGTGGAGCCCCCTAGTTATATGTTGGTTTATAACTCCATCTGACTATCCCCCATTAGGCCTAGTTTTTGTGGTTATAAATTTAGAAACCAACTTAGATATCACAAATCCGCTATAAACCCCATAAAAGTCCCATTTGTGTTGGTTAAAACATCATGTTCCAATGGTTTCGTTCGGGGATCCATCAAAAATGGTTGATCACACCCAGCAGCCCAGCAGAATGGCGGCGCCAAAGAGGCATAGGCAAGATGAATAGGAACGACCTGAAGGGCAACGTCTGACGTCACACGCATCAAAAAAAAAAATGGCCAGAACAGCATGGGTTGGGGGACCATCATTCACCGGTTCTACCGCACCTTTTCTTGGTCAAAACCCCAACTTAGTTGTGAGTTATACCATCCCGTCATTCTCATACAATATGCATGTTTCACAGACACAACTTGAGAGGGGGACGGCGAAAGTAGGTGATGAAGAAGGGGAAGCAAAGCCTCTCTGTGTAAAAACTGGCTGTGTGTAAAAGCGTGCTGTGTGCACAAGTTTCTGTGTGTAAAAGTTTTCTGTGTAAAGGCATCTGTGTGTAAACTGTGAAAAAAAACTGTGCATTAAGACTTCTGTGCGTAAAGGTTTCTGTGCGGAAAAAAAATATGTGTGTAAAAGTTGTTCTGGGTAAAGTTTCTGCATGCAAAAGTTTTGGTGTGTAAAAACTTCTTTGTGGAGTCTGTGTCTGCGTGCACAAGTTTTTCTGCGTCAAAGTTTTCCTGCGTAAAAGTTTTGTTGTGTAACTGTTGTTCTGTGCAAGGGGTTTCTCTGTTTTAAAAGGTTCTGTGTGTAAAAGCGCCTGTGTGCCTTTATTTATGCGTGCAAAAGCATCTTTGTGCAAAGCATCAGTGTGTATAAATGTCTGTGTAAATTTTTCTTTGCGTAAAAGCCTCTGTGTGTAAAGGCATCTGCGTGTAAAAAGTTTCTCCGTGCACAAACCTCATTGTGTAAGAGTGTCTGCGCATAAAAGCTGCTCTGTGTAAAGGTTTCTGTGCGTAACGTCGTCTGTTTGTAGAAGCGTATCGGCGCAAAATGCGTCACCACAGCAAAATCGCAAAAAACAATGAGACAAAAGAACCCCAACTCAAATGCCTGCTGTCGTTGCGTTGTTGATGGTGGCGGTGATGCCCGCAGGGCCCCACAAGGCGTCATTTTGGCAGTTTAAGCCAATTTTTAAAGGCCTTCGGGACAACCTAGACGACGGCGTAGAGGAGCAACTTCTTCCAGCGTTAATATCAAGACAAGGCAGTATATTGAAGATGTATCATACGCAGACGAGAAGAATAGTATCAAGACAATGTATTACGAGAAAAACATTTCCAAGATGTATGAAAAGAAAAGAAAAAAGAGTTCTACATCAGACACCTATACACGCAGCTACTTCACATCCTTTTCACACAGAAACGCTTTTACACACAAACCCTTTTACACACAGACGCTTTTACACACAGACTCCTTTACACACAGCCGCTTTTACAAACAGACGCTTTTACACACAGACGCTTTTACACACAGACGCTTTTACACACAGACGCTTTTACACACAGACGCTTTTACACACAGACTTTTTTACACACATACGCCAGATCCTTTTGCACGCAGTCGCTTGTACACACAGACGCTTTTACACACAGACAGATGCTTTTACACACAGACGCTTTTACACACATCGACGCTTTTACACACACAGACGCTTTTACACACAGCGCTTTTACGCACAGACGCTTTTACAGACAGACGTTTTTACACACCAACACTTTTACACACACAGACGCTTTTACACACAGACGCTTTTACACACAGACGCTTTTACACACAGACACTCCTACACACAGACGCTTTTACACACCAACACTTTTATACACAGACGCTTTTACACACAGACGCTTTTACACACACAGACGCTTTTACACACCAACACTTTTACATACGAGCACTCTTACACACCACCACTTTTACACACAGACGCTCTTACACACAAACCCTTTTACGCACAGATGCTTTTACACACAGGCGCTTGTACACACACACATACACACACACGCTTTTACACAGAGACGCTTTTACACACAGACACTTTGACACACCAACACTTTTACACACGGGCGCTTTTACACACAGACGCTTTTAAACACAGACGCTTTTCCACAGACGCTTTTACACACAAACGCTTTTACACACAGGCGCTTTTACGCACAGGTGCTTTTGCACACAGACGCTTTTACACACAGCACTTTTTCACACAAACGCTTTTACACAGCAACGCTTTTTCACACGGACGCTTTTACACACGGACGCTTTTACACACGGACGCTTTTACACAGAGACGCTTATACACACACAGGCGCTTTTACA
>Ga0126342_10021631_pt1 | contig 10699 bp, 9 predicted proteins | sample Cyp1metagenome_FD_92528 | JGI IMG/M metagenome (GOLD analysis project Ga0126342, IMG submission 92528) | Coral microbial communities from Lord Howe Island, Old Settlement Bay, Australia - Cyphastrea 1 metagenome | ecosystem: Host-associated > Invertebrates > Cnidaria > Coral ... | reverse complement strand
GCCCTCTCGCCCCCTAAAATGGGGGGGGTCCAGATGAGGGGCTTTGGGGGGGTCCAAGTGAACCCCCGGCCTCTTTGGGAGACGTTTCTGGCACGATACATAGCAATGAGACCAATCGGGATGGGCTCCAAAACTGCTGCCAGGTGCATTCTTCACTGATGTTGCATTGGCTGAAATGGAGTGCCTTGGCAACCCAAAGAAAGATGGCAACGAGTACTCAAATGTTGGGATATGTTTGGATCGTTTGTCTCTTACATCCTTTGTAGGTTTGTATTAATTTTCCCTCAGCTTACTTACGCATGCATTGGATTGAAGTCATGCAAAAAGTGATAGGTTTGGGGGTTGTCTTGACATGCAAAGGCATCGGTCTAGCCTGCCTAGTACTGTGAAGTATGAAAATGTTGTACACTCACAAATACGACGCCTCACAGAGCGTGTGAACTGGTCAGCCCCCACCGTTTCCTGTATTTTGAAGGCATGTAAGTAAGCAAAGAAAGAAAACAGGCTGACACAACCTACACAAAGTGTCCAACGCCCAGCAAAAGTCGTCAAGTCTATACACCCTGGGCAATCTGGGTTACACATTACATTGTAATCCTTGGATATTCACTATGACATCCAAGCAATGGAGAAATGTTATGAAATGTTGCCAATTGCCCTCAAGCCAAATTTGAATTCCCGTGGGAATGAGTCTTGAAGTTGTGACTGTCTCATACTGTTTCAGCTTGCTTTGACTTTGGGACCCCTTGAGCATGCATGCAGGTTGAGTACCTCAAGGAAGTGCATTGCTCTCAGATCAGGAAAGCCATGCTAGTTTGCACTCTAGTAGGCTGCGTACTGGTGAATTCAAAAACCGTTCCCACGCAGCTGAATCATGCAGTGAATTGCTGAGGTTGGGTCGATTTCCCGTAGAAAGCCGAGTTTGCTGTCAGATGATTTGGATGTCAGAGCCGTAAGGGACAAAAGTGCTGAGGAGTCATAGTTCTGAGTGAGATGATGAGGATAGCAAACCATAGAAGGGCCGACTTACACTACAACAGACTCAGAAAGACCACGAAATCATCATGGCTACGAACGATATATTGCAAGAGGATGAAACACCATGAGTCTTCTCTGTGAGGCAAGCGCACTGCCGGAGAGAATTGCAACGAATAGGCCAGTTGGCGTTCGAAAAAGCCGATCAACCAATGATCAACCGATCAACAAATGAACGTATCCTGTTGGGCAGATCAAGATGGTGGGCTATTTGCCCGGACTTGTTGAATTTAGGTTGAATTTTGGTGAGTACAGTTTCACATGATTTCACACCTGTGATTCATATGTCCATCGTATTGAGGGGTTTGCCTCGTTGCGTACCTTTGCAGAAGCACTGCGCATCTCAAGTCGCTTCATCTTCCCTCTCCCTCTCACTTCAAGGCTTGACAAGCTACGGCACCGAGCCTTTGGCACAACACCTGTCCCTACACTCAGAGACACAGAACAGATCGGTTTAGTTCGCTACTCTGTTGGAGAAGATGAATGTGATGAATGCCGTACATGCAAGTGTAGACCACGCAACAGCAAAGCACAATCAGTCGATTTCAAGAGGAATGCGTTCTAGCTGGATCATCAGCTTGACACCCACCCCACTTCACCTTATTTCATCTTATTTCCCCATTCAGACAATTTGACCTTGACTGAGGCCAGCTTGGGCAGCAGCAACATTCAGCAGCTCATCTTTGACAGTACGGTACTCAACCTGTGCATTGGATGCAGAAATGTGTTGGAATATTGATCTACTTTCTGCGTTCTACTCTTCCTTTTGCGGCTCATCCTTCCTTCAATGTTGCGCAAGAACACATCAGATCATGCACAGGCCGAAAGGTGTTAATTCTCGTTAGCGATGTGAGATGTGATACCGTTAATAGCAATTCGGTTCTATGGCTTTGAGCACATCGAGCACAAGTTGTACTGCAGGGAGATGTAAGAGCATATTCTGGGGTCATTTTGTGCATTCACCTCACAGTCTTCCACATAGCCGGATCTGAGTTTGGCACTGGTGATGCTGATGGTGTCCACATCTCAGTGCAAAGAAAGCTCAGAGTATCACGTCAGATGCCACTAGCATTCAGAGAAAGCGTTCGACTTCACAACGGAGCACAAGGGGAAATGTCCTGCTTTCGCCGATGTGACATGGGCCGCATGTCAAAGGCATGAGCAAATACCAGTACCACGTCCAAGGCCCTATCAGCAGTGTACGTGGATCACTCACGGGCTTCTCATGCAGAGAGGCCAACACCCGCGCGATCTCATCCACTATATCCACTGTCAAATACAAACGTCGTGCTACTGTGGACTTCGTAGCGGTTGCAAGATGTTGCGAGTGGACAGATAGCTTCTATTTATCTCATCTCTATTTATGTTTATTCCGTATCTATCCATATCTAGTGTCGATTGAACAGACAGCGACAGAGACCAATTCGGCCTTGGCGTTTGGTGCTTTTTTGCAAGGCAGGTGCTCTTGGCGGTGATAAGGCAGGGACTAACCAGTAAGACTCAGTAAGATTCAAGTTAGAACTTAGATGAACTTAGAACAGTCCTATTTTTCAAGATTCATGTCTTGCAAGTAGCATCCTGTGTAAAAGGGTTGGGTTTCCAGGAATCGTTTGGAATTTAAGCAGAGCACCGCACATGAATCATCATTTATATAATATTATATAATCATCATGCCTCGAAATCTTCAACATCATCCATTCTTAAGCCTTTCATCAATTCCGTCTCCTTTTTGCCAGGGCAGCGACAGTGTCGCAGTGCTGCGTCAAAAATGGTCTCCGTATGTTTCCGTGTAAGTCACACAGTTTTTTGGACAACCGCCTGAAAGAGACGAGTATCTTGCGGGTTTTGTCAGCTGTGATCATTGTGATTGGCCTAGTCAGGTTGGATTATGAGCGAGGAGAACTATTGATCAGAACTGAACTGCCTTTATGATAACCTTTGATCGCTTCAATGGCTCAAGAGCTCCCGGGGTGTTGAGAAAACTCTTTGGCCGAACTGTCAGAGACTTGATTTGAACTTAATTAGCCCAAACTTTATGTTTCCCAGAAATAAAAGCCTAATGTTGTCCACAGTTGTGAAGTTGGCAGTAGGATTCACTCCTCTTCAGAAGCAATTGCTCTTTGATCTCTGAGGCAAGGTTGATGGCTGTGCTGTGCCTTCCAGCCAAAGCCTAAGACTTCTGCCGGAATGATGATATTTTTCAGACACGTTGACAAGTGCTGGAAAATGCAAGCTGGCAGCGAGCCACCCTCCTGGAACCACTGGAACCACTCGCATTTTGGAATCTGCAGGAACTCGTGCGTTATCCGCCACCCGATGAAGAAGTTCAATGTCGGGTGCAGTTCTCAGTGGTTGTCTTGGGGTGATCGGCAGCAGAGGCTGGAAAGTAATTGGTGATTACAGTGATTACCTGAAGCACAAAATACCTTAAAGATCCTTAAAGAGTGGTGAGCAGTGAGCACAAGAGTTGAATGACCAGCCTAGCCATATACCGAAGTTCTCTGAAGTAGAACCCTTTCCATGGTCCCGTAGAAAGCGTTGAGAGACTCTGGGCAAATTCCATGATTGTTTTGTTGCGCTCACTTACACGGCATCGAGGGTGAAAGAGCAGGAAGGGGGATCTCAGTGATCTCAGTCCTTTCTTTGTCTTCTGCAAAGGCGAAGCTGCTGACAGCAGTAGATGAGGCTGCGCAGTTAAAATCCCTTCATGCAACTTATTTGAGACAGCACTTCTCGAAACATGTTCAACTACGTTGGTTCGAGTGATCAGTCCAGACTTGCCTTGCTGATTGCTTAAAACATGTATAGCAAGTTTGAGCTTAATATATGTAGATGAATGCTAGATACAAGATGCAGCAGTACGGAGAGAGAAGGGTTGAAATGTTTGTAGAGTTGCTCAAGAAGTGGAGAAGTTTCCATTGTGCATCCGGAAGGCCCCTGCTAATTGAGGTTAGTAGATGTTGGTAGTATTTTGGCGCGTGAAAGTCCATGTTCAGTTCCAGATGTCCGAGTCGGTAGAGGTTTGTACACCCGTCTGCTCGCAGGTCTCACGAGTTGCCTTGGGCAGAGGTTGTGCCTGGGCGGAAATCGCAAGAGTCTTGTCATGAACGAATGGAAAGTCCATGTCCACAGTTGGCTTGACATAAATCGAAATCGACAGGCAGAGATAGTGGCATTAATCCTCAGACAAACTTAATATGGTTTACCTAATCATACTTTTTGCGATGCCACATGACATCACATGACATGTGCGCATTGTGCAAAAGTCTAAACGTCTTGTAAGACGTGAGGTCGAGCAGAAACCTCTGTGTCCAGGCCTGGTGACTTGTTGGAAGGGAAGGAGTGTGTGTCTGGCTGCAGAAATGCAATCCCTCCGAATGTTATGAAAGTTATGAAAACAGCAGACGTAAAGTAGGGGCCAGAAGTTTATACATACTAGATCGATTTGAACAAAGGCAGACGTACTCTTCAGGAAACACACGAAGGACAGAAGCAATAGCATCAAATACATTCAAATACCAACAATACCATGTCCGTCCAAATCTCTGCGCTGCGCAGGTCACGAAGAGGGGTGAATGCTGGGCCCATCGCCCCAGGATGCTGATGAAGCCATCAAAACAATTGAAAGCGAGCAGGGATCAAGAGCGCCCTTGTCCATTTTGTCCCGGTCAGATACAGTTTGCAAAGTGGTCCAAACGTCCATGTGACTACGCTTTATCAGATCCATGGCGGTTGTAGTTTGTGTGTGTGTGTGTGTTGAGACTGGATGTGCAAACTCCAGGTTTTCCACTGCTTAATTTGTTGTGATTTTGGCTGAGATTATTTTCAGTTTGCTTTCTACTCCGTAGAGCATAGGAGTCATACAGTACTGTAGGAGGCACCTTTTATCGACTAGTTGACTAGTTGTGTTTTACTAGCAGTGAGAGTCAAGTGAAGTTCCTGAAGGTTCAGGATCGTCCTTGCAAGAATTATAAGCTGCGTTCACTCTTGAGACTTGAACATAAGAAATGTGAAGCTAATCACTGAGCTATCTAAGCCTAATCTGAGCTATAATACATTGATATTACTTGACTGGCTCCGGACTCATATCATGCAAGGCCAAGCCGTGCATCACTGGAGGATTTCTTAGAAAGCCCACGAAGGCCCGTCACGACTCATTTGAGCCGGATGTTTGCAGTGGTTAGATGATGGGAGGTTGATGGAAGTAGTTTGATTCAAGACTGATTTTTCAAGCCTCGGCATCACTTCGTGTTGTTTAGGGTGTTTTCCTCGCTGATATTGTTTGGGCTCCAGAGAACCCTCCATCCAAACTATGTGACTATGCTATGTTTTTTGTTCTCGTAGACATTTTGAATCATTCTGATCTGACTTGCTATCGAGATCCATTGAGAATGTTCGCACATGTTCGTTCCAGGTCTGGGCGGCCTGGCCGTGTCCTGGCACTCAGATTTCGAAGGGTTTCCTCCACCTTCATCCGGTTTCATCGGGTTTTATCGGGTTTCAAGACATCGAAGTACACAAATGCCTTGCTTGTCCAAGGTCCGTTCTGTGAGGCCTACTCAGCGACAGCCTATAGATGACAACACATCTGTACCGGCAGACGTGCGGAGCCAAGCAGTCTTATTCCATAGCACTTCGCACCAGTCCATTTTTTGGTCGCTTTTGAATCTGAACAAGAGTCAAGATTTTAGATCGATGGATTTCAGCACAGGTCTCTCAATATCATTGACTCCTGCAATTTTGCCTTCGGCCAGCTTGCACATGAATGATCATGAATTATTTTTTCCCCGTTGCCGCGAGCATTCGTCTCTGAAAATGTCTCCGCCAGTTCTGAGTCTCAGGCATTCGCCCCTTCATTCATTGGTTTGTGTGTCATGACGTGTCCATGTTTGGAACTGACTCCATTTGCAAAGCGGGTCACTACTAGAGTAATACAGAATAATATGTTCTAACATATTCTAATATATTCTTATATATTATGTGTTTAAAACAATATCCTCGTGGTGTCCACCATGGGCCCTGCAGTGTCAGCCGCGTTCGCCTGGGTTGCTCCATGTGTGTTGTTGCGCTATGCGAATTAGTGGCTGGGTGTCTTACCACTGGGAATTGCTTCCAGCACATTCTAATGATGAGCAGAATCCATCAGAATCCCACAGCTTGAGAGGGTACTCTTTCCTAAGATTGTGTGGAGATTGTCTGGCTTCATTGTCGCGCTCATTTCACCACTTGTGTAAGACGGCAGATCTGCATTGCTCATTGGATAGCAAGTAAGCACCGAACGCTGGACAATTTGGACGTCTTCAAGTACACCCATGTGTGAAACACGGGATGGCTTCAACTATTTGCAGCCTATATTGATGTAGCTCTTGTTGCTGATGTTGCTGACGAAATTGTCCAGACTTGCCTCTTTCACCATTGCACGATTCACCAGGTCCACCAGAGCATGTTGCAGTTGGCTGATGAGGTAGCTGCCCTGGTGTTGCCCGGTGTTCAAGCAAAAGATGTTTCTTATTTGGTCATGTTTGGTCAGTTTTCCCGTGGGGCCTGGAAAGAGTCAACATGTCCATTCCAAGTCGTAAGACTGGAGACGTGTTTGATCAGTTCGGTTCGTTTGTTCTCCTGCAGATCTCGTGTTCATCTGCTTCCGACAGGCACGAGCGCGGTCCACGCACCGCCGAGCTTTCGCACAGGGCACTGGCGAGCCGTCCAACTCCCAGGTGATTTCGGTGGAACTTCGATTCCTTCATTTACTTTGTAAGACCCCACACACACACACACATTTAATGAGTATATATATATATTATATACATACGCACATTTATGATATAGTATAATTATATATATATATATATATTATATACACACAAACACACACACACACCCCTGAATATGTATGTAATGTAAGGTAAGGGAAGGTAATTCAACGTAACGTAACGGAGCATGACGCAACGTAATAGAAGATGACGTAACATAAGGTACCATAATGTCTTGATTTGTCTTGTATTGTACAATTATTGCATGGCATTGCATTGTGTTGCATTTTATGGAACGCGACCGGGTTAACACCCCCTGTATCCATGTGCGTAAGCTAAAAACACAGTAGATATAGATGCCATGCGAAACGTTGTTTTTGTGGTCATTCATTTTGCCGGTGATGAAGCCTATATAGGATATATGGATATATGATATATGCTTTATGATGCTTTATGGATATGGGTATTGCGGTTCCACGGAGACGAACCATGTTTGAGCAAATCGTGCAAACTTCATTGAGTACTGCGTTTTGCAGTGTATTTTGCTCTTTAGCATGTTTGCATGGGATCGGGCCTTGCCTGGTGGACAATGGGGTCAGCAATCTTTCACCATCTTCATTTGTGTAATCTTAGTCAACTAAAAAACATTAAAAAACCACGGGTGGTAATCCGGTCGCGTATGTACCCATGTATGTTCACATCTTCTTGATATTTCTTGGGGCACTTTGCACTTTGGACAAGCCTTCAGGTATCTAGAGCACACTGATGCGGCAAGCCTTCGCCAAATGCGTGCTGCAGAGGAGCCTGCGATTCTTGAAAGCGTAGACGCGAGGAAGGTTGAGCTTTTCTTTGGATTGCCATGGCTCTATGAATCCGTGGTAGTTATAGGTGCTATACTCTGGACCTTGCCCCTGTCCACTCTCTTTCACTTGTTTTCTGAGTCGCTTGTTCCAGCCTCAAAGTTTGTCTCGCGAAGCTTTCCAGTTCATGGAAGACTTCCAATATCTTCCAATGCCAATGGGCAAAAGGAGGCAAGATCGAAGTCACCAGTGGCTCAAGAGGCTCGGGGAGTCTCAGGAAAAGATTAGAAGATCGTGGGCGGTTCCATATGCTTCGATAAAGCCAAGGGGAAGGAACCTTCGGCATCCTTTCGAACCTTCTGTTTGTGCCTGCCCCACCAACATGTATATGTTTTTTTCCTTTCAAGTCTCCAGATTCTTGACCCTGCGAGTCCTTTCACTTCATTCTTTGTGCATCTTTGGGCTGCACTGACAAATGCAACATCTTTACCAGTCAAGTGGTCCAGACCATTTAATTCCTCTATTCTGCTTGCACTGTCTGTCCCCATCATGGTGTAAGCTAAACAGCACCGAATTGTAACCAAGCTGTTGACTCTACTTGAACAAATTAGATGTTGCTTCAAAAACAGTCCCATAGCAACAAGCTAGGGCTTCAGCTACCTCAGACTACCTCTCAACTCAGAAGTCTTTAATTGGCCAGATATTCGCGGTACTTTTTCATGCTTTTCATTGCTTCTCAGATTCTGTGGGAAATTCGAATTGCGAGGCACCCACGACTTGGCGTCGGTCCTCATGCGCCACAGAGGCCTTGGCATTCGGTTTTTCCGTGGCTCTCCCATGTATTCCTGCGTATTGGTTCGGTATGGTTTGGTCATGTTGGGTCGAAATCCAAACCTCAAGAAAGAAGTCTTTGCAGTGACAAGAGTGAAAAGTCGGTTCGAGCAACCCTCTTCTACTGCTGTCAGCAAACTACAAATTTGACTTCTAGTCAGCAAGTCAAGCTATGCCCCTTGAGGTCCCCTCTACTTAGACAAGCTTAGATCGTTAGATCATGCGCACTCGAGGTCATCGAAAGGGCGTGGTGCACTTCGGAGTCTTCTTCTGTAGTGGTACCCGTCCAGGCATCTTGGTGGTTTACAGTGCAGCAGCTCCAGAGGCCGTCTCACCACTGTCCTCAAATTCATACATATAATATCACATAATCTATCTATCTCTATATATGTATAATATATATATATAATTATATATATATATATATACATACACACATACATATATCATATATCTGTATACATACACTACATACTTCATCCCTTCTTATGGCCGCCTTAGGGCGGATTTTTCCTGTGCCCTCGTCACTTGTGCCGCCTTGGGACCGCAAACTTTTACATGGTGCAATCCTTGTTTCCCCTTTCTTTGAATGGCTTAGATTTTGTCTTTGCTTTTACTATCTATTATTTTTCTTGCCACATTTATATACTCGTTCATTCCCTTCGGTTTCGCTTGGAAACGGATTGTATTTTGTATCTCGCTTGTTTCCCAATTATCTCTACTTGTGTTTCTGTTTGTGGGTCCCTTGGAGTGAGCAAGATTGGGCTGGATGCCTTCGCATTTCGTATGATTTTCAACCTGTGGCCGAATTTGTCCCTTTTTCCATGCCTTCCAACACAATATGTTTTCTCTCTAAACGGTTTCACAATTGTCTGCAGTTGGTTTTGTTTGCCCTTGAAGGTTTGTTTTCCATCAATACAGGGTGGCGACAGATGAGAGAGATGATTGTGCTTTCGGGCTTTGTGTTGCCTGTCTCTTGTTCCAGAAGCCAACCTTCAATCTTGGATCAGTGTTTCGGCTGACTGATTGATCTTGCCTGCTCATCTGGTGGTCTGTGTATTTTACCCTGAGCCGTCGGAGGATTCACATCAGAACCAATATGAACCAATGTTTAGAGTAGGATTCCTTCCGATATGATAACCCTTTGAACTTGCCACTTCAGCTCAGTCACCGTTGCTGGCACTGGCACTGCTGCCCACTGCAGTATCATTGCTGAGGTCATTTAAAGCTACTCTCAGTGGCAAGCACCGCAGGACTGATTCACATTCTTGTCACATACTGTACTGATAGATAATTTTGTAGTGATATGTATGATATAATATGTATATATATACATAGAGAGAGAGAGAGTCATATAGTATCATATAATATAGTGATGGAATTATTTTTACATGCTGCAGGAACAGAGCTCAGGGGACCCAATCTCTTTTTCAGTTCGGAGCTTGCCAGGAGATCTTCCTTGCTGGCTATCACAATGAGATTTGTCAGCACAATCGCATGCTGGACCGGTCGAGCTGAATGACGATCGAGGGTTTGAATGTGCTAAAGGTGATTGAGCCGCTTTCTATTCTCAGACTTTAGTATAGCTCAGATGGAGAACACTGCGGGACTCATGGTTTCAGACGTGATGATTGCATTGTCTCATATGCTTTCCTTTTCGCAAGTGAAACTCTGTGGTTAATACGGTCAATAATCAGAGATTTTCTGGATCTTGTCCTATGTGGATTCATCTTGATTGCGTCCTGCATGCTCAATTCGTTAAGTTGCGGTACTCTGGCAGAGCGCCATGAGCTTGCCGCAGGAGTCAAGAAGCGGTTTGATTCATACTTCTTCCACATTGAGGGTTTCAAGAAGCGCTCTACAAACAAGCGTTCTTTGGATCCACTTCTTCTTTGCTAGGCCTGATGAAATCATTCTGCCATTCTATTTACTTGGCATCCGCATGCCCCAAGAAATCTACTCTAATAAAGGAGAGCCACCACTTGCCACAGCAACATACTTTTGATTACTTTTGATATTGGCTTTCTTGGCCCGAATCTTTGACTTGATCGAAGGAAGTTTAGAAGTCAAACTTCCGACAATATGGACAGATGGAAAAGCAGAGGTGGGCAGAGTCAGAGAAGAGAAGAGCAGAAGCGACAAGAGAAAGAGAAAGAGGAAAGAAGATGCAGGTGCGCGAAAAGGTAGCAAAGTCGCGAAACACTGTGTTTTTCCAATGATTTGTGGCTCCGGAGGGTCGAAAAGTAGGCTCGCTAAAGCGGCGGGTGCGGAGCCATGTGG
>Ga0126342_10021630_pt1 | contig 10699 bp, 18 predicted proteins | sample Cyp1metagenome_FD_92528 | JGI IMG/M metagenome (GOLD analysis project Ga0126342, IMG submission 92528) | Coral microbial communities from Lord Howe Island, Old Settlement Bay, Australia - Cyphastrea 1 metagenome | ecosystem: Host-associated > Invertebrates > Cnidaria > Coral ... | reverse complement strand
TCTTCTTTAACGGGGATTGGCCCGAACCCCACTGTTGAGTGATTCTTCTTGAACGGGGATTGGCCCGAACCCCACTGTTGAGTGATTCTTCTTGAACGGGGATTGGCCCGAACCCCACTGGTGAGTGATTCTTCTTGAATGGGGAGGGCCGAACCCCATTGTTTACTGGTTCTTCTTGCAAGGGGATTGGTCTGAACCCCACTGTTGAGTGATTCTTCTTGAACGGGGATTGGCCGAACCCCATTGTTGAGTGATTCTTCTTGAACGGGGATTGGCCCGAACCCCGTTGTTGAGTGATTCTTCTTGAACGGGCATGCTAGGCAATGAATGAAATCTACTCAATTAGGTAGTAGGGAAGAATCTAACTCCCTTGTTGAGTGATTTGCGTTGAACGGGTCAATAAAGGAGAGAGGAAAGTTTAACTCCCTTGTTGGGCAATTCTTTTTGAATTGGTGACATCAATTGCAAAACAAAGGGCTCAATAAGGGAATGCGATGACATGTAACTACCCTCTTGAGCGATTCAACTTGAATCACTCAACAAGGGAGTGATGTTTTTCCTAACTCCCTTATTGAGTGGATTTGTGTTTTGCCAAGATTCCACCGCCAATCGCAGCTGATGGCTGATCCAATCCAGCTGCGGAATCATGTGGGGACAACTCCTCCCCTAAATGCAAAACATCACCATCAGCGCCAAACAGGCAATAGAAGGGAGTGGAGATGGAAGAAAATGGTGAGTCCATGTAACCACACTTAATCGTGACATTATACTGTTTTCATTTCCCACCAACAAAAAATGATAAATAATTGAAAAAACTTACTTAGACAAGTTGATTATATACTGCTTTCATAAAAGTGAGCATGCACATGCCCACCGTAATGGTAGCATCAAGCTGCGGAATGAATCTGAACATATCTGAGCCCAAGGGCCCCAACAAAGATGTTGGTATATGGAGTCCGTAGCCTGATGTTATATGGTTTTGAATGCCATTTAAAGTAAATTACACCTTCAGTATTTGAATGTGTTGAACAAAGTACGTTTCATTTAATTACATGGGATCAACATACGAGACAATAGTTTAGGTTTGTAATAAATGGCTTTGAACTTTATTTGAACAAATTACGCGCTCCGGAGTGCGTAATGATTACGCGCTCCGGAGCGCGTAATTGACTTTAGTATTTAAATGTATTGAATAAAGTACATTTTTCTTACCTTGGGTCAATATACGAGACAATACTATAGGCTGGTACTAAATGGCTTTGAACTTTATTTGAACAAATTACGCGCTCCGGAGCGCGTCATTATTACGCGCTCCGGAGCGCGTAATTGACGTCAGTCTTTACATGTGTTGAAAAAAGTGCGTTTTATTTAATTTCATGGGATCAGCATACGAGACAATAGTTTAGGCTGGTACTAAATGGCTTTGAACTTTATTGGAATGGATTACGCGCTCCGGAGCGCGTAATTGACTTTAGTATTTACATGTGTTGAAAAAAGTGCGTTTCATTGGGTCACTATACAAGACAATAGTTTAGGCTGCTACAGAAAAATGGAGCTAAATTCCAACAGCTAAAAGTGATGTTCTGAATGATATCAAATGGAGCTTTTGGACGACCCTGAGCAACGTCACCAATTGAAAACGCCCGAGCGAAGTTGTGATTGCCACGAATATCGAATGGCAGTCCCTTGCTTTCATGCACGAACCCCATGACACCTACAGGCTGGGGCCAGGGCCCTTTGCAAAATCCATCCGTTGAATCAAAACGCTGCTTCATATATAGTTGTTTGATGTTTGTTGGTGGTTTAATTGATGTAGGTGACCATTATAAAAATGATAATTCGACCATTAACTAACGATGGTAGAAAATGTCAAGACTTTCAGTGCAGCCCAGTCCACCTCTTCATGGATTTCACCACGAATCCCATGTCACCTGGCGCGAGGACTGCAGGGACTCAGGAAAGAACATGATATTCATCAGGAAAGACTACAACAACCCCTAAATAGAAAAGGAATCCAGCACTATTTCAGTAGGATGTTACTCTTAGATCTTTTTGGGGTTGCTATACGGCACGAGGCTGCGGAAGCATATGAGCTTTCAATTTTCACAAGTGATGTCTGTCTTCCCAATGATCTTGAAATATGTCCACGTTCTCACCACCTCAGGCAGTGAGTCTAAACTCTCTATGTACATCTCCCACCCTTCCAAGGATCAAGAAGCCTAATCATCCGAACTTGGGTTTGTCCAAAAGAATGGCACTCCGGGCATCCCAAAATCCTCATCATCTTCAAAATCTTCCTCCTCATCTTCTTCCCAATCCAACAGGCTCCCCTCATCCGAGGAAGCATCTATCATTTGCTCATCTGCAGCCGTAGGGCCAGATGGAGGCATCAACAACTTCTCCAACTCGTCACCATCGTGTTCCATAGCAATGAGGCCGAAGCATCCATTGAAATCCCTCACCTGGTGGCATGGGAAGGGACCCACCATTTTTTGGATGACTTCTTTGTAAACCATCCAAGTTTGGGAGTTCAACTGTGAGTTTCATACCCATCGTACCCGATTCTTTGTTAGGTAGTCTGAACCATCCAAACCAACTTCATTCATGTTGGCTTTGTCGCTGCTTCTGGAAACATGATTGGACCAGCCACCTTGAGAAATCAACAATTCGGGCCTGTGCCAAAAACAGGAGGGACACCCAAATTGCAATTTGATGTGAAATAAATCATGATAATCCACAGATATCCACAGGACTTGGGGTTCAACCCCATGTGACGACCCCATTTTGCGACGACCCCCTGCCTCCCTCAGCGCCTTTCGAAGGTGTCCCAGCGCTGTAAGTCCGGCAGCATCCACTGCGGAGACATCAGCCCTCGCCTCAATGAGTCTTGCACAGACCTCCGTGGGCACAGATAACCTGGTTGAGCCGCCCATCAAAGAAGGATTGACCAACTGGATGTCACAATGTCCAGGTCCAGGGGTCTCAAAATAAATGCTTAAATAGAGGTCCATCCCAATTCCAGGGGTGAAAACTGGAAAAAATGAAGAAAGTACATTAAATGAGCCGTGCTTTTTTGTTGCTAAAGGCTAAAGGCCTATGCACTGATGGCGGGGCTTCGCTAATGGCTAGGCAATGCATGGATTTGTGCAAAGGTTGGCTTCGTGCGGCTTCGCGGAACACTTTTGCCTTCGCGAACTGGCTTCGCGGGGGCTCTTGTCTAGCAAGAGCAAGATACCATGTCTCAGCAGGTGGAAGAAAGGAAGGTGAGGTTTTGAGCCTCAGATGCGGAGGCGAGAGGGTGATGGCAGGAAATTGGTCCACGGAAGCTTCGCGTGGGCTTCGCGGGGGCTTCGCGGGGGCTTCGCCGGGCTTCGCAAAACAGGGCCTGGAATTCTAGGAAGGCATGCGTCTGGTGAGACGTTTCAAGACCTTTGAGGCGACGTTTGAGCGGCGTTTGAAGCCAGAAACAGAGAGCTATAACCATCGTGTATATCTAACATTATCTTTTTATCTGCGTTCGCGAAATGCCTTCGCATGTGTCAAATCTAGAAGCTTACGCCGAGAAGCTTCGCAAGCCTTCGCGGATTGACAGGTATCACACAAATGCCTTCGCGGTCATATGTTGAGTTCCATCGTCATACAAAATCCATCATTAAAAAAACACTGCTCAAATGGTGAAAGGAATGAAAAGCACCACCCAGTAGCGTATCTCTTGACAGACTGCCACAAGCACCCTTCGCAGCCAACATGAGCGGCAACAGGCTGCAGCCATCAGGTCGGTTGACAGCTTTTTCCGTCGAAGGGACCAAACGCAGCAGCATCTCTAGCTGCTGCAGGCTGCGGTTGTAGGCGCAGCAATGGATGGCATAGGAATCTTCGATGGAGGCGCCTTTCTTGAGCAAAGCAGAGATTTGAGCCTCAGCCCCTTCGTTTTTCACGAGCTCCAACAAATCCTCCGGTGCTTGGGCATCCAATCAGGGCCAAAAAAAATCAAAAAAATATCAAAAAATACTCAAAAGACTAGGTCTAGCTAGTTGCTTGGGGTCATCACCCCATACGAACAACAAGTACCAATGTCAGCCAAACCACCAGCCATCTATCTTGCTTCCAGTACGTCATATTCCCAAAGAAACCCCATGTTTTCCACCCAAAGGATGGGTGAAAAAAAAGACAACCTACCAACCACCCAGGTCCTGGTTGATCTGTGACAAAGGTTGCAGGTCCTTGGGCTCCAAAATCTCCACCATCTTCGCCTCGTTGGTCGACTTCATCTGGTGCTCCAAAAAGCTGGGTACCGCGAAGAGGCAAACGATGCGCGGACCCTCCACCGCCAGCTCCCGGGCTTGAACGAAGCCAGCCTGGAGGAACCACAGCAGCTCCTGATTACAAAACAATGGAAGTGGTGGGGGTCAGGGGACCTGTGTAGCCTATATCCCATGAAATGATATGCACATGTATGTGTAGATGTGATTAGATGTGTCTATAGGGCGCGCACGCATTTATTCATCAAGCACTCCCAGTATATCCCAATATCTCCCAATGGAAAACTGGATGAACCAGCTCCTCTTCACTGGGAATCACCACTGCCAGGCTCCATCTTCCCTTCAAAGTCGTCTCCTGCAGCAGTTTCCTCACCACCACCGGTCCCACCTCGGGCTGCCGGAAGAGCTTCGAGTTCCCCTCCGCCAGGCGGTCGATGTAGAGAAACCCTCCGGTCATCACCTCGGAGCCACAGGCCTTGACCGAAGCCAAGCGGACCCGGCCCCGGGCATCGCAGAAGCTGGTGCCCACCACCTCCAGGTCTTGGGATTCCGCGTCGCAGGCTTCATGGAAGTTGTAGCGCAAACCCTTGCGCCGCTCCAGCAGCACCATGTCGGCATGGCTTCGATGACCTGCCAGGGAAATCCTGGCATTCAACACGTGCACACCATCGTATTCTGCTGCGCCCTTGCGCCCCAATTCAGTGAAAAACTCCTTCAGGTCAAGAAACTCCATATCCCTGCTCCATTCTTCCCCATCTTTGTTCATCATTTCTTTGGGCGTCATCAATCTCACCGCAGCCAGCTGCGGCGTGCGCAGCACCGCATGTCGGAAGGCAACCGAGACTGCCGACGCGACGGCACCGTCGCGCACGGGCAGATGGCTCAGCACTTGCAGCAGGGTCTCGTCCCCTGCAAGGAGTGCCATGGCGGTTCCACAACGTGGAAAGGTTTCAAAAAGTCACAGGCTTCCCATGGGGTTTGCAGGCTTGAGGATTGTTGTTGCTGATGTAAATAACTGCCGAATTCGTCTAAACCATTCGTCGTGTCTAACTTTTTACTTGACACATATTGTGAAAGCTTGTGTGGCTTCTACATTATGTTGGCAGGGGTGTGATTGTGGAACTGTATACTGTAAAATTAACCCCGAGCTCTTGAGCTCGGAAGAAGACCAAATGATGGACACCGCAAGGAAACCAACCAATTTTGCTGCACACAGCTCTGGAATGTCAGCAGGCAAATCGTTTTTGGGGTGTAAACACAGTTTATAATCTCCATTGGCTCGATCTACTGCAACTACATGAGACCAAATTTCGGGCTGCGAATGAATAGGAACACATGCAAGCAAAGGATCTCAGAAATTACGTGATTGGAGTCCATTGGGATAGCACAGACTTCCTCGAACACTTTGTGTTGAGATGAAAACGTTGAGGTGTCAAAAGGAGGAGATGCAAGGAAAGCCGGATTACTATCTTGGACCAACCACTTCAAAATGTACATCGCAAATGTTGGTCCCCGGCCACGCTTCAAAAGTTCTGATACACCGATGGAGTGTGGGCCCCCGAAGGAAAGAGAAAACCGTAAAGTTGTTCATTGTGTGAAGATAAAGGAGTGTTATTGCCACCATGTTACCATCATGCGGCTAGGCACAGCATCAATTTGTTTTTTTCAGAATCTTGGGCCAAAGCAACACAGTTCAGAAACATCGCTGCATATCATATTGATAGATAGTAGCAGATTGTATCACCTGCAATGCATAGAGATTGCTGGAAAAGCCGAGACCCCTGCTCCTTCGGACAACAGCATACAATAACGCAAGCGCATGGAAACCCGCAAGTGTTTGCAAAAATGTTGTTGTGACAACTGGACCTTTCAGCTGGAGTGAAGGTAAATTTCACAGAAGATTGTTGAATCATTAACTTTGCCAACAATGACTCTGAATTGGCACCTCCTCAAATTTGGCAATTCGTGTTGAAACTTCAATATCGTTTAGCATACCCATCCAAGTCATGGCACACAGGGGACGCCTCCGACAGCAAACAATCCTCATCCGTGGTGATCTGCAATCATTCAAGCGTCCAACAAACCAACTATCGATTTATTGATGTTCTTTTGACACACTGGCGGCCTCCATCACCGATGTCTCAAACAAGTAGAGTGGCACCAGGTACTTATGTCTTGACCAGAAGCGGCGGTTCGCACAGATCACATGGTGAATGACCGGATTTAGTTGATTGTTTCAATTTTTTCATGAGCAATATTGATCCTAAATAATATGTTTGTTGTGGTGGTCCTCTATTGTGTCCAGCTTTTTTTTGAAGTATTTTTTCCAAAATCATTTTCTCCTTTCCTTTTCCTTTCCTTTGCTAATACTTTTCTCTTTTTTGCGTTCTTAGCTCCATTCTTTTGGAATTCCAAGAAATGCCCGGTTTCCCATAATATATGATGCCTTATTAAAACCCAATTCAAAATACAGCATCCACGCAATTTTTCAAGGGAGTAGTCCATGAGCAACCCTGATCCTCAATAGTATGTTTGTTGTGGTGGCCCTCTATTGTGTCCAGTTTTTTTTTAGAAACATTTTTTTCCAAAAAGTATTCTCTCCTTTCCTTTTCCTTTCCTTTGCTATAGCTTTTGTCTCTTACTTAGTTCAATTCTCCTGGCATCCCTCCTTGGTTTGTATGGCGTTTCTAGTGGGTTTTGGCAAAATTTCTATGGAAATTGTATTTAAATTTCTATGGGGCTTCTTTGGGATGTACATAATATTTCTCTTGGAATTCTATGATCTTCTATGAGATTACTATGGGGTTAAAAAAAAAAAATATTTCTATGATATTTCTAGAAGTTTTCTTTGGGAATTCTATGGGGTGTCCATGAAGTTTCTTTGGAATTTCTATGGTGGTTCTATGGTATTTCTATGGGATCTCTATTGGATTCCTGTGGGGTTCCCATGGTGTGTCTATGGTATGTCTCTGGGACTACTATGGGATTTCTATGGTGTGTCAATGGTATTTCTATGGGATTCCTATGGGGGTTCAAAAGGATGCCTATGGGATTTCCATTGAATTCCTGTGAGATTTCTTTGGGATTCCATGATATTTCTTGTTTATTTCTATGGTATTTCTATGGGATTACTATGGGATTTCTATTGAGTTTCTGTATGATTTCTATGATATTTCCATCGTTGTTCTTTGGAATTTCTCTGATGTTTCAGAGGGATGCCTATGGAATTTCCATTGGAATTCTATCAGATTTCTATGGGATCTCTATGGTGTTTCTATGATTTTTCTATGGGATTTCTCTGTGATTTCTGTGGGGTTTCCATGAAATTTCTATTGGAATTCTATGATATTTCTATGGGTTTACTATGGGGTTCCTGAAGGAATTCTATGAGATTCTTATGGGGTTTCTTTGTGGTTCCTATGCTATTTCCATGTTATGTCTATTATCTTTCTATGGGATTTCTGAAAGAATCCTATGGGATTTCCATGATATGCCTATCATATTTCTAATTGATTCTTATGAAAATTCTATGAGATTCCTATGGGATTTAAAAAAAACTTCTATGGTACTGCTATGATATTTCTAGAACATTTCTTTGGGAATTCTGTGGGACTTCCATGATGTTTCTTTGGAATTTCTATGGTGGCTCTATGATATTTCTATGGGATTTCTATTGGATTCCTGTGGGGTTCCCATGGTATGTGTATGATATGTCTCTGGGACTACTATGGGATTTCTATGGGGTGTCAATAGTATTTCTATGGGATTCCTATGGGGGTTCAAAAGGATGTCTATGGGATTTCCATTGGATTCCCATGGGATTTCCATGATGCTTCTATGATATTTCTAGAAGGTTTCTATCGGATTTCTGAAGGGATGCTATGGGAATTCAATGGTATTCTTATGGGGTTCCCATTGGGCTCCTATGAGATTTCTATGGTATTTCTATGAGATTTCTGTGGGATTTCTTTGGGATTCCTATGGGATTCCTATGGCATGCCTATGGGAGTTCCATGATGTTTCTATGATATTTCTATGGGATTACTATCGGATTCCTGAAAGAATTCTATGAGATTCTTATGGGTTTCTGTGGGATTCCAATGGCAGTTCCATGATATTTCTATGATCTTTCTATGGGATTACTATATGGGATGCCAATTGAAGGTAAGTTGAAATCAATTGAAAATAAATTCAAACTAAATTGAAATCAAATGAAAATCCATTGAAACTAAGTTGACATCAAATGAAAATCAATTGAACGTAAATTGAAATCAATGGAAAGTCAATTGAAAGCAATTTGAGAGCAAATTGAAAATCGATTGAAAGTAAATTGAAATCAATTGAAAATCAATTGAAAGTAAATTGAAATCAATTGAAAATGAATTGAAATCAATTGAAAGTAAATTGAAATCAATTGAAAATCAATTGAAAGTAAAATGAAAATTTAAAATCAATTGGAAGTAAATTGAAATCAAGTGAAAGCAACTTGAAATCAATTGAAATCTATCATTTTTTCCATGTCCAGTTATTCTGACCCTGGTCCCTTGAAATTTCCAAATTAAAGAGACTCAAGGATTTTTTTTGGGGGGGGGAGGGGACCCCTCACACTAATCAGGATACTACATTAATCCCTTTGGAAATTTAGCGGGAACCATTGTGCCCCTGATTTTATAGCTATAATTTGATGGGTCGCAGCCCCCCGTTAACCTTGCAATCTCCATTAAATCAAAGTGTCCAGTCCTACACAGGGATGTGCAAAACTATAAAATCTAAAAAACCTAGATTCCCTCCCAGTACTCCAGAATGCCTATAAATCAAGGGCATGGCGTTGATAATTTCCTCTTCGAAAGAAAAAATGAATTCCAGCGTATCCCAAAGATCACTAAAAAATCAAATTCTGGGGTACCTCATTTTGATGGAAACTCTCTCATAATCCCTTTCCCCCTAATACTAAATCCCTCACCCCCCCCTCCCTATTTTTTATTATTCAGACATATTCATTTTTAGGGAACCAAAGCTGAAGTGATGTAAAAAAAAATGTTCTATTTCAAAATCAATTCAATTCCCTTTTAAAATATCATTAAAATATTGCCAAAAATTGGATTTCGAAACTTTCCCCTAATATTATATTCAAAACGTTAAATTTTAAAAACAAATTCAAAATTGCTTAATTTCGGGTTTTAAATCTACGTGAAATATTGCCAAAAACTGAATTTCGAAGTTTTCCCCTAATAGAAAATTAAAAACCCTACGCTATGCTCACATGACATGAATGTAGTGAAACGTATCCCCGAAAAAAAAAAAAAAAAACTATTCTCATGTCATCTGCCACAGCATTTTTTGACACCAACAAAAAAAACGCACCGACTCACATGTCATCTGCTTTCGGTGCCAAAAAGCACCATGCCCATTTTTTCGCGATACGGTTGTGTTACGCCCGCCTTCCGAAACATATGAATTCATGACATACGATCTCTAGCCCATGAAAAAAAAACGGATGAAAAACATTGGTTTGCTCTATGACACCTTTCATTCACGTGATATTCACAAGTCACAAGTATGTCATCACATATACGGTTGCGCACCAACAATACAAAAACAAATGCGCACACACGCAAAACAACGATAACATTAGGAAATAGGTCGTGAAACCTAATGACTTCCAATGATAGAATGAAGAAATAGGTGGGGCTGACTGCACCCCCTCTCCCTCCTCCCGTCCCCTCCACGGGGTTCCTTTTTGGCAATGTATTGTTTGGTAGTTTGATTGGTTTTACTGGACGGTCTCCAGGCAAGATTCACTCTGAGTTGGGCATTTTGCCCCAAAGTTCCAATCAAAACCCCAATCAATCCTCGAATAATACGGGTTTGGCTCCAATGGAGATAAATCGGTTTGAAAAGGGTAAGAACAAAGGAAACGCCAAAGGAAAAAGTAAGGGCAAAGACACCTCCAAGGGTAAAGGGAAGAACAAAAGCGACAAGGGCAAAGGTAAGTCCAACAAGGGTTCCACTTGTACTGCAACTGTCAGGGACAATGCCGGCACTGCGGCAAATACGGCCACATCAAGCGTGACGGTTGGAAGTTTCATGGACGCAGGTGATCAAAAGAATGTCAACCAAGTTGAATCCAACTACCAGTGGTGCTGCTAGCTCTTCTGGTGCTTCTAGCTCTGCGCGTCTTTTCACTGGGTTGCATGAGACACCTGGACATATCATGGGGGGCTTAGATGAAGATGTTGAGATTCGAGATCTGACCGCTTATGCCTCTTTTGGATTCTTTTGGTGCACGCAACATGTTTTCACAAGTTTTTCCTCAACAGCAGAATGCTTTGGGGTCTCAGCCCACATAGCCTTCGGGGTGCTCCGGGGCACTGCTCGACCCTGCCGCCTCGTTTCGCCGGTTCCGGGAACCAGGGTTCCGAGAACCGGTTCCGGGA
>Ga0126342_10021629_pt1 | contig 10700 bp, 9 predicted proteins | sample Cyp1metagenome_FD_92528 | JGI IMG/M metagenome (GOLD analysis project Ga0126342, IMG submission 92528) | Coral microbial communities from Lord Howe Island, Old Settlement Bay, Australia - Cyphastrea 1 metagenome | ecosystem: Host-associated > Invertebrates > Cnidaria > Coral ... | reverse complement strand
TACTAGTGCTACTAGTGCTACTAGTACTACTAGTACTACTAGTACTACTAGTACTACTAGTACTACTAGTACTACTAGTACTACTAGTACTACTAGTACTACTAGTACTACTAGTACTACTACCACTACTACCACTACTACCACTACTACCACTACCACTACTACCACTACTACTACTACTACTACTACTACTACTACTACTACTGCGACTGCGACTGCGACTGCTACTGCTACTGCGACTGCGCTACTGCTGCTACTGCTGCTACTACTACTACTACTACTACTACTACTAGTACTACTAGTACTACGAGTACTGCAGCTACAGCTAGAACTACAACTGAAACTACGACCACTGCAACTACAACTACTACACTACAACTACTACAGCTACAACTACAACAACAGCAACAACTGCACCTACAACAACAACCACAACTACAACCACAATAGCAGCCATAACTGCAGCCACAACAACCACTAAATTGCAACTAAAACCCCATCTCCACATCCAGCCCGAACTACGACTACCACTACCACTGCAACTGCAACTGCAACTACAACTACAACTCCACTACTTTACATTACATTACATTCCACTCCACCCCACCCCACTCCACTCCACTTCACCACACTACACTACACTACGCTACACTACTACACTACACTACATTTCACTACACTACACTACAACTACAACTGCTACAGCTGCAGCTACAACTACAACAGTACAACTACAACTGCAACGGCGACAACATCAACTACAACTACAACTACACTACAACTTGAACTAAAACTACAACTACAGCTACATTACATTACACCACACCACACTACATCCAGCAGTTGTGGTTGAGGTGACCGCTGCAACCACTCCAAAAACACAACTCCAACCAGCTTTCTGTCCATCAGCGGATTCGCTCTGCCATCCATGCATCACAACAACTCATCTCTCCTATATTTTCCTATCTTTGAAACTTCCGCCACCACCTTGTGCGGCACTACTTGTATGGGTTAAACATGTGGCCCAAAATCAAGCACAGAAATTGCTCACCCTTGGTGTTTGAACATCTACAGATCTTTTTTGCAGCTTTAACAAATGTTACAATGTTGTGGCCATGGGAACAGGATTCAAGGGCATACATCACCTTCGTTTTGTTGGCCTATTGAATATTTGACATACTTCATTCAGCAGTAAAATTGTTGAACATTTGCCATGTGACTCCATGCTGCATTGTTATCGTATTTGATGTAAATAGTCCAGGGATCATTTGAACAACTTTGGAGCAGATCATTTCATCCAATGAAAACGCAACTTATTCTTGTATGTGCTTCAATTTCTTCCATAATTTCACACATGTGTGATATCAAATATCTGAAAAAAATCTGTTTGTTCAGGAGTTTGACACTTGCCCAAACCATTCCAAAATGTTGTCAATCTCCCGGAAATTTAACAGTTTGCCATGGAAAATCACCATCGTCCGTAGGTAAATCATCTACTTTCACCTTGACTCCAGGAGTCCGGAGGATGGACACTCTTTGCAGCACCTGGCACAAAGGCGGCTGGACCGATTTGTTGGTCCTGGGTAAGCTGTAACGACATCACCACAGCGACACTTGAAATGATGGTTAGTGAGTCGGTGAGGGTAGCTTATCCCAGAATGTGTCAGAATGATAATGATTTATCCAAATGGCTGCCGATCTTTGCAGTTGTTTGAGTAGAAAAAACTGACACCCATTTGGGTTGGTTGTTCGTGTCCTTCCGTCATGTTCAGAACAGTTTAGGCCCCATCTAGTTACTGATTTCAGCACGTTTCCCCACTAACCCTGGTCGTTTTCCATTTTTTAAACCACAATCTACATCAATCTACCCATTTTTTCTTCGGTAGTCTTCTCATTCTGCACTGTTTATGTTTACTTGTTTATTGGTTTATGTTTAAAATTTTAGGTTTATTCCTATTTTTTTAAAGGTTCTATTTTATAAATATACATATATATATATGTTAATCTATGTTTTTCTTATAGTTTATAGTTTAGTATCCCATGATGGCCGGAAGAACTTCCGCCCACGAGGCAAACGGAGGAGTGTATTGCAAAGCTGAAGAAGGATCGGCGCAGGTCGTAGGGAGCCCTCAGTGAAAAGGGATCAGTGTCGGATGGGTCAATGCCTCCATCATGAGTAAAGACCATGGTATATCGCTATATTGTCATCATTTTAATAGATTATGAGTTCATAACGTAAGGTACTTAAGTTTAAAAGGATGTGCTTATGATTATGATATAACCACAGTCTATTCTGTAGTTAAATTTGCGATTATAAAGCGCATCATTTTTGGGGATTAGCATCTACCATGTGAACAGAAGGCTACCATGGTCTCTTGGATTTGACGCACAGAAACTAGGAATTTACCCAACAAACAACGAAATGAAAGAAACACAAAGTTGGGATTTGTCGACCCCCAAAGTGAGGGTTCAATCTGTTTCAGAGTTGAAGTCTAGCCAATGAAGGTTGGGATTCTTGCACCACAAGTCAAGATTTGACACGCAAAAAATGAGGATTCATCCACAACACAATTGAGGGTTTCTTCGACAAAAGTGTGGATTTAGCCGACCCTAAAACCATCCCAACCCCCATAGATTTGGCTGACCAATATTCCTAGAGCGCAGCACTGATGGCAAGTCAACATACGTGGGGTGCAGTTGGGTTTCTAAGTGGGTATAACCGTCTTAATAACCTCCATATGTTGGGATAATCCGTATACTGTAACTATATATGGGTATGGATCAATATCTATTAAGACCATTTTTAGGGGAATGAACATCCATTTACCAGCTATTTTGATGTTCACCAGGGGTACAAGGTTTTGACATACTGCCATATGGTTATAGCTATATATGACTATATATGGTTATATGTTCAGCTCTATGTAACCCCAACTGCACCCCCAAATATACTCCCTTTTGAATCCTTTTGAAATGTCGTGACTTTGGTCCAGTGGCGGCGCCGAGGATTCAAATGGCTCGGTCGAATTCGAGTCCAGCCCTAGTTCGATCACTCAGCTCAGCTGTACAGCAAAAATCGGGGAGTTAACCTAGAAGAATGAGGATCTGTAGTTGATTTATGTTGGCTAAGTTGGTTTGGAACTAGTATTTGTTTAGGGTTTATAGTAATTGTACCTTTATAAAAAAACTATAGTTAATGGGGTTTATAAACCAAGAAGCACAACTGGGGCCCCTTCTAGGTGGCTCAACATGATTGGAGCATCCCCAAGTCACCATAGGTTTTAATACTAAAATGCTGAAATGTTGGATGATAAAATTTCCGTACCCCCAGCCATTAGGAAACCTCCTGGCATCAGTATCCATCCATACCTGGCAAGATGATGTCCCAATGATTGATCCATTACCAGGAAGGTTGTTGAAACCACCAATCACAACCTGGTTGCTGGTTGGATGTTTAGCCGGTTTTCTTAAATGATGTCCCAATGCTTGATGCTTACTACGCTTATATCCAAAGAAATTCCCAATGAAAAAAACTTTGAACATCATTAGATGTAATTGAATATCATGGAATATGATTAATATATCCTATGTATCCTTAAATTCAGTTAAAATAAATCCAACTACATACCAGTAAACGCCATTGAATCTCATTAAATATGATCAAATGTCATCAAATATCATTAAAAATCATTGAATATCATCCCATTGAATCCAATTGAATCCCATTGTTTTTCACTAATTTCATGGTTCAATTCTCAAATTTCTGCACTTTCAGTGGTGATTCTCCATGGCAACAAGCCACTTCTGAGGCTGGCCAGGAACTTCCAAAGTTTGAAGCCCCGGGTGCTGTTTTTGTGTGGTTTGGCTCGGAATCCTTGGGATGGTCCTTGTTAAAAACCATGGTACTGTAAGCTCCAAAAATTATCGATAGGTAATTTATACCCGTAGTAGGATGATTTTTTTTAATGTCGGGGCAGTTCGCCTCAGTTCAAACGCAGCAAACGCCTGATTTCAAAGCGGCCCCAAAAAATGAAAACGTATGATTACCCCCGTTACCCCCGGTCTTGGACATACTTGGTTTGTTGCAAAGGTTCAACTGGCCATGGTTTCGATGCGCGCATAGGAAGAGCATGCTTGACGCAAGGAGAGTCCAACTTCAAGAACCAAGCGTCAACTGCAATTGTATATGGTAAGATGGTATAGAAATATTTGATGGTATTACCATTAATATTGAAATATGGTATTATGGTATATGAATATTGTACTATAGACATGTCGGAACCTTTTCTTATAATCCAAAAGGTGTTTTGTGCTCCTACATTTCTGGAACAATGTAGAAGAGGGGGGCAGATCCTGCTTCTATTTTCGGAAAACATTATGGAACCAATGTGGTTGATGGTGTCAGTTCATTGGCAAGCAATGGCATGTCATCGGACATCAACCACCAAGCAGAAAGCTCGATGACAATTGAAGAAGCTACCACCATCTAAATTTGTGTCCCTAGAATCACAATTTGATGGTACACCGGTACACCCATGTATATCAATGAAAGCATGCTAGATATGCAGACATGAAGCACGTAGTCCAAATGTATGAATTCAATTGAATTCATACTATATTATACATCCATACGGAGGTTTCCTAAATGTGGGTACCCCTAGATCGTTCATTTTATAGGAATTTCATCATGAACCATCCATTTTGATCCATTTTGGGCCCCCAGTGCTGGAAGTGGTACTAATGTCGTTTTTGGCTTCACCAGGTTCGGTTTTTCGAACGCGAATCTGGGGCAGGAGCCGCGGAGGGCATCAAGATTGAAGTGGGCCTATTTGTGATGATAATGGGATGTAACTATCCTAGAGGATAATAGGGGATACTAAGAGAATCATGCAAAATCAATGGTTTCCTAATGACATGATATATGAATCATCAATATAGTGTAAACGGTAAGTGTTCCATTGTTTCATGTGTATATTAATTTTCTCTAGGGTATGAGTGCAACAAAGACTTGTGAGGAAAAGATGTTGGTATTGGAACAGGGTAACTCGTCCCCAAAACGGCCGAACCTCGAAGAACTTCATGAATTATCATGATTTATCCAGATCAATTGATTCTAATATTGATAGTTGGTGATATCCCTATAACATCTTATGGACTTAAATAGGGGAAACCCTTGGAACTTTCAAATCCCTATAAGAGTTTTACTATTGATTTCTATCCCTATTGAAAATCCAACAAATCCATAATTTTTCACCATTCCTATCGATTCCGTGGCAAGTGCTGGGATCAACCTCATAAAGGGGGACCCGTAAAAACCATGGCGGCTTTTATCTAGAATTGTCTAGTCTTGGATGATTTGGGGCTATTCCTGTTTGAAGACCCTCCCAGATTGACCATCGCACCAAAAACAACGAACTTCAGACATGCAGTTAAATCGCCGCTGGAGGAATTTTCTGCAGCCGCTCCCAGATATTTGCAGCTTGGAAACCCAGTATCTCAATGGCGAGGCGTACTGTTTTCCCTATCTGAGTTGAAAGGCAAGAATCGGAGTCTCAGTGGTTTATCATGGTTTACCGGTAAACAGAGGAAACCCAGAGGATGTTTCAAACCGTTTAGATCCGGGGTTGGAAAGCCAGTACCACCTGGTTTAGAATGGTCTGACACTCAAAGGCTTGAAACCAATTGAATCCCCAGATGTTTCAGATTTGCAATTTGGTAACCGGTACCAGTAGTACCGCACAAGGCGGTGGCGGAAGTTTCAAAAATATATAGGAAACCTATAGGAGAGGTTGGCTCTGGTGAATCATGGATGGCAGAGCGAATCCACTGATGGACCGAAAGGTGGTTGGAGTTGTGTCTTTTGGAGTGGTTGCAATGGTTGCAGTGGTCACCTCACCAAAACTGCTGGATGTAATGTGGTGTAGTGCAGTCGTAGTTGTGTTGTAGTGTAGTGGAGTTGTAGCTGTAATGTAGTGTAATTAGTGTAGTTTAGTTGCATTTGCAGTTGTAGTTGTGGCGCGGCGTAGTGTAGTGTAGGTAGTGTAGTGTACTGTAGTGTTGCGTACTGTAGTGTAGTCTCGTGTAGTGTAGTCTAGTGTAGTGTAGTGTAAAGTAGTGTAGCTGTAGTTGTAGCGTAGTGTAGTGTAATTAGTGTAATGTAATGTAGCGTAGTGCAATGTAGTGGTAGTTGTAGTTGCAGTTGTAGTGTAATGCGGTGTACTGTAGTGTAGTGTAGTGTTGTGCAATGTAATGTAGTTGTATTTGTAGTTGTGTTTGTATTGTAGTGTACTGCAGAGCAATTAGTGTAGTGTAGTGTAGTGTAATGTAGTGTAGTTGTACTTGTAGATGTGGTGGTAGTAATAATAATAGTAGTAGTAGTAGTAGTAGTAAAAGCAGTAGTATTAGTAGGAGTAGTAGTAGTAGTAGTTGTTGTTGTTGTTGTTGTTGTTGCTGTGTTGTGTTGTGTTGTGTTGTGTTGTGTTGTGTTGTGTTGTGTTGTGTTTTGTTGTGTTGTGTTGTGATGTATTTTCATGTAATGTACTGCAATATCATGTAATGTAATGCAACGTAATGTAATGTAATGTAATGTAATGTAACGTAATGTAATGCAATGTATATACTGTAATGCTTGTAAAAAACATGTTATGTAATGTAATGTAATGCAATGCAATGTAATGTGCTGCAACGTAATGTAATGTAATGTAATGAGTGTAGTGTAGCGTAGTTATATGTAATTAGTGTAGTGTAATTAGTGTAATTAGTGTAATTAGTGTAATTAGTGGTAATTAGTGTATGAAGCGTTGTATATGTGCATTTGTGGCTGTAGTAGTGTTGTAGTAGTAGTGTAGTGATAGTTGTAGTTGTAGTTGTAGTTGTAGGTGTAGTTGTAGTTGTAGTTGTCTATCTATCTATCTATCTATCTACCTATCTATCTATCTATCTATCTATCTATCTATCTATCTATCCTTCTATCTATCTATCCTTCTATCTTTCTATCTTTCTATCTATCTATCTAACTATCTACCTATCTATCTATCTACCTATCTATCTATCTATCTATCTGTCTTTGTGCAAGCTCGAAAACACAGCTATTCTGCGAGGCTTCCTCAGTTTTTGAACTGGACAACATCTCAAAAACGCAGCAATTCTGCGAGACTTCCTCAGTTTTTGAACTTGACAACGTCAAAGATGAAACAAGTCTGTGAGACTACTTCATTTTTCAAAGTTGACAGCATCAAAAACGAAGCAATTCTGCGAGACGTCCTTCAAAAATGGAAAGTTGAGTGCAGGGCTGACGGCCTCGTACCAATGCGTTTTGCGATTTTTCCACTCCATCTGTGTAAAGTGCTGCGCCTGCCACGAAAAAGTGAAGCCAGGTCATACGAAGTGCTGCACCTGTCACGCAAAATCATCTTAGCAAACCTGAAGATCTGATGCTCCATAATGCAACCCTTCTCATGAAATCAACGCCCTGGCCGCCTAACATCTCTGATGAACATGTCTGTTGCATTGCGCCTGCCACGCGAATGCATCTTTCCAGATCCTCTTCAAATGTCCCACGCCTGCCATCGTTTTTGGAAATTTGCTACAAAACCTTCAGATTTCGCTCATTTTTGGCGAGGTGCAGAATCCCTGCCACGCGAAACGATACTGAACGTGAAAAAGTGGTCTGAACATTTTGTGCTTTCAACATTTTGACTTGGAAATGTGCTTCCCGCCAAAACGGCGTACACTTTTTCGACAGCTCAATTCCTAAAAGTGCTCCGAAGCTGGCGTGCTTTGTACATTTTGACTTCTTGTGCTTCGCGCCACAACGGCGTGCACTTTTAATCATCTTCATCCAACTTCCAAAAGTGCTCCGAGACCGTCAGTTTTTAACACTTTTGACTTGGAAATGTGCTTCTCGCCACAACTGCGTGCAATTTTTCATCTCTCACCTGGCCAGATGGCTCCGCACCTGCCGCTTTGGCTTTCCTTCTCTGATCTTCTTTTCTCTTCTCTTCTCTTCTCTTCTCTTTTCTTCTCTTCTATTCTCTTCTCTTCTCTTGTCTTTTCTTGTCTTGTCTTCTCTTCTCTTCACTTCTCTTCTCTGACTCTTCCCACCGCTGCTTTTCAATCTATCCATATTGTCGGAAGTTTGACTTCTAAACTTCCTTCGGGGATCTACGTCCTTTCGCATGGTGGTGTTTCTTTTGTGAGTCCACCAAGGTGAGACCCAGAAGCCAAACGAATTCACCAAGTGAACTATATGGGGGCTTCCATAAAATGGGGGATCACCAAAATGGTCGATTTAGAATGGAAGGTCCTATTAAAATGGATGATTTAGAGGTACCCCCATGACTTAGGAAACCCCATATAAGTCAACTGAACGCTATGGTTTAGGGGGGCCTCACCCTGGATGTTGGGGCAACAGCATGATCTTCGCTGCGATAGGGGCAAAAAACTTTGTGACAAGAAGACCCAGGTGCCGCTCTTTCCGGCGGCGGAAGTGGCGTTGGGAATTTCTGAGTTTCCACGTTTTTTTTTTTAAAGTTCAAGCATGCAGATACTATCAAACAATTTACTATATTCATTAATGTATATTATATTATATACATATAGATATCGAGTGTATGTTTTCTTTGGAAGGATTGAAGTCAACCAGGATTGTGTTTGAACTACCTCAACTAGGAATTTCCGAAGGAACATCTGGACGCACGAACAAACATGAGTGTTCAACTAGGTAGACAACTAAATCACACCAGTCTTTCCTGTTTATCTATGGTATGCTCCATTGACTGGTCACTTTGGAGTATCCCAAATTGACCCGCATCAGAACGAAGGTTGCAGACAGATGCAGACAGTTGGCCTGCGTCTATGTAGCACATATCAGTAAAACCAAAAAATATCAAAAAACAGGGACGTTTAGAAAATGATTTAAAAATTGAAGAATAGTTTAAACACATAAATGTTGATGGCCCGTTCCACTTGTTGGGGATAACAGAGGGTACCCGGTACCCGCATTTTTCAGAACCATTGGTGGGTTTAAATTAGTATAATCCAGGGAAATCACCGAACTGCTTGGGTATGACCCAACATGATTTACCCCCCAACGATGGGATGTATGCACTGTATCCGAAACATGAACAATTTTCTGGGTCCTTTCTTGGTACTCCGCATGTGATCCATAGCCAGTTCTCACCCCATCCGTATACTTTATACTGGTAAGGCCGTGAAACCCTAGATGGTTTCCTTCAGATTTCCCCTTTAATCCATGGCCAGGACTGGTATGCTGGATCTCTGGCTCCAGGTTATTCACTTCCACAGCCCTTTGACCCTGCCATGGGTTGGGGGTTGGAGGGGTACTTTCCACTGAAGGGACCTCGTGGTATCTCATTTTTTTTGCGATTTTTCAGGGTTTATTTTGATGCAGGGGAGGGTGCTGGTCAAAAATCGAACTGATGGCAATTTTAATTTGGAACATCATGGGAAAGTGAATGAACATTATGTAAAACCTGAAAATTTTAGGGGTATTCCCCATTCTGGATATCGCTTTGTATGAACATATCTGGAAAATCTTCGGCTAGGGTGCTCTCGCAAAGGTGTGGGTATGCCCTTGGCAAAACTCCGTTTTCGGAAAATCATGTTCCCATTTTAATCCAGGAATATCCCGGAATTCTCAATCCATTTTCAGATTCTTTGGGAGACTAAGGGTCACCAGATATATATATATATATATATATCATTATATATCCAAATACGAAAAATGGACCTTTTTTTTTAAGCGCACTGATGCCCCCAACCACTTCACTGCAGAATCTGAGGTTGCGGAGCGGCCTGAGCAGACCTCCGGCATCCGAGACCAAGAAGGTCCTTGAAGCTGTCTGGGCCCAGGAAAATTGCCCTGGGGGGGATGGGTCAAAATGACTCCAAGCATGTGGAGGTTTTTGGGCAACATCAACACTGGTTGGTGGTTTGGAACATGGCTTTTATTTTTCCATATATTGGGAATGTCATCATCCCAACTGACGAACTCATATTTTTCAGAGGGGTAGGTCAACCACCAGCCAGAAAAGATGGAACTCAAGCAACAGCACTGTGGTCGTGGATGAAAGTATATGACATCCAACATGCATAGTCTAGAGCTTCCGATGTGACGTGAGAAGGTCATAAGTGTTGACAGTGTTGGTGCGATCTCTGAGTTGGAGCTTTTCAGAGGAAACTCATCATCGAACTTCAGGCTTGTTTGGAAGATGATGGAAGATGGATATTGAGTGCTCACTCTTTTTGTGCAGTTGCAAGGGGCCTCATTTTTTGCGGCTTTAGCATATATGCCCCAAACTCGGGCCTGGTTTTCATTATTCCGATTTGTTCTGCGGGTCCGTGATTTTGCGAAAGTTCCTCAGCCCCACCAAGAGCTACCAGAATCGATATACTTAGTGCAGAAAGCAAATGTTTTTTGCATGGCTGGTGCTTTCAATCCATAGTTGGGCCGATGATGAACCCTGTTCTGTATGGTCACATGGTCAAATCTCGAACTTTGACGTTTAAATCAGAGTTAATTCTGTCTCTCCGTTTTTTTTTCATGATTTTCCCAAGAAAGTGGCAATCCACAATCTTCCATTTTTTCGAGCTAGCTCAAAACATGTAGCTGGCTCAATTTCATCAGGGGTATGTCTTTGACAGTCACCTTGGGCTTTTTCAGAGGTACCATATCTAGT
>Ga0126342_10021628_pt1 | contig 10700 bp, 4 predicted proteins | sample Cyp1metagenome_FD_92528 | JGI IMG/M metagenome (GOLD analysis project Ga0126342, IMG submission 92528) | Coral microbial communities from Lord Howe Island, Old Settlement Bay, Australia - Cyphastrea 1 metagenome | ecosystem: Host-associated > Invertebrates > Cnidaria > Coral ... | reverse complement strand
GTTGGGATACTTGATTGACCAACGAGGACTTGATAGAGACACAATCATTTTAGTGTTCTACAACATCAAAACGATTGTTTCTCAATGTTGGGATGGAATAGGTAGTGGTGATGAAAAGTGGAGGCATTAAACCTGATGATTAATTCATAATATCTTAATAAAATATATTATGAAGTAATCACCCACCCAAACACAAACAGAAAACCCCAACAGCCTAAACAAATCCTACCCCCATTCAATCCAAACATTAACACATCACTTTAGCATCAAAATTACCCCCAAAACCCCACCTGAAAAATCATCAAAACCAAGGATGAAACATTGAACCCCAACACAAAATCATAACAAGCAACATACAAACATAAACGCCCTGAAACCCCCATTTTTCCATTTTTCCCATATATTCTCATTATGATGGGATATGATAACATATGATAACTCATTTCCCCATAAAATAGGACTATAGCCAGCCATAATGGGGATATATCTAGGATATTATGGGTCATGGGACATGATATAACCAATAAATCGGGAATATGGTGGACTGTCTAGTGCTTGAACCAACAAACTTGATATTTGAAGATGGTTCAAAATTGTTGAATCTCAGCCATGTGCCCTTGAGTTGGTGAATGGCTACTGAATGAGCTTATACTTGGGTCATACCATAGGCTATGGTATGGTAGTGATGCTAATCCTATGTTGGATTGCTGCACCCTCTCCCCATGTGTCCGGGTTGCTCCAACCCATAGGCATCCTGTATTATTCACTCTGGGTCAAGAAAAATGGCAAGTGTCCCCTAAATCTTACTGGTGCTTAGCAGGGAACGGATGGGAATGAGGGAATGGGATTATTATTGATAGTTATTGTGGATCATTCCCTCATTCCGTGCTAAGCACCAGTAAGACAATGTATCTGTGAGAGCAGCAAGCCTGTTTCTGTTCGGCAAAAACACGGCTCAGGTAGATCTCACGGGGTTGCTGTTCTTCACTGGCGTACTTCTGGCTATTGGCGCGGCTCGCCACGGGTTGTATTGGTGGAACAATTGGCCTGTGGCAATCGAACAGCTATGGAAAATGGCCCGTGCAAAGACTCTAGATGATTTCCGTTCTAGAAACTGTAGAACTTACCGCTTTTCGATGGCAAACTATTAGATAGCCACAGGTTACTAAAGATCAAGAAAATCTCAGAGTGGTAGGACGCATCTCTACATGGCATATTCTATTCATTTCTATTCATCCTGGAAATGAACTAATTTTAGGCCAAGTCTGGACCAGCAGCGACTCTTTTTTTGCTTTCTTTTCCACTCCAAATAATGAGTTTATTTCAGCTTGGTGAACGCAGGATGATCAGACATGGCTGGAAAATCCACCTGCAGATGATTGTTCCCATTCTATATACCCGGCCTGGTGAACGTTTACATAGCAATGGAAAATCCACCCATTTTTAATGGGAAAATCCACTATTTCTATGGCCATTTTCCATTGCTATGTTAGTTCACCAGAGGGTATATATATATGTAATTCATTAAAACCTCCGTTGCCATCTTTGGTTACCGAAGCGGCCCATGTTCTTTTCGCAGTTCTTGTCCTGGGATGTCCTGGGCTTTCTATTGCCTGTGAGTTCACGACTTTTGATCGCTCTACCATTGGCGGTGTATGTAGTGGTGGTAGATTGTTTGTGAAATGCCATCTTCATGGATAGTTGAATATGATATAATACGGTACAATAATATGTACAATAATATGATATAATATTATATGATTGATTGTATTATATTATATTGTATTATATTACATTTTTTAATATAATATGATATTATCGTATAATATAATAAAATATCATATAATATTATAGTATAATATAATAAAATTTAATATAATATAATATTATATAATATTATATAATATTATATAATATTATATTATATTATCTAATATTATATTATATTATATAATATTATATTATATTATATAATATTATATTATTATATAATGTAATATAATATTTTATTATATTACATTATATAATCATATAATGTAATCTTGTATAATATGATAGAATATAATAACATTAAGTTATATAATATAATATTATATTATATGATATGATATATGATACTGGATAATATATATATACATATATAAGTTGTAGTATACAGCTGCTCGACGGTACTACATCGGTCCACATACCCATACATGGATAGCTGTCTTTTCAAACGTGTGAAAAAATAATGCGTATGCAGCATCCGGTCTGCCACTCTACCAATCTCTACCACTTGGCAACATTTTTGTAATAAGTGGGCATACCTCGAAATTTGGGACGAGTGGAATGAATTTGCATTTTGTTAGGATTTAGAGAGCTGATTGAGTTGGCGGATCGTTTTGGGGGGCTAAGTTGAATGACCCTCCCTGACTAAGTTGGCTCTTGTTTGGATGTGTAAATCATTGTAAATCCATTGTTTGATACCGGAAACCAGCAACAGTTGTAGAACTAGATTCCAGGACACGGATGTAGCGGACTCGAGGGACTGCACGGATGATCCGTAAGGTCAGTATATAGGTCAGTAAATGGATTGAATGCTTGATGGCCCCCCGTCTTCCAGCTTGAAGCTGGAACATATCATTGAGATGGCTCAACTGAGCTCAACTGAGGCTCTAGACGCGGCTGGGGTGTTGAAGCAGTGACCCAGCTGGAGATGTCACCCTCAATGGTTGCTGGAGGAAGCTCAGACCATGGCATTTCCAAATCTTCCTGAGCCTTTGAGAAGGGAAAGTACTTGTCCAGCCGAGGAGCTGCATAGATGGAGCCAGGGTACTGTTTGTAATCCATGAAACAGTTTTTAGATATTGCTGGTTTCGTAGCATTGCATGTTTGCAGCGGGATCTTGACTTTCCATCTCTGCGGCAGATGATTGCTTTGGTACTGCCCATGAACACACAGATGAGACAAACAGAGAAGCGACTGGCCGCCACAGGCTTTTGGCCCTAGCGTGACACGCTTGATATGAAAGATTGGCCAACTTTTCACGCTTTGTAAGGACAACAAATATGGTGACCCAGTTGAAGATGGAACTCAGTCGTCTTCAAATTCGGTTCGCAGTGTCGAAGGAAATCCTTCATCCTCATGTCTTCTCATTCAACGGACATCATAGGAAGGCACGGGTTTGTCTGAAACCTGGCCTCCAAAGGCGGTTTTGAAAATCATTTTCCAGATTGAATGGCCATGGCAGCCATGGCAATTTGTGGAATATACAATTTTCAGACACACCCATATGTCACATATGTCCGATAGAGAAGGAATCCCCCAAAATCGACCATTTCAGAAACTGAAACCGTCCCGGATTGGCGTTCCAAGTCACTTGAGCCACACAGCAGAGACATCCCAAAACAACAAGTTTGATCGGAGCTTTTCTCGCAGAAAATTGTCCGCTGATGCCTTGAGTGACTCAAACCACCTCAGCCCAAAAAGGTGGGATTGCCATGGTCATCTGAAGTCGGAAACTGGTCAGTGATCATTTTGAGACGGCGACAACTGCAAGAACTATGATTATGATTGTTTATGCCATGTTCTGTAGTCCGAACACAGATACATACTGGTAAAAGTGTTAGAATATGTTAGAATACTACAGAGACACATTTCTTTGGAGGCCACGGTATGTGTGACCCAACGTTGCCAAGCTCGCCACAAAAAGAGACAACAACTAGATTCCGGACCCCTCAAAGATTTCACCAGAACGATGATGGCAGAGGGAATCCATAGGAATCCATCCAAAAAAATGCCTTCAATATCTTAAATGTGGCTTGATATGTTTGAATCATCACACATAACGCCTTCCGATCTTTGATATCCTTGTTTTTTTGAATGTTTTTCTACATTTTTCTATCCTCTTTATCACAAACACAAAAATGGTTCGCCCAGTTTGTTTCAGCTCCGCAGGCCTGCCATGCAAGGTGCGGTTGCGCCGGTATCTTTGGAACGTCGACTTTTCAAAGATTAAGATTTTTTGTGTTCCATCCATTTCCATCCGATATTTGGAGATGGCGGTTTCAAATTGTTGGCTTTTTATGGCTTTTTGGGATGATTCAAAACATTCCTCGGCTCCACAATCGTCCACAATCTCTCGATTGACGCTGTCCTTCCACTGACGTTTCGAACCCCGCCGTGCTTGGTGATCATCTTCCTGATTAAATCGGCAATTTCGGTGGTAATGTTCCTCTATTTTAGAGACAACCCCACTCAGAGTTGAGAGAGACAAAAACTGCCGGCCATCTTAGATATATAAATGCTAAGTCCATGCTAAGTTTCTGGTACTGAGTATGGCTACCCAAATTTGAAAGTTGTCACTTGCATGATCTTAAATAATTACATGTACCGTCGCATGGTGAGATGCCTCCCCACCGTGGCGACTGGGAGGCAACTTCATCACAGACCCATCAGAGAGTCACGGCGCTAGCGGCAGTTTAGCTGTCAGCGAGCCATGTTTTGGTGCCTTGCAGGAAATGATTGGTTGGGTACACCCACCGTAAGATCTCGTAAGATGGTATGCAGCAGAGCTAGACTGGAGACTCCCAAGCCAAGGCAACAGCTGCGGAAGTTGCGGCTGTGGTGGCTGTGACATGTATGGATGCGGTTGCCAGAATTATGGCCAAGGCTGCGGTTGCAACTGTGGTTGCGGTGCCTGCCAAGGCTGTGGCTGCCAAGGCTGTGGCTGCCAAGGCTGTGGCTGCCAAGGCTGTGGCTGCCAAGGCTGTGGCTGCCAAGGTTGTGGCTGCCAAGGTTGTGGCTGCCCAGGTTGTGGCTGCCAAGGCTGCGGTTGCCAAGGCTGCGGATGCTGCGGTGGATGTGGCAGCTGCGGCTGTGGCGGTTGTGGGTGTGGAGGTTGTGGCAACTGCGGCTGTGGAGGATGTGGCAGCTGTGGCAGCTGTTCTGGCTGTGGTGGCTGTGGCTGCCAGGGCGGCTGCTGTCAAGGCGGCTGCCAGGGGTTTGACGGATGCCAAGGCTATCAAGGCTGCCAGGGTTGTCAGGGCCAGGGCTGCGACGGATGCCAAGGCTACCAAACTTGCCAAGGTGGCTACCAGGGCTGCCAAGGTGGCTACCAGGGCTACCAGGCCTGCCAAGGCTGTGAGGGCTGCCCAGGCTGTCAAGCATCTCAAGGCTGTCAAGGATATCAAGGCTGTCAAGGCTGTCAAGGCTATCAGGGCTGTCAAGGATGTCAAGGCTGTCAAGGCTGTCAAGGTCAAGGATGTGCTGGCGGAGCCTGTGACTACGGTGCTTCCTGTGGCTATGCCGGAGGCACGGGGTGCAGCTGCGGCAGTGCTTGTGGATGCCACTCGGAAAGAATTTTGATGAATTTTGTAAGTTTTTTTCTGTCACATTTTCTTGGATTGAGAGCGAGATGCCAGCATTTGCCTCCAACTTATGGCAGGTTGTAGCAAGTTTGGATTGAATCCCGGCCTTTCACTGTAATCTTCGAACCCCCCAATACCTTCACGGTCACGGTGGCAACCCAGGTGCCAGCAATCTGGGGGACAAGCACTTGGGCACGGTCCCTTGCTCGCATTGGGGTTGCTTGTGTGCAATCCGGGTATGGCATGGCATGGAACGGGAACATACAGGAAATAATCCGCACAGATCCGGACGTTTGCCCGGAGCCTATGTTTTTTCGGGTAAAACGACCCGAGTTTTCAACAGACCCCCACGAAGTTGTGGAAGTGTTCTTGACGTAAATTTATGTAAATTTCTGATTCTCCCAGATCCTAGGTTTTCTCGCAGAAAGCGGCCCTTTTGCACCACTTGTATTTTGGATATGTTTGGATAAGATAGAATATAACATAATAGAACCATTATAAGACCTTTATGCGTATTGTTTGAAGGGGTGGCAGATATATATATATATATATATATATCATTCTGTAATGATGTAATATGATGGAAGAAAATATAACATAAAAATATCATAATATATCCATTATAAGAACTTTATAAGTATTGTTTGAGGGGGTTGGAGATATATTATATCCTTCTGCAATGATGTAAAATGATGGAAGAAACATAACATAATATATCCATTACAAGACCTTTATACGTATTGTTTGAGGGGCTGGCGTATATATATATATACATATATCCTTTTGTAATGATGTAAAATGATGGAAGAACATATAACATAATATATACATTATTGTAAGACCTTTATACGTATTGTTTGAGGGGGTGGCAGATATATATCCTTCTGTATTAATAATGTAATATGACGGAACATGACGGAACAAAATATAACATAATATCTCAGATTTTGATTCAATATAGGGTGCATCGTGGGAAAAATGCGACATCATGGAACCAATGGTAAAAATGTTGGAAAAATGGAGGGAATCCCTGTGGATTACGATGAGAGAATTGTTAAAACCGTGGCAAAAATGGGACATTATGTCAGCACGGGCGAACGTCTGGTTCTGCGGGAAATAATCATAAATATATGTGGATGAAATATGACTTGAAAATGGGTGGATACCCAAAAAAAATGCTAATGAGGCAAATGATATCCATCAAATTTTGGCGTGCCCTATTTTCAGACAAATGCCAGACAAACCTATACATTGAAGAATTGTAAAGCTAAGCATTGGTGGTGTGGCGTATAGCGAGCTTTGGTACACGAGTCCCTACAGTTCTGTTATCCGAGAACATTCGTATCCCAAACTTGCAGTGGCATGAAACCTGTAGCCTGCAATTATATCCTAAAGGAATGGCTTAAGACTTGAAGACTTTAAGAGATTCTTCAAAAGTTTCCCAAATCGTGTCCCACCAAATCTGCTTAGGTCAAGAACTTCAATGCTGAGAGGGGCTTTGGATTCCTGCGCTCTGAGGGGATGGAGAAGGATGGCGAGATGTCGTTTAGTACTTAAACATATGTTTGAATCATCTCTAATCGACTGCCATAGGAATTGGACGGGAAGTCATACCCCAGTGGTTCAGTGCAAGCCCCAGTTGTACAATCTTAACAGATCTCCAAAAGCTAACTGCAGGATGGTCCCAGTACTGCGAGTTCGTTGGTTCCTGGGGCCCCCTAAGAATCTGCTGATTTCACTGCTGAACTATGGACAATAGCAACAGCAAACTCAAATCCAAAAGTTGGGACGGAAAATTGCGCGGGTAATAGAAACACACCCTGAAAAAGCTGGTCTAACATGGTCTAACTATGTCTATTTGTTGAGTCCTTGTCCTCCTAATCCGGGATGGCCCTGGAGGATGTCTTCTTTCCTCGAAGAGAATTGCCCCTGGACTTCCAGAGTGCCTCAGCGGGCGCACTTGGCCTTGGTTTCCATCGGGAGTTGACCCACACATGGTGATTTAAGGTGATTTAATGTGGTTTAACAATAAGAAATACTAAGAAATGGAGATTGAAAGCTGATATGTTTGTTAAACCCTACATTCGGGATTATCAGCCCAAACTGACGAAGTTTGTAGATTGGGTTTGGAAACAACCAACTATAGTAACGGTGTGTAACGGTCAGTTTGTTCTTTGACATATATGTCTTGGAGGCTGGGGACGACGACGACGATGATGATGATGATGAGGAGGAGGAGGAGGACGACGACGAAGACGATGACATATGCACCCCAAACAGATACTTTACTGGTTGTCGTTGCAAGTAGGCAAGAGTCCACGGGTGGGTGCAATCCACATAGTGATTTCATAGTGATTTCATTGGCATGGACCTTTTGACTATTCACTTCTTTATTGGATGATAAAATTGATTGACCAAATGATTCATGTCGGGGGGTGAAGCAGTCAATGGGTGTGGGATTTCACCTGGAGCCCAAGAAAGGTGTTTTTACGTTAGCTCAAACAGCTTTAGGGCGCCTTCAGATTGGTTCATAATATTTCTTTCAGTCAGTCAACAGAAATAGTTCCATTGAATATATAGTATATAGTCCCATGATATATTAATATGTATTCATCATATATAGTCCCATTCAATTCCCATTAGTTGTGACTGGCCCATGCTTTGCAGCTTGCTGAAGCGCCTCTCAGATGAAGCAAACATCAACGGCTTCAGCTTCGCCTTCGAGTTGACCACCGCGCCTGATGGAAGACCGCAGGAGAATTTCTGGGAAAGGGCCTGGAGAAATGCTTTGGGAAGTGTTTGGGAAATGGTTGGTTCATGGTTGGTCAATGGTTATTATGTGATTAAATGCCATGCAAAGTGATGATTTGCAGTAACTATCCCACGAAAGATCAACTTTTTGGATTTTGGAGGGTCAGATAGGTACACCAAAGATGGATCAGCACATGTCAAAAATACATCCGCTCAAAACAAAACAACATAAAAACAAGATCTGACAGCATTTGATCCTCAGACTCATAATACATATTATTATGAATGATTACTAATAATTATTTATAATAATAGCAATACTACTACTAATAATGATAATAATGATAATAACAGATAATAATAATAATCCTAATAGTAATAATGATAATAATAATAATAATTATTATTATTATATATATATATATATTATCAATATCATTTTTATGACTATGATTATTTACTATTATTATTTATTTTTAGTATTGTTATTATTGTTGTGATTGTTTATGTGTTACTTATATGATGTGTTATTTCTATATAATATATATGTACAGAAAATATGTACATAATATACAAAAAAAAATACATGTATAGTTGAATTTGCTTTTTCACCAAGGTTCTTTGGTTTTGACATGTGTTGACATGATTTGGCATGGTTTTGCTGCATACATCAGAAACTTGCCATATATTAATGTGTTTGCTTTTCTTGATCGACCAGAGTAATTATTCTGGGAGAGCCTTCCACCGCACACGGGAAAGTGGCAGCTCGTTCAAGCCGCTGCTGAGAAGTGCAACTGAGGTTCAAAGGAGGTAAGCCCAAGAATAAACCATCTCTAATTATCTCGAATTGGGAGTTATCATTGGGTATAACGGTGCAACGGTATACCCTTTTTTTCCAGGATATAAAACATGACCCTTTTATGGTTGGTTACATGGATGGTTTATGGCATTGGCAATTGGGTTCTCAGAAGGCTAAGCAACTACAGATTAAGATGGCGTTGTCTCAAAATTTGGGAAACCCCAAATCCAGTACTTTCTCATGGTTTCCATATATATCAAAGTGGCAATATGATCGGAACACCCCTCATTTATGGACAAATTTCACGATAATTTCCATGCTTTACCCCAAAATAGATTGAGATTTCATATTAGCAACCCGGTTAAAATGGTGAGAATACCATATGATTAAGATAACATACACGTATAAACGTGGTAACCCCGTGAACGGGCTACCCCATTAAATCCCATGGGCCCAAAACCTATTTTAAAAAAACTAAAGACCTGGGGGACCACAGATTTTAGTCTATGTTTAGTATTAACATCTATTACAGTAACCAATTTTTGATGATTGGGGTTCCTAATATTGACCCATCAGATTTCGGGTTTTCGCCGCCACCAGGCGCGGGGTCTGCAATGCATGGGCGGTGCGGTTGCTGCACCGCCGCCGCCCAGTGCTGGCATGGACCAGTTGGGACAGCATGCCACCGGACAGGTGAAGAGTTTCACGGCGAGACACGTTGGTTGAAACATGGAAAAAAATAGGGCTTTGACCATCCCAATATTACATATATAAATATATATTATATACATACAATATATACAATGTATATATATATACATACAATAATATATATTTATATATATACAATATATATATATACATACATGATAATAGAAAATGCTGATTTAAACAAAAACAAATAGAGGTTCTATGGGATTTTATACGATGTCAATGGGATATGATGGGGACATCACGGGATAACCAATCATGTGATAATTGGATTTGTCCAAAACTGAAGGATCCAAGAGGCAAATTGTGGGGATATCGGATCTCCGATTCTTCTAAATAATGCCAGAATATGATATGCTGGGTGCGTATTCTCTGACTGGATTGTGTTACATTGTGTTCCCAAAAAAAAAGTGTCTCTTCACCCATGCTTGGGACTTTAGAGTGGTTTCACCAATATTTATTAACTCATGCTTCGGGCGTAGAACAACCAGGCTACCTTCATTCAGGACACTTCAGCCAAAATTTTCTCAGGAGGATGTGATGCAACAGTGGCCCCGGTGAATTCTCGGCAAGGCTGCCAGTATTGAACGGTCGTATTCTGATGTGAAGGTTTGCTTATTCTGTGTCTATATTAACGATATTCAGTGAACATCAAGTCAATACATATATATATTTAATGTTCACCTATGATTTGTAAATGCCCCCTGAATAAAGCTAATTTTTTCCCAAAATAAATAGTAAATGCCCCCTAAATAAAGCTACAGCAATTTTTTTTGGCCCTAAACCCAGATTTGCCCAGATGGGGCTGAAAAAAAATTGTCCATAAACCCAGATTTCTCCAGATTTGCCCAGATGGGGCTGATTATTTTTTTCCATGCTTTATTTGAGGTGGCTTTCATGTACTAATTCATATTGCCAGCTCATTAGATCTTACCTTGATAACTTCAAATTTTCAAAAATAATGGTTACTCTTTTCTATTCAAAACCTTTATTCAAAATTATCCAAAATCAATCCCAAATCAACTCGTCAAGGGTACCCCCCATGAGGTGCCTTGGCACTAATTAGAGTTTGACCCTGAATAAAGCTAATT
>Ga0126342_10021627_pt1 | contig 10701 bp, 10 predicted proteins | sample Cyp1metagenome_FD_92528 | JGI IMG/M metagenome (GOLD analysis project Ga0126342, IMG submission 92528) | Coral microbial communities from Lord Howe Island, Old Settlement Bay, Australia - Cyphastrea 1 metagenome | ecosystem: Host-associated > Invertebrates > Cnidaria > Coral ... | reverse complement strand
CTTTGAGCTTGGAAAAAGGGCTATGGTGAAATGCCCATTGATTGAAATGACAATTGCAAAGTCATGACATGAATGCTAAATAGGGAATATGCAATTCGCAGTTTCAACCCCTCTGAACAATATGAGTTCGTCAGTTGGGTGTATTATTCCCAACTGAATGAAAAAATAAAATTCATGTTCCAAACCACCAACCAGTTATTATCCATTGTTATCAGTGACTGACCGTTATTAACCATTTAATCAGCGGATAATTATCATTGCCATAAGCCGTAGATAAACCATAGTTATTGGAACATCATTGGCACCATAGATCATCATCATAGATAAACCAGAACTAAGTGGCTGGATTTTTGAATTCATCCAGATCACCAGCCACTGTGTTTATATCTACCCTCTGGTAATTTAACATAGCTATTGAAAATCACCATTTATAGTGGATTTTCCATTGAAAATGGTGATTTTCCATAGTTATGTTAGTTTACCAGAGGATAAACTATCCTTCACCAGCCACCAGTGGCTTTTCCCAGCCTTTGGCAGCCTCTGGGGAGTCATTCTCGTCACCTCGCTAAAACCATGATCGAACGACCATTTTACTCTCCAACTAGCTTGCAAAATGCTGTGTTATCCCATCATTTTAGTTGGGTAATGTTGGGTAGTTGGCGAGTTGTATTGATATTGTAACACACTTGGGCTCAATAATCTCAATATACTTGGTATTTCAAAAGAAAAATATGTTATTTCGATATGATTGAAATTGCATTCCATCATCCAATACTTGTTCATGTTTTTTGTTGGTATTTGCAGGGTCTAGGTATAGATATTCCATCCAAGATCCTCCTGCCTGAAATTGGAGACTCAAATCCTCTTCAAGCAAGGACTGTTTACCGCGGTTGCTTCATATGTGAAAATTCGAGTCATATCCCCAGTTGTATCATGTCATATCCTCATTAATCATTAATCTCCCATGATGTCCCCAGTTAAATCACCATTTTCTATCATTTTGTATCTCAATTTGTGGGGCAATATAGTGGATGGTTGCGAAATCATGCACCAGTTGATAGGTTGTTATGGTTGTTTAGTTCATTGTTTTGGATGGGTTTCAACATGTTTCAACCATCCTTCTGGTGGTGCAGGATTTCTTCTTCCATCCGCACTATCCTCACATTTCATTGTCTATTACAGTAAGTCAGTCCCTGATTTCCAGTCATCTTCCCATCAAAAAATCTCCCATTCCATTCCTAGATTTCCCAGTGAAAAATCACCAGTTTCTACCCTCTGGTAAACTAACATAGCTATGGAAAATCACCATTTTTAATGGGAAAACTCACTATAAATGGCCATTTTCAATAGCTATGTTAAATTACCAGTTTCTATCATTTTCTGGGACAAATCTCCTCACAAAACTCGAAGCTCTGCGCTCCCCAACCATCCACGAGCCCCTCCACAGGAGTGGAGGGATCCTCTGCGATTGCAACGAAGTCGCAGAGCCAGGACAAGAGCAGCCTGGGAGATCTGGGAGGTGCCAACCCCCAATCCTAAAATACGAAAATCATGGGCTAATATATGCAAATACCAAGATCTAGGTACAGTTACTTATTACATATAACATTGATTCTTGGGAAATTCATCGGGATAAAACCAATATGGATTGTTGAATGGATCTTAATGTAGTTCTTGGTTACCCTTGGGTAAACTCACATAGATGTGGAAAAAAATGTGGAAGTTTCCCGACGTTTGGGACTCTACAATATATCAATGGGAATTTCAGGATCCTAAAATGGAGGTACGTTAGTACCATATGTTTGGCCATATATTGTGGGGATATTCCCTGAAATTTAGGCCTGAAAAATAGGCCTTATATATGGTAGGTACCTCCAATGAATCGGATCCTGAAATGGCCATTGAATATGTTTAATGTGGTACACCCAATGCCATTACCACTACCATGTGGGGATCGTTTCTACCCGCCAGGCCATTTTCAAGTGATGATGTTATGGATGGTTTATTATTGGGTTTACCACATTATGGTAGATATGTATCTATACGAATCTATACTTAACAGGGACGGTAAATCCCACTTATATTATTTTTTGGGGAAATACATATGGAATTTGACAGGGACCCCCTGGTTGATGCTACTGTTATTCCCATAAACTTCCCATACGGAATAGGGGTGTCTTGTGAGAGGAGTATGGGAGGACCATCAAACATCTGTAAGATAGGTTCTGGTTGGTGGTATACCTACCCCTCTGAAAAATGATGGAGTTCGTCACTTGGGATTATGACATTCCCAACTGAATGGAAAGTCATACAATTCCATGGTTCCAGTCACCACCAACCAGATATTTACCATTATTAACCATTATAAACCATTATATAACCATCATTAAACATCATTAACCATCATTAAACCACCAACCAGGGTTTACCAGTAGAGTCTTATAGGGATTAGGGATCATTAATCCATCAATATAGAGTATTATAATCCATGAAAATCCATTAATATAAACCAATCTATCAATATACTACTGATTAATAATCCGACTTAATGATTAATATAGAGTATGATAATCCATTAATCCATTAATCCATTAACCATTTTATAACCATCATTAATATTCATTAATCAGTATATAACCATTAATATGGGGTTGGTTTGTCAGAGCCCCTGGCTGACCTACCATCCACCCCACCAGGCTCCACCAGGCTCCACCAGAAACTGCCTCTTTCTTGCCACAGGCCAAGGTCGGGAGACCTCAAAGACCTAAAGGTCGGACCGGACCAGGTGACCAGAAGGAGCTGCACAACTCCAATGTTATATAATATATATATATATATAATATATATATATAATATATATAATATATATATATGAAACTATACCAGTAAATTTACTTAGATATTACATATATATACATATATATATAGTAATTTGATGTAGTACCATACATATACCATCTGGTTATTTAACATAGCCATGGAAAATTGCCCATTTATAGGTGATTTTCCGATTTTCACAGCTAGAAACCTCCATTTATGATGGATTTTCCATGGCTATGTTAAATAACCAGAGGGTATATAATATATATATATGAAACTATACCCGTAAATTTACTTAGATATTACATATTTAGTAATTTAAGATGTAGTACCATGGTACTATACCTATGATATAACTACATAATTATGATATACAAGTAAGTATAACTGTTATATACAATATGATAATGCTATGTAATGTTAGTATAAGAATGTATGTTATGTATATGTAAGATATGTATATAATATAATGTTTTAGTTGTTGTGTACTTATATCATAGTATATCATAGTTATATGTAAAAGTAACTATAACATATTCTAGATATCAGTCCTAGTACCATATTTAAGCATAGCTAAATCATGTTAAATCATGGTTATAGGGGCTCCATATCCGAACTTATCGAGCTTAGAATCCCAGTTTATACCGATAAAAGTCACCCAACTGCACCCTAACGTATAGGGATTTCATGGGATTTCACAAAAACAATTCAAACAATCAAAGTGGTGACTTGACAAGCAAACATGGAGATGTACCATGATGTATATGCCAGACTTTGCTTGACGATTCTATTTGGTTCTTTTGATGTATGCTGCGGAGTCCAACCTTTTCTTATACACCTTAGAAAATTCAGCTGAACATTTGAGATTCATGTTTCCAAAAGTGAGTTAACTCTCCAGGGTAGCCTGATCCAGTGCAATGGAATGGAATTTTTTATGCAACGGAATGAAATACCCTCTGGTAAACTAACATAGCTATGGAAAATCACCATTTTTAATGGGAAAACTCACTATAAATGGCCATTTTCAATAGCTATGTTAAATTACCAGAGGGTAACATGCGATGTCCCATGATATTCTGTTCTGTCCTTCTGTTTTTTGCACATGCAGTTCCAATTTTGCAACATTGTTGAGGCGCCTGCAGAATTTCTGTACTTGCCACTTCCGGTTGCTGTGCTACCCTGCAGCTTTGGCTCTCTCTGAAAAAAACTCCAGCAACCTGGGCAAGCAGCTCATGAAAGGCCTGGAAATACACTGCTGAAAATCAGCGGCTTGGTAGCTGAACTACCTGTGTTTTTAACTTAATTATTGTCCATCATGGCAACCAATTTGATGTCCTTTTGGTAAAAATATTTCGGGGCCGGTGTGGAAAAAATCCCATCTATCATCATAGATTAACCTGTTGTTTTTCAGGGGTTTCTTCCTTCAAACCCCTCTTTTTTCATCAACCAATGGGAATTTAAGGGACTTCGATGGCAACAACATCAGGTCACCAAGCCCAGCACCGAGACATGGCTTCTGCTGGTGGTCGTGGAATGCAGAGCCTGCCATGGAAATTGTATGTTCTGGTCGGGGATACAGGTGGTTGGGATCTCTGTGTATGTATACAAATTATATATATATTATATATACTAATTGTATACTAGGATTCTTGGAAAACCAAATAGCTTCTGACGGTACTTCAACACAGTCATGTGAGAACCATGTATTCAACCGCAACACCTACAGTGCCAAAAAGTCACCTGTCATATCGGGTGTCAGCTTCAAAAACTGTTCCACATGTCCCAAAACATTTTTGGTGCAAGTCATCTCCTCCTATCTCTGTTGTTCTTTGTGTTCTTCTTGTTCTTCTTGTTGTTCTGGCTAGAATCGTTATTGTTGTGATTCTTCTTCTTCCTCTTCTTTGTTTTCGTTATTCTGCTTGTGGTCGCCCTTGCCATTGCCGCTGCTGTTGCTGCTGCCGCGTCTCCAGCTGCTGTTTTTCTCACCTCAATCGAAGCGCGAAGACTCTTTGGCGTGTCTCGCCCCCCAAAACTTAGGATGGATATAGTATGGATATGTGTGGACGCGGGCACCATGCTTCAAGAATATTCTACGAATTTCTACCAGAAGCTCGCAGCTTTCCAGCCCTGGCAAGTTTAAACTGCCCCTGCCCATCGCTGGCCCCCAAAGGGGAGGCAGTTAACGGTGCCAGCCCCACAAGGCCGACAGCACCTGCACCTGCACAGCTAAGGCAACTCGGGGAGGATTGAACAGTGACTGCGGACCAAATCGACCAATGGCTACCCGGTGGCTTGGGTTAGTGCTTTGGAATTGTGGTTAGCTCATAGTGATGACCTCAATCCGGAAAATCAACCATGTAAGTTGGCCCCATCCCACTATTGGAATCCTTACCATGGGTTTATGAATCCAAATTAATGGATTAAGAACCATCAATCTCGGCAATTGACCTAAGTTTTCACCATGGGACATACTCTCTGGTGATCTAAAATAGAAAATGGAAATCTAATTGGTACATCAATGTAAGTCATCTACAACGGGTCATTGTCCATAGCTATGTAAAATTTACCAGAAAATATCCAAAATCGCCAAGAACTAGATAAAGATGTAAAGTCACCAGCTATAGCTCGATGTTTCTTATCACTAAAAGTTCCATTTTCTTAGAGGATTCTCAGTCAGGCATCCAATTCCATCCCAGAAATCTGGAGTGGTTTTTCCATGAACCAACCTCCATCTTGTTCGATGATTGTCCATTGCTATGTTTGAGGCTACAGAGTTCCCAGTTGGATACCATTACTACCGTCTGGTAGCCAAACATGGCTGGAAAAGCCGTATTTAGTTCAGTGATTTCCCAGCTTGCTACCTTTGATAACACCAGACGATTTCCCATTAAATATCCCAGCAAGTATCCCATTTGATCCATTCTTATCACTGATTAACCATTTCACCATTTTATCAACAGATCATGTTGTCATTCACTCTTTTCTATAAATCATAGATAAACCAGAGCTATTGGAACCATAGCTATCAACCGTAGATAATCCCTTCACCCTAATATTAAGCACCCCCTAAACAAAACCATGTTTTTTTGTTGGGAATGTCCACATTCCATTGGGACCATGCAATTGGGGTGTTTAAGGCGCAAGCCTGCACCGGCTCTGCAGGCGCTACTGGCAAAGCCACCAGCAAGAAACGCACCAAAGCCTGCGTCAAAACGCAGACATCACGTCGATTTGCTGGGATTTGCCCACATCTTGATGGTTACTCATGGTGAATAATGGTTAAGTTATATAAATATTGATAACAATATTAACAATGGATATAATTAATTATAATGATTGCTTGATGATCCACGGATAAAATAGTCATGAATGATTACTGTAATCATTGATAACAATGGAGAACAATGGATACTTATTGGGATAATTAAAGGAATACCCTCCGGGGTCATCAAACGTGGCTGGCTGGGAAATCTAAAAAAATAAGTTTGTAGCTGGGAAAATCATCTATAAATAAAAGATTATCCATTGCCATGTTTGATTACCGAAGGATAAACCCACATCTTGGAGATTTTTAATGGGGGTATCAACCCAGATTTTCATACGGAATTCATCAACAAATAATAGATTTCACCCATCAAAAAGTGGAGATCTTACTACCCAATACTGATACATTCTGAGAATCCTCCAATTTCTAGATGAGTGTCCTGTTGAGGATTTTTCATGGCCATGTGATAGGTCTTCCCCCGTTATGCTGCTTCTAATCTATACCCTCCGGCAATCAAACATAGCAATTGGAAATCCACTATAAATGATGGTTTTAGCCCGAAATTCATCCATAAATGAAGGATTTTCCATTGCCACGTTTGATACAGTACCAGAGGGTAATCATATCCTTGCGTCCTCGTGAACATCAGCTAGATGAGTAAAGTATTTTCGGATGGCCACCTAGCCGATGGCCATCTTTCGCATTGATTATTTGGTTCCATGAGTGCTGGGAGTTTCCTTCAAAATTATTGGTGGCTCCTGGTTTCAACCCCTCAAAGAATCGGTAGCTACCAATCATGATCCTCAGCAAGGATGGAAAAACCTTGAAAGCAGCAACCAGCTTATTGTTTACATCCTCACGATACACCGGTTTTTGTTTGATATCCGAAATAGCAAACATGCTGCAACAAACCTCCAGTTTCCCATTTTTTGACATGTGAATTTCGTCAACATCGTGAGACTCCCCACACCCTGGCAGGTTTGCTGGCCTGTACTAGAATCTGCGATGATGCTGACTGCTGCTTGCGTCCTTCGTGGCAGACTTCCAGTACCCTGAAGGAAATTTCAGATAGACAGGTAATAGTGGGATCGTCCAACGGTAAAGCAACTGATTAGGCAAGCCTATGGTAAATCAACTAATTCTCAGAGCATCCCAGTAAAAAAAAAAAAACTTTTCCTCTGATCTCCCCATCATCTTCAACCCCAAAATATTGCCAGCCAGCGTCTGCGGGAGATTGAAACGGGATAACCTTAACCTAGGAAACCATGGTTGCTACATGTCACTAGGAAACCCCCATTTCAGATGATCCTCCACCGTGCTTGCGAAAATCAGATAGAAGTGGAACACAGGTGAGAATTCTCATGAAGAATCTTTCAAGCAACTTAACTGACCATACTCGAAGTGGGCAAAGCCAAGCTTTGAAACATGCCAAAAATAAACCAAGTCATCATCAAAAAGAAATGCAAAAACGCTGAATGTTCCACTTTCAGATGCTAAGCAACCACAACGCACAGCTCGAAACCGCTATGCAGAAATTCGGGCAACTGCTCAACATTTGGGTCAAATGTTGAAACCGAAACAAACAAGTGCCAACCGTTCAAATTCGACAAGTTTCATTCTGTTGATCTCGGTAATGTGAAGACCACAATAATGTGATAATAATTTAACACAGCTGTGCAAAAATTGCTAATTTTTAAGATGGTTTTCGCATTAAAAATCGCGATTTTCCGTTGTTGTGTTCTATTACCAGAGGGTAAATCAACTGACCAACAGCAAGTGAAGCGTCATCCTGTTCGCCACGCAATGCTTCTTTGCCATGCCCTCAAGAAGGCTTCCATTCCACCCGCCCTCAGTGGCGTGATCACATCTGAACGATGGCTGGACTGTGACATGTTTGTCCAATTGTGGTGAGGTGATGATGACGTGTCATGTTACTAGCCCCCAAATAGATAGATGTTCTGCTATTTAAAATGATAACCAGCCAATTAAGCAGGGGGTTGGCATTATTTGACGATGAACCTTTGCAGCACCTGGAAGTTCGGTTCTACACACGATGACTCGCAGGATGCCTTCTGTACTACCATAATTATCATTCTCGCTATTGAACGCTATCATTGTTAATATTACCCTCTTAACATACCTATGTAAAGTTACCCTTTTGAAGATGATTTGTGGTGATTTGTCCATTTGACATGGTGATTCGTCATAGCTACGTTAAATTACCAAAGGGTATCATATACCAATGCTATCATTCATATATATATATATATACACCTACTATTGTTATATATTATATTGTGCATCACTTACTACATTGTTAATCATCGTAATATAATAAAATAATATTACTAGTGTTATCATTATTCATTATGCTTATCATTTACCGGGTGGGCAGGTTATGTACCCTTCAAGCAGGGGTACCACTTGCTGAAGAGTAGTGACCAAAGCCTGCCACGGCAGGCTTAATGGACTCAATGGACGCTGTAAAAAGCATGGAAAATCAACTACCCTCTGGTAATTTAACATAGCTATTGAAAATCACCATTTTCAATGGGTAAATCCACTATTTCTATGGCCATTTTCAATAGCTATGTTAGTCATTACCAGAGGGTACTGGTTGGTGGTTTCAACCTCTCTGAAAAATATGAAAGTAGATGAGTTGGTCAGTTGGGATTATGACATTCCCAACTGAATGGAAAAATAAAACATGTTCCAAACCACCAAGCAAACTATAAATGGCCCATGTTTGATTACCAGCGGGCATACCCAAGAGAAAACAAACCAGGATGTTTTACACTCTGGTAATCTAAGATGGCTAGGGAAAATGAATGAACACCACCAGGTGAATAGAACAATAATCAAACTAAATGGGCACTTGTCCGTAGCTATGTTAGACTACTGGAGGGCAATTCATGTTAAGACGAGAACATGACCAAGATTTCTAGATTTCTGGGCGCGGCTCAATTGTTGACCCTTAGCCAGGCAAACTCTGAAGGGTTTGGCAAAACGCCAACTTTTACCACTGAGGCATGCACTTCTGTTTCAGCAGCACGAGGTTTGAATACACAACCCAGATGGGGAGTGCACGGGAAGCTGATGTGGGAAGTATTTGTAAGTCCCATAGATTTCGGAAAGTGTTCATCATGTATCAACCACGGTTGTTAACTCGTGAGTCATTAAATGGAGGCGCAGTCCCTCAAAAAAGTTGGCATCATTTGTTGCTTGTTGCGATCCAAAAATTTCTTCCACATCCTATTTTGGCTATGGTCAAAATTGGGTACTTCCAAAATCGAAGAGATAGTGATGAAAATGTCCCAAAAGTGCGATTTTTTGGGTCATACCTTCCAGGAAATTCACATAGATGTCATTCAGAGTTCATTTCTCAGGCTTTCCCCATGGGTCTCGTGTGTTATATAACCTACCTCAGGGTAAATATTGACCAAGCTCATCCCATCTCTCCCTGATCGGTCCTCCTTTTTAAACAAGACATGCCAGCAGCACCCGCCGGAGTCCAAAACCAAGGATTCTCGCAGAACCTGACACCCAAGTCCCCAGCGATTCCCGCTGGAACCCTTGGCTAGATTGGCGGGATTGAATCCATGATCTCAACCCAAGAATGTAGAATCCAAACTCTCACATGTACCCTCTGGCAATGACTAACATAGCTATTGAAAATGGCCATTATAGTGGATTTTCCCTGAAACAATGGTGTATGTTAAATTACCAGAGGGTATGTTTGGCTCTTGGATAGAGAACCTCTGGACTTCGCTGAGGAGGGATCCAATTGGGAAGCGTGGGAACTTCAGTTTCAAAGCGGAAGCCCAAAGGGACGGGCCTTCGTAGGGTTGAAACATCCAAAGGATGGTGGTTTGATCATATTTTTGTCTTGTGATATTTCATCCTATTCACATTCTTCTTCGGATATGGGTCAGAATAATTGGGCACCAAAAAAATACATAGTTCACAAAAAAACACATCGAACATCTGCGAGTTCCGGTCTGAAATTTGACCTGAAGAGATCTGATTTACGGCCATCAATGGTTCCCCCCAGTTGAACAATCATTTCTGGCAAGGTCGCAACTTGGGTCGCGACACAAACCATGCAGAATATGTTCCACTTTAACGGTTCATATCAGCTTTTGCTGATCAAAGATCCATTTTGACCAGGGTACTGTAGTAGGTTATAAACGCTCCCCCTAGTAATAAAGTATATTTGCAAATGCAGCAACTATGGGCACCCAAAACATGAATAGATCCACTAGATACCACCAGGGTTTCGGTCGGGGGTGTTCAAAATCGGGGCAAGTGATTCCCATTATACTCCCAGCTGGATGGTAAATTATACAGATTATCATCAATCATCCTATGTTTTGCTGCTTGACCCGCCAGCTGCAGTCTTCATTGGAGATAACTTCCATTTGTTTGTTGGAAATGATTTCTACCTTATGTTTTCGTTGCATGGTAAGCTGAGCCACAAAATTCATAACCTTATCCCTTATCTAAGTTCAAGATAGGTGCTTGATATCCAGCTATAAGATAGGTACGCTACGCTTGGTACGCTTGGTGCGCTTGGTACGGTACGCTTGGTGCGCTTGGTACGCTTGGTACGCTTTGGG
>Ga0126342_10021626_pt1 | contig 10701 bp, 15 predicted proteins | sample Cyp1metagenome_FD_92528 | JGI IMG/M metagenome (GOLD analysis project Ga0126342, IMG submission 92528) | Coral microbial communities from Lord Howe Island, Old Settlement Bay, Australia - Cyphastrea 1 metagenome | ecosystem: Host-associated > Invertebrates > Cnidaria > Coral ... | reverse complement strand
GAACATATGCCAGAAGATATGCCAGATAGAATGCCAGAAGATATGTCAGATAGAATGCCAGAAGATTTGCCAGTAAGAAAATGTATAAATGTCATGGTGGGGATCACACGAAGTAAAGTAAATTTTCTGGGAATGGCAATGCTTGCCAATGCGGGGGTCAATGATGTCTAACAAGTTCAAATTTACAATCATTATTGCATCATCGCTTTTTAGTAAACATGGTTTTCGAGCGACTGATGAAACAACTCAGTTGCAAATATGATAGAAGCAGAAAAGATATTTTGATTCAAACGTGTGGCAACCAGGATCTTTCAGCATCTTTCAGCCATAAAAGATTTCACTTTCATGATTCGATTTCATTGTGCATGTGGCTTGCAGAAACGAATGTCGGACATGGAAAGAAGACTGAATACTTTTGTACCGCCTTCGATTGGCTATACATAACTACAAGTCAGTGCGTGCATTGCAGTAGAAGGTAATTCGGGACCAACACTTGAAAGCCAAAGTCCAGCCATATCAAGTGTCGGGAACAGCGTAACACAGAAAAAAAAAAAAAATGCGGGACAAGTGGCCACACACCTTCCGCCTGTTCTTCTTGGCAAGACTTTCCAGCGTGCAAACTTTGTCCATGTGTCCCATTTTCCACACGGACGATTCAGCATGTGGAGTCTCTGGTCCTGTCGGCCTTTCCTGTCGGTCCGTGTACTGGTTGCTACCCTTCCTCCCGTACCGGCACATCCGATGCATGGCCCCCTTGTCACCAATCTCATCCCACACACGGCTTCGAAACCTTTCGTAGGAACCAGTGATCACTGCCCAAAGCCCCAACTCTTGGGCTTTCGAATCCGAAGGCTTTCGCCCTCTAAACCTGTGTAACTTTGCCTGGTAGAGCCCGTGGACACATTCTACCGCATCTGATGACAATGGGGTGAATATGGCAAGGTCGGTCAAGAAGCTCCTCAAGGAACCGACTTTGGACCACACCTCCTCGCCACGCAAGCTCTTTGGAATGAAAGACAAGACCGGCATGCTGAACTCCATGTCAATGCAATCAGGACACTTTGTTGCAAGATCTTGGAACTCCCTGTACTTCTCCAAAAACTCATCGTTGGAGGCCATGTCCAGCAAGACAAACAGCTTGCACGGAAATCCTTGTGTCCGGGCGCCTCCAAACATGGAACAAGTGCCAACTGTCTGGGACATCAAAAATGTGACTCAGGTGATGATCATGATTAAAAAACCAACAAAACTCTCAGATGAACTGACATGTCAGAGTCGATCCCGCTCGAAGCAAAATCTACGCCAACAGTCCCCCATGGTGACGATGCCGGCAATGAAGCAATGCTTGGCCATTTGCGGCATCTCAAGATCAGGGAAAGATTTCAGCTTTGCGAGATACAGATCAAGAACATTCTCGCCGAAACGTCCAGACATGTAGGTCTTGAACATGTCTACAGACCTTCCAAAGGAAAATAGTTCATACGAACCCTGGGTAAACCTTTTTGTCAAGTAAAAGAAGATTGTCCCGGCAATACAGAGATACGAGAAACAGCAGCTACGGAAACAATAGCAGATCATGTCAAACATATTGGAAACTGCAGCACCGGGAACTTTGTCACAAGGACCAAAATTATGCCTACTGGCCAGGATTTCACTTGGGTCTCCACAAGACATTCTCATAAGAACCTGTACAAGATCATGCAAGGACCTGTACAAGACCATCCGCATGTGCGCAAGATCTTCTCACAAGGATCTCTGCAATATCTTGTTTAAAGACCTGTACAAGTTCATGCAAGGACCTCTTAGAGGATTTCATCAGGATCTCTGCCAGATCTTCTCGCAAAGACACGCACAAGATCATGCAAGGACCTCTTGGAGAACTTCAGCAGGATCATGACAAGGTCTTCTCACAAGGACCTGTTCAAGATAATGTTCAAAAATCTTCTTCACAAGAAACTGTTCAAGATCATGCAAAGACCTCTTCCGAGTGTTTCATCATGATCTCTGCAAGATCTTCTCACAAGGACGTGTACAAGATAGTGCCAGGATCTCTTAAGAGGATTTCATTAGGACCTCTACAAGATCTTCTTACAAGGATCATTACTAGATCCTGTGGCATCGATCTCTACAAGATCTTGTCACAAGGACCGGCACAAGATTATGCAAAGACCTCTTGAGAGGATTTCATCCGGATCTCTAGAAGATCTTCTTGCAGGGACGCAAATTCTGTACGAGAGCTATTTTGTGCGAGAATTTACAGGGAAAATGCCACGCCCCAAGATGGAGTCCCACACTTTGTGCGACAATTCACAATGACAACGCGCATGGACATGAAGAGTATTGTTGCGGGTGAATATACAAGAAAAATGTCACGCCCCAAGATTAAGTACCACACTTTGCGCACGAGGATTTACAAGAAAAATGCCGCAGCCACGGTTCGGGACACAAGTCTTGTGCAAGAATTCACGATGAAAACGCGCATGGACATATCACAAGAGCCATTTTTTGCGAGAATTTACAGGAAAAATTGCGCAGCTAAACCCGCGCCCCAGATGGAGCCCCCTGATCAGGCACCGCCCTTTACTCTAACCGTAAGAACCCCTCAGTGTGGACACACTGCTTGAGAAATTTCCATGAACCATCATACTGACTTTCATCCCTGGCCTTTCCATGAGCTTCGTGTGCTCTTCGGTCTGCAAAGATGGAAGGTGGTGCAGGGCAGAAATTGCACCAGTTCTTTCAAAAAGACGATCCATGGCAGTGACCAATGGTTCCACCAAGACTTCAAGTAGAAGTGTGCGTGGCATGAAGTCATCTTTGCGGAACGCTTCAAAGGCAAGTTGTTTGCGCTTTTGATTGATCTCTGCGAAAGTCAACTGGGCAGTGACAGTGACGAGCATCTTAGACCAATCTTGGTCAGCAGCACCAGCCCCTTCTTCCACATGCTCAGCCAAAATTGCATCCAAGTCTTGGTCATCCTGCGACATCAGATTATGGGATTCAGAGAGGTGCTGCAGTGTCCGCGGCAGAATTTGGTGCAATAAGAACCCTTCCTTGGTGTGCTTGGTCGGCAAACATAACCAAACACAGAATCCTATCGTACCAGGTAAACCGCAACACCCCAAATCAAATCGCCAACAAGAGATGACAACAAACCGTTGAAATACAGGGAGAGCGACATGCTCTTGGAAAAACTCACGACAAAACTCATATGATATGATATTTCAAAATTCAATCCGCTATGTAAGTTATGTGCCAAAAAAGGGCACCGATCGACAGAGTGTAATTCTTGCCAAAAGTCTGTTTTATTAACCTGTTCAATGGTGAAAACTAACTGGTCAATGGTGAAATTGCAAGAGGACTGAAATCATGTCAAGAAGACTTTGCCAAAACTGTTTGCTTCCTGTTTTCAACTATTTATACATCTGAATATGGCACATTTGGTTCCACAATCATATCTCCTAAATCCCGTTCTGAGAGGACAGGTTTGACACCGTTCTAAAGCTGAACCAGACACGCAATTGGAACTATTGCGTCTCGCACTCCGAGAAATCCAGCAAAAATCTGAGACCGAACCTGATTCATAACAACAAACATTTAACTTACACTCCGCTTCTCAACATCATTGATGAAACCGCTCGAAAGCTAGAGTCGCCGGTTCCCAATCATTTACCTTCGTTGACAGGGCATCCCACAGATGCGTAAGCATTGACTCCTAGAAAGCACAGAGATCTGAACCTCTGCCAAATGTCTTTGCAGTAACGTAGTGCCCTGTGGGCATGGAGCCACCTGTATGTAAGTGGCACGGGGAATCCATGCAGAAACAGATCACTGTAATGACGGCATGTATCGAGAAGTGCAGTTTTCTTGCTTCCGCCACAGCTGCAACCTGGGACGCACCAGTGTGTGATCTGTGTTCCGCTTACCTCTCCGTTGTCCAAGGCTGCCAGCATCTGGTGGGTTCTCAATCTTTCCACACCATAACCAGGATAGGGCATGTCCTCCAGCAACAGGCCCAGCTTCTTCCGCTTTTTTTGCCATGCGCTGAAGGCATCTGGAAGTTCAGCAACTCGAACAAAGACAAAGTTGGCATTGATGACCTGTAGCATCGCTTTGCCAAACTGAAGACGAAAAGAATTCGCCTCAAAGAGGTGTCCAAGACGAACTATGCTCGACCAGTGGTGGCTAAAGTAGAATAGGATTTGTTTCCTGGACAATGCAACCTGGTGCAGTCCGCACCTAGTTGACAGCAATGGAAAGATTTCCGTAGTATCAGAAGAGCGGTGCTTCAAAAACGCTGCATTACGTAGTCCTTTCAATACTGCCAAATTGGTTTTGACTGAATCAAAAGACACTGCTAAACACTGGATGGGAATCTTGCCGGGTGAACTTCCTGCAAATGTCTCCGCTCCAAATCGCAAAAACCGCTCCCCTATGCACCCCAGCCATGCGAAGATCCAAGAGCAGAATTCACTGGCAAGACCACGTGCATTTGCACGTGGCAATGGAACCAAAGGAGTGTGCACAATGAAGCTCTTGCGAATAAAGCCCGCGCTCGCCTCACCTGCATCCTGCTGGCCTGTTTTGGCGTTGAATAAGACAGTTTGTGTGTTGTTCATGCAGCTCACAACCCGGCTTGGCTTTTGCGGCCCATCCAATGAGAGCCGCATGTTCGTGTCATCAATGATACAAACATTGATTGCGTGCTGCATCCTCCCACGGTGATCACGCAGGAATGCCATGATGCTGGAAGTAAATGATGCGAACCATGACCACAACAACCGCAGCCGGCGCCTTTTATCGGGGGCTTCAATGCCAGGACGAAGCAGCTCTGAGCTTGACCTCAAATCCTCCCTAAAAGGATCCGCCGGATGAGATGGCAGGGTCTCCAATTTTTCCTTCCTTTTCAAAGCTTTGCTGAGCAAAGATGCAGCCCGTGCCTTTTCAGTCCTTTTCCGTTTTCGAAGAAAATCTAACTCCTGGGCATTGGGGTCTTCTCCAGGAGTGTCTCTGTCTTCCCCACTGCTGCTCGTTGATTCCGAGGAACCAGCGTTGGAACTGTCACCCACGCTAGATGCACATGAGCTGGCAGAGGTCTCGGAACCTTACCAAGAACTGACCTGAAAAACGACATGGCTCATCATGGCTCCAGGTGCAAGGTCTACCTGATTGGTTGTTTTGTATGTGAACAGATGTGTGCATGGCGGCGATCGCAAATGTGAAGCATGGTGTGACTACCATACAAGCCATGGGTCATGATTTGTGACAATCATCAAGACCAGACAACCGCAAAGAAGAGATGAAATGTTCAGTTCGGATCCGCAACCTTGCCGTCTCATTTACCCTTTTGAGTTCTCTCTTCTTGATACCATACTATATCATTTCTTTGAGCAGCTGGCCGGCCTCGGCTTGAGTTAGCCGACAAGATGAATGCGATGCAGTTTGAAGCCTACAGATTTATACTGGACACCCCCCGAAGCACCACAGAATGTTCTCCCGAAAAACAGCTGCAGCCCACGAACCCAAATGCTCACACGCTTGATGCCGAAACACGTGCTTTCACACTTTCCATTCCACACTCCACACTTCACACTCTCAACTTCACACCACACACTCTCCACTTCACACTTCACATTCAACACTCCACACTCGACATTTCACACTCCACAATTCACACCACCCATTCTACAGTCCACACTTCGCACCCCACATTCTACACTCCACACTCCCCACTTCACACTCCACACTCCCCAGTTCGCACTCCACACTCCCCACTTCACACTGCACACTCCACACCGCAGACCCCACAGACTCGATACTCCTCACCCCACATTCTACTATCCACACTTCACACTCCACACGCAACACTTCATACTCCACTCCACACTCCCCACTTCAGACTTCACACTCCACACTTCACATGCCCCACTCCACACGACACGTCCAAAGTGCTGCGCTTGCCACGCAAAAAACACATTTGCTACCTCAAAATCGACATTTCCTGCAATGCTTCCATCATTTTTCGAAACGTCTCGGAACTGTCACACAAAATTTGCACCTTCTTCTCACTTCTCACCATTTGACGCAGAGTCAAGAATGCGATTTGCAAAAAAACGCAACTCGACGCGTCTAAAGCGTTGCGCCGGCCACGAAAAATGAACATGCACATCTCCAAAGTGCTGCTGCGCCTGCCAAGGATTCCGGAAATGTAAAGCATCTTCTGCAAACCTTTCCATTAAAGTGTTGCGCCTGCCACGCAAAATGAAGTTGCGCGCAACGTTGTAAACCTCGAAAAGTGACCGCTTTTCCAGCACTCGCCGCTATTTAACGGCACGGCCATACAACACTCTCGCGAATGCCAATTTACTACCTCAAATCGACGTTTCGTGCGACGCTTCTGCCAATTATCAGCACATCTCGGAAATGTCGTGCCTGCCACAAAAATTGCACCTTATCACCACTTGACACAGCGTCAACAATGCGATTTGCAACAAACACGCAGCTCGACACATCTAAAGCGTTGCGCCTGCCACGAAAAAGGGATATGTACACGTCCAAAGTGCTGCGCCTCCCACGCAAAATGAAAATCATCGTCAGAAAACATGTCAGAAGTATTGCGCGTGCAACACAAACCCATGTTTGACACTTTAGGAAACACGTCTGGATGTCACAAAGTGACAGACAGACTTGCCAGTGGCACGGCCATACAACCCGCACGTGAACGGTTGCGAACGGTGGCGGACGGTTGCGAACATAAACGCAACGTCGAGCAAACACACCCTCAAGGCCCAAGCCCCAGAGTGAAATGGGAACCCTTGGTACGCATGTGGGAAAAAGGGGCCATTGCCTGCCATGCTCTGGTGGATGCAATGTTCTTACCAAAGACCTGTGCAAAATATCATCGAGCGGATACTTGCCGTTCGGGTCACCTATATGGATACTTGACCGTATGGTCATGAGTCATGGTAAAAAGGCTTCTTACTGTTTTGAATTCGGGATGGTAAAACAGTAGTTAAACATTCAAAAAGGACATGCTGCAAGTGAAAGCAAAAATACCATCATCCATCAGCAAGCAAAAACACGCTTCAGGAATGAAACCTGATCTGGTCTACTTAGACTCCATCCAAAACGACTCTCATTTGCAATCACAATTTAACAAGACAAATCACAAAAACCCTCTGGCTGCCATGGGCCCTGGCCTCAAACAGCTCACCTCCAACGTTCACTGGCTTTTTGAACTTCTTCATGATCGAAGACACCTGTGTCCAAGAACATTCTTGCAGGATTGCAGGAGCGGGTCAATGTCCAGATGTGAAAGAATCAAATTCAACGGCCAGGCGATCTCTACGCATCTCCCCAGGCATGCTCAATGTCATGCCACTGCAACATATGGAAAGCTCCCAAGCAAACGTTGGAAAACATTTTCAACAAACATGTGTCTCTCTCTCTCTCTCCATCAATCCCGTTGAAGCGGCAGTTCATACCTCGACCCCGTCCCCATGCCAATACTTTTTCTTTGATGTAATGAATTTAACTATAATTTAACGTTCAAATCTTGCACGGTTGATTCTTGTCATTGTCACTGTCAATATTTCTGAAAGCAACATTGCTTCCTACCAAAGAAAACCGTGTGACATAGAATATGCATCCCGGCCTCCTCTATGATGAATGTCTTTGGGTTCCGGTCGCGCATTTTGGCCAGGCAGTCGAAGACCACTTTGCAGCCAGCTTCCTGCAGGATGTCATTGTCCATGTCGGGCAAAGAGTCAATAATTGGTTGTACGGATATGATCGCCAATATTCTGTGCTATTAAGAAGGGAGATGTACGTACCATGCAACGCGTCGTGAATTCCATATGTGACAGTGGTATTCTGCGATGTGACATGTTTTTCATGATTCTATTGAAAAGGGTTCTCATTGTATCTTGGCTTCGCACACATTCGGGATGAAAAAGGCATGTCAACAATATCCTTTTGATTGCATGGCACGAGCTCCTTGAAAGGGTTGTAGGTGCTGCTTCGCGTTCTTGTGTTCAGAACGCTGAACAAAGGGCACGGAATCCCTATCGCTGCGAGGTCTGTCTCTCCTCTTGGAACGCTATGATCTGTACTGCAACAGTAGCAAAAGCCGCCGCTTGTGTCGTGAGTGACATCGGCGAAGAAATGCTCCCCTCAGATTTCTTTATTTACATCAATGAGTCAATGAATGATGTAATCAAAAATCATGGTTTTGACCCATTCAGTCAAGGATGTTTTGAGTACATGTTTTGAAACCCTTTCCCGGATATAAAATATTTTAAATGCGATTGTCATTTGTAAATGGGGTTCTAAAGTCTTAGAAGTGGCACAAAGCCAAAACTGCATGAACCATCAACCCAGTCACAGTCGAAATGGCGCAAATTCCAGTCCTGGGAAGATGCGTCAATGTCGGAAGAAAACTCAAGCCGATGCGCCAGACCATACTCCGACAGGTGCTTCCTCGGATGGCTTTTAAGAAAAGGGTATGGATCGCTCCGTGGTCGTTCATACGGTATACGTATGAAACCAAGAAGGAATTCAAATGAATTCCTTCCTCTCAAAAAGCTATGGAACAGGGGTATGGCCCGGAATGTGGATTCTGGGTATGGATCAGGATGTGAATTCGTGAAGGTGTAAGGATCGAAGGTATAGATGGGCTGCGATGTGGATTCAAGCTTTGGGTCGCAGTATCCAAGTGCGGCCACAGGGCAAGACATACGCCAAAGAACCTGCACCTTCGCACGCGCCCCAAACTTTCAACCTGAGCTGTCGGGAGGTGGGGTGCGATATTGTAGTATGGACACCTGGGTATTCGATGGATTATCAACAGGCATGGCTGACAGACGGATGCTAATGCAGCAAAATCTTGATGGCAATTGAAAAAGGGAAACGATAATTTGTCTAAAATATCGCAGCAACAAATTTGATTGTATCTGTGCATTTTACCGCTATCCTGATGTGCTATTTGCAGCCGTTCCTATACTACCAAATAGACCAGGCAATGAATCAAATCTCAAATCACATAGACTGATATGAAACGAGCATAAATACGTTAAACCAGTTGACATTTGACATGAGATATGACCGGGCTCTGACTGCAACATCTCCAATCCGAAAACATCCGAAAATGATTGAAAAACAAAAACCATCCTGCAGTTGGGAAGCTCACTTCCTAGCCCCGTAGTGTCGTTACCAAAGTGGTCTTCCCCTTCTCTTTTTAGCACATACTCAGAGAATCACGCCACTTAATGAATAGCTCTAGTTAGTAAGCCCCCAATTCGTGGATTATCCCGTGTATGGGGTGGTGAATGAGCCTACTTCCTACCCAACCTCTCAATTCGTGGGATGATCCTCCAAGAATGGTTGCCTTCCGCCACTCAAACACATCGGCTTTTTCTGCTGCAAAATCAAGTGTCTATCTATCAATTATTTTACTTCGTGTGACCCCCACCGTTCCATAAATCCTGACACTCTAAATGGCATATATCCTGACATACTACCTGACATATCAGCTCGCATTTTATCTCACACTTTATCTGGCGGCGTTCTTTTCGGCGTTGCTATCAGAAATCTATAATCTAGTTCTGGAATTCTAGTAGTTATACAAATGTTCATGCAACATTCTATCTGGCAATATTTCTTGCATTTATGTCGCTCTCTTTTCATTTTAAACCTGACAAGTATTCTGACATCTTACTTCTCAGTCTATCTGACAGTGACATTCCTGTATAAGAAAAACTGACATTGGAGGTTTGATCTGAATTTGATTTATCTCGTGCATTCGGTTTTTTGCATGTTTCGCATTTACAGCAAAGATTTTTTCGTTCCGATTTTGAAACAAAAAAATCAGCTAGATAGAAATATATATATATATTCGGACATGGCCCCCATCTAAACCCCAATTTGGGTAATGTAGACGCGTCTTTTGTTTGGTGCACTTCCACGTACTTTGGTTTCACTTTGGCGCTTTGCTTTCTGTTAGTGAATGGCTAGAAGTTAACTTGAGATGGATGGAAGTGAAATTCGCACGTAACAGGGCGTTCAAAAGTTCACGCGTTGTTTTTGGCTCCCATCCAAAATCACCGTTTGGAGCTTATAAAGTGGTCACTTCACGCACCTTTCCAGGTAGTAGAATTCAAACCCTTGTGCTTGCGCGAGGGAAAGGATGGAAATAAGTGAGAATACATATAAAGAAACGCATGTGACACAGATTTTTGGATCTTAAAATGTGCCCATAAGTCAAAAACTGGCTTTAGGCCATGGCCCCCATCCAGACTCCCAATTTGGGTCACATAGACATGTCAATTGATGCACTTCCACGTACTTCGGTTTCACTTTGGCGCTTTGGTTTCTGTTAGACTGTTAGTGATTGGCTAGAAATGGATGGAAATGAAGTTTGCACCTAACAGCGCGTCCAACAGTTTAGGCGTGGTGTCTGGTTCCCATCCAACATCACTGTTGGAAGCTTATAAAGCGGTCACTTCAGGCACCTTTCCATTTCTTAGAATTCACTCCACCATTAACCCCTGTGCTTACGCGAGGGAATCGATGGAAATAGTTGAAAATTTGTGACTTGAGACGCACAACGCTGACTGTTTTCGCATATAGACGGGTCCAATATCGTGCACTTCCACGTACTTCGGTTTCACTTTGGCGCTTTGGTTTCTGTTAGTGAATGGCTAG
>Ga0126342_10021625_pt1 | contig 10702 bp, 7 predicted proteins | sample Cyp1metagenome_FD_92528 | JGI IMG/M metagenome (GOLD analysis project Ga0126342, IMG submission 92528) | Coral microbial communities from Lord Howe Island, Old Settlement Bay, Australia - Cyphastrea 1 metagenome | ecosystem: Host-associated > Invertebrates > Cnidaria > Coral ... | reverse complement strand
TATATTATATAATTCAAATAAAATAAAGAAAAATAAAGCTCTATACCAAGAATATTTCAATATTATAATAAATATTTAAAAAATTACAATATTTTCAATATTTATTTATATCATTAATATCTTTCAAATTATATCATTATTTTCATTTTCTTCCTTTCTATCCTATATACCATTTCCATTTCCTTTATATTTAATTTAAATCTTTCCATCATCTATATATCATATTTTTCTTCATTTTTTATCTACCATTTCTTAACCCACATGCCCGCTACAAATTCCCCACACTATTATTATCATATTTGAGAAGGGGTAAATAAAAGAATGAATGAATAAATAAATAAATGAAATGAATGAAATGATTGAAATGATTGAAATAATGAAGAAATGAATAAATAAATGAATGCATGAATAAATGAATGAATGAATGAAGAAATGAATGGATGGAATGGAATGATATGACATGAAATGAAAATGAATGAAGGAATGCATGCATGCATAAATGAATGAATGACATGAATGATATGAATGACACGGCATGAAACGAATATATCAATGAAAGAATGAATACACGAATTACTGAATGAATGAATGACTGGCAAAATTAATCAATTTTTGAGGTTTTGATAAAATTTAAACCTTTAAGTTCATAGAATTATGAATTCCCAGACTTCCAAACCTCCAACCCAAACCGCCGGATAAGCTCTAATTAATTCTGACATATCTTTTGGCATTCTATTTGGCATTCTTTCTGGCATTCTTTTTAATATTTCTTCTGGTATTACATCTGGCATTCTATTTGGTCGTTGAGGTCCAGCGGTGCCCACTGCGATCGGAACTTGGCGGTTGAGGCCCAGTCGTGCCCACTGCGATCGGAACTTGGCGAAGAAAAGGTAACGATCGGAATTTGGCAATTAAGGTCCAGCGGTGCCCACTGCGATCGGAATTTCGCGAAAAGGAGGAAAAGGAGGAGGAGAAGAAGGAGGAGGAATCGACAACTATAATAAAATCTAATAGGCCTCACCTGGCAGATAAGAAAAAATAACAATATAAATAATTAATAAAAATACAAAAATTAAAAATATTTAATAACAAATTAAAACAATTATATAATTAAAAAATATATGCCAGTAGAACCCGCACGAGGCGGGGCGGAAGTTGCCTTAGGGATATACTAGGCGCAGATGACACGGGACTTTGCGGCCAATTTAGCCGATGTTTTTTGGCACATGACATGGGATTTATATATCGATGTTACTATGGTTTTTTTGCACATGACATGGGAGTTATGCGCCGACCTAACGGGCAGGTATTTTTCCATTTTATTGACAAATAATATGGGAATAAGTGATCAAATTTAGACATGACATGGGACTTCCAGGAAGACAGACGTCCAAGATGGGAAATGGCAGGTAAATTCCTTTAAATTCCTCTAAAATCTTAGAAAAGCTTGTAAATTCCTTAAAATTCCTGGAAATTCCTTTGAATTCCTTAAAATTCTTTAAAATTGCTTTACATTCATTCAAATTCCTTTAAATCCTTTTAAATTCCTTAAAAGATGAATTTACCACATCACATAGGACTTCCAATTCCTTAAAATTCACGAAAATTTCTTTCAATTCTGTTAATTCTTTTAAATTCCTTTAGATTCTCGAAATCCCGTTAAATTCCTTAAAAGACGAATTTACCACATGACATAGGACTTCCAATTCCTTTAAATGCCCTTAAATTCCTTTAAATTCCTTAAAAGACGAATTTACCACATGACATAGTACTTCCAATTCCTTTAAATTCTTTTAAATTCCTTTAGATTCTTTTACAGTCCGTCAAATTTTTTTAAATTCTTTTAAATTCTTTAAAATTTCCTAAAATTCCTTCAAATTTTTTCAAATCCCTTTAAATTCTTAAAAAACGAATTCACCACATGACATGGGACTTCCAGTTCCTTAAAATTCCCTTCATTCCTTTAAATTCTTTGGCATTCTTTAAAATTCCTTTAAATTTCTTTAAATTTCATTAAATTCCTTGAAAGATACATGACATGGATCTTCCAATTCCTTTAAATTCCTTTAAATTCCGTTAAAACCATGTAGATTCTTATATTGGTTAAATTTCTTTTAAAATCATTCAAATTCCTTATAATTCCTTAAAATCCCCATAAATTCCTTTAAAATTCTTAAAAGATGAATTTACCACATGACATAAGACTTCCAATTCCTTAAAATTCCCTTAAATTCCTTAAAAGATGAATTTACCACATAACATAGGACTTCCAATTCCTTTAAATTCCTTTTAAATCCCCTTGCATTCCTTTAAAATTCATTAAAATCCCTTTAAATTTCTTAAAAAATAAATTTATAACATAACATGGGACTTCCAATTCCTTAATTCGTTAAAATTCCCTTAAATTCCTTTAAATTCCTTCAAAGACGAATTTACCACATGACGTGGGACTTCCAATTCTTTAATTCCTTAAATTTCCTTAAATTCCCTTTAAATTCCTTAAAAGATAAATTTACCACATAACTTCCAATTCCTTAAAATTCCTTTAAATTCCCTTAAATTCCTTAAAAGATAAATTTATCGCATAATATAAGACTTCCAATTCCTTTAAATTCCTTTAAATTCCCGTAAATGCCTTTAAATTCCTTAAAAGACGAATTTACCACATAACATAGGACTTCCAATTCCTTTCAATTCTTTTAAATTCCATTAAATAATTCCTTTAAATTCTTTTACGTTCCTTTAAATTCGTTTAATTTTTCTTAAATTCTTTAAAATTCCCCAAAATTCTCTTAAATTCCGTAAAATCCATTTTAATTCCTTAAAAAACAAATTTACCACATAGCATAGAATTTCCAATTCCTTTAAATTCGTTTAAATTCCCTTCGTTCCTTTAAATACCCTTAAATTCCTTAAAAAATAAATTTATCACATAATATGGAACTTCCAATTCAATTCCTTTAAATTCCTTTAAATTCCTTAAAAAAAATATTTAACATAGGTCTTCCAATTCCTTAAAATTTTTTAAAATTCCTTTAAAATTATGTAATTTCTTTTACATTAATTAATTTTTTTTAAATTCTTTTAAAACCCTTAAAATCCTTAAAAGATGTAGCTGCTAATAGCTGCTAAGTAGCTTCTAAATAGCTGCTCAATAGCTGCTAATTAGCTGCTAAATAGTTGTTGAATAACTACTAAATAGGTGCTAAATAGTTGTTGAATAACTACTAAATAGGTGCTAAATAGCTGCTAAGTAGCTGCTAAATAGCTAATACTAAATAGCTTCTAAATAATTGGCAAATAGCTGCTAAATAAATGCTAAAGAGCTGCTAAATAGCTTCTGAATAGCTGCTAAATAGTTGCTAAATAGAACAAGGAGGTATATGGATTCATGTGATTTCGGACCATTCTAACTACTGACGTATAATTTTGAATTATTCCAATTGCTAGTAGGTAGTCATACACTCATTTATTATCTTTGTTCATGTGGGATGAGAAATGTACAGTGTGTGAGTTAGTTGACATGACATGTTTTGCATCTTTTTGGATCCAGAGATCCCATGTCATGTGATTTTTTTTTCCGAAGTACTTTACAGATGATACGGGATTTATGCATTTTTCTGCTTTTTTTTCCACTTTGCAGATGACATGGGAGTTTGCGTTTTTTGAGTATATCCGACAATTCCCATGTCATCTATAGGTACTATATATATAAAACCTTTCTCATTTATAGAATTTATTTGCACCGTGCGCCAGCCAGGCCCGTACCTGCATGCTTTCTGCGAAAGGGGTGTCCTGTTCCATATGTCACATTTGCAGCTCCATTTCACACTTCACATTTCTCGCTGCGCTCTTCACACTCCACACTTCACACTACGCCCTTCGCACTCCACACTTCACATTTCACACTCCACACTTCAGCCTTCACACTCCACACTTCAGCCTTCACACTACACTCTTCGCACTCCATACTTCCCAATACTACTTTGTACTACAAAGCTTGCACAAAACACGCTCCAGCACTACTTTGTACTACAAAGCTGGCGCAAAGTACAGCTTGAGTATTGTACAAGAATTCATTGAATTTAAGAGGCTCGATTCCAAGACGGGCTACATATTTTCAGCTATACCAAACACATAGTACGTTAAGAATTTAAGGGACCCTAGAATAGGACTGCCAAATTCTTAAATTATTGCTTTTACGTAAGGTGTAAAATTCTCCTTTTTGTATATTAACCGAACGAAACTCAGATAAGGCTGGCTTAGCAAAAACAAAGCTTTTTTTCCAGGATTTACAAAATCATATTTTCGCATGTCTCTTGTCAAAATCTGCTTGGCAAGCGCATTGCAAGAATAAAATAGTAAAACGAATGCCAAGCATGACCACGAGCGTGACTTGCTACACGGACCGTGTGAAAAAAAAACAAGCCCAAGCCTGTGAAAGGGCGCGCGCGGGGAAAATCGAGCCTTGGCGCGGCTACGGCGGCCGGACGCTAAACTTTAGTCCGCTGGATAAACCGCCGAGCCGCTGCCGCCGGGGTTGCCCGGCGATTCCGAGCCTTTATGGCCACTCCGGTGGGCGCTGGGATTCCTCTGCTCAGAAAAACCGGGCTCAAAAAGCAGAAACGCGCGTAGATCGTCGATCTACGCGCGTTTCTGCGTTTTCCCGGGCGTGGCGGGTGTCATCTTGCGTCTGCGCGGCGGCCACGCTGCAAGTAACCAAGGCCAAAAACCAGCGTAGCCGGAACAGCTATGCAGGAAACCGGCCACGACAAAGCCCAGCGCAGCCAAAACCCCGGTATAACGCAAAATCGCGCTTAGATCGTCGATCTACGCGCGTTTTTGCGTTTTCCTGGCGTCCAACCAAGGCCGGAAACCAGCGTAGCCGGAACAGCTATGCAAGATTCTGGCCACGACAGCCCAGCGCGGCCAAAACACCGGTATAACGCAAAATCGCCCGTAGATCGTCGATCTACGCGCATTTTTGCGTTTTCCTGGCGCCGTGGCGCCGCTGCAAGCAACCAAGGCCGCAAACCAGCGTAGCCGGAACAGCTATGCAGGATTCTGGCCACGACAGAGCCCAGCGCGGCCAAAACTCTGGTATAATGCAAAATCGCGCGTGGATTCCTTTGCGTTTTCCTGGTGCCGCCGCTTCGCTGCAAGCAAGGCCAAAAACCAGCGGAGTTGGAACAGCTATGCAGGCTTCTAGCCACGACAGAGCCCAGCGCGGCCAAAACACCGGTATAACGCAAAATCGCCCGTAGATCGTCGACCTACGCGCATTTTTGCATTTTCCTGGCGCCGTGGCGCCGCTGCAAGCAACCAAGGCCGCAAACCAGCGTAGCCGGAACAGCTATGCAGGATTCCGGCCACGACAGAGCCCAGCGCGGCCAAAACACCGGTATAACGCAAAATCGCGCGTAGATCGTCGATCCAAAAACCAGCGTAGCCGGAACAGCTATGCCGGATTCCGGCCACGACAGCGCCCAGCGCGGCCAAAACCCTGGTATAACGCAAAATCGTGCTGTAGCTCGATTTTGAAGACATTTTTTCGCATGAATAGTTAAATCTGCCAACTACACCTCATTACCTTGTTTAATCTTGCTCCAAATTATGCAGATGCCTGCAATACAATACTAAGAATGCCTTAAGAATTTGAGGGACCCTCGGAGTGTAAATTTGCCTGCATTTAAAAATAAGAATTTGAGGGGCCCTGGACCTCAAGCTTTCGGATTCTTCACCAGCGCTCGGGCTGTACTTCCCAGTACTACTTTGTACTACAAAGCTTGCACAACTACTTCCAAGTACTACTTTCCAGCACAAAGCTTGCACAAAACTACTTCCCAGTACTACTGTGTACTACAAAGCTTGCAAAAACTACTTCCCCGTTCTACTTTGTACTACAAAGCTTGCACAAGACACGTTCCAGTACTACTTTGTACTACAAAGCTTGCACAAAACACTTCCCAGTACTACTTTGTACTACAAACCTTGCACAGAGTATTTCCCTCTACAGTTCACACTATCTATGTCAAAAAGATCACTTACCCTATAACCTCGCGACAACCTGAACTCTGGACACTCGAACGGACCCAAGATGGACTTGAAACATGGCGTCCCGTCGAAACCTTTTTGGGCAATCTTCGACTCTCTCAAGATCCCAGGAGTTCTAAGGGCTACTGCAAATCAATGGCGCATTTACTACGATGTTCCCCCAATTTCTTCATCTACAGCAGCAGCTTCTCATCCAGTACTTCCTCATCCTGAACATTCGAACGTACACTTTGGACAACCCGACTCTGTCATCCCCGACCACACCTACATCCTTCAATCCTGCTGGGGACGATCTGCACAGTATCATTCTCAAGGTTCCCCTACATCACTATACTGGCCTCCCTGGCGTACGACTCCTCCCTCATCCCCATCGAGGACACGGCTGAGACAGACCACTTCGACTCCTCCAGCATCGACACCGGCGTTATTCCTACTGAACCTGCGCGACCTGACCTGAACGACTCCGCTGATATGTCCGATTCAAGCGTTTAGCCGACTCCCGATGTCTGGTCGGAGAAAAGAAACACATGCTCTTTTTGTTCCCTGTTCTTTGAGCAATTTCCTACTCGACCTGATTTTCACATGGTACCAATGGGTTAACGTTATTTTTCCGCAGCGTAGTACATTTCACTCAATTCGTATCCGACGCCATGGCTCCCAAAGACCTTCGGCATCACCCATACCGCGCTACTTCCAATGTCGAAACCCCGGTGGGCACCCAATCTTGCTCTTGGACCTGGCCAACTACCTGCTGGTATTGACCCACCTCCCGACAGACCTATTTTGATCATTGTGGATTACTCTCCGTTACAATCCCCCGCGCGTCCTAGTGAACTAGATCATGCCTCGCCCAACGGACGTCCTGAGGGGACACAACTTTCGTTGTGCAACTGCTGGAGAACTTGAAGCTCTTTTCACTTGGGCACAATTGTTCCCTCCTCAAGAAGCCAATCAAATCGAATTTTGTTACCTCCGGCCTCACCTTACTACTCGACTCCGAACCCAATGGGACATTCAAATGGTACCTTCGGACCTGGAGTTTCGCTATGCTGATCTCACTGGTGATGTTTTCCAAGTTCGCAATGACTGGACGATCATGCAGTTGTTAGACGAGTACCGACCTGAGTGGCGAATTCGACAATATAACTATCGACATTCTACTTTAAATTTATTGGTCCCGGGTACCCAGCAACCTTTATTTTGAGATTGACTTGTCACAAAGTTCGACAAGGCGTCATTTTCCCATAGACTCACTGTCTATGACTCTTCCATGGATTTGCCGCCAACAAAAAGGTCCCGTTGAAAGTTGAAAGTTCTTCTCGTATTTTGCCCGTTTTCTTGTTCGTGGAGCTCTTCGCTACACTTTGGTCTCGTAGTATTGTGTACCAAAGCACTGGGTTGACAAAACTGAACCTTTGCACTTCGTGGGCATGTTCCTCCTCTTTTCTTCTTTGCTTTCCTACCCTATGTCACCATATTTATTTCTCCTCCGTTGACCAAACGTGTTATTTCTTCATACTGCTTCTCCGACAGCCTTTTCATTGTGACATACCATTTGTGACCTTTGAGTCGTCTACCCCTGGAGCATAAACGCGACGCTGATGCAGCTGGCTTGATTTGGCCTCGAAGTTCTACACGAACTCCTTTGAGCACTTCGTTGCCTGATGATGCATCTTCATCGGCGGTACCTTTGAATCCACCACCATACGAGACTTCGATTGCCCCTGAGGCTTTGGCATCCCCTCCGGCAGGAGACGACTCAGTGACGACTTCCGGAATGCATTCAACAGGCCCTCAACCTGGGACTCCTTTTCCCGATCCTGAACACCGTCATCCTCCTCCTCACCCTCAAGGTCGATTTAGCGAGCGATTGGTCCACCAGATTCACTTCAAGATCTCTACCCACTCCAACAACACACGGGAATTATTCGTCGAGGAGACACCGGCCACGGGAATTTCAAGAACCAGGGATCCGAAACATTTCTTTTATGCTATGTCAGGACAATGGGAGTGGTCCAAGCGTACGGCGAACTACTGGCGCCATCATTTTGGCTTGCCCTTGTGCCACGGAACCAATCCCTTCCAGGACAATTTCACGCAGAACACTGAGCCGTCCATTACTCCGACACCGCAGCCGACCATTGCTGCCTTGGCCACACAGTTGCCTGAACGTTTGTTGGCACCCTTGGCATCCGGGGAACTTGGTGACCAGTGGCGAATGGTGCAACGCATGACCTTTTCGGACGCATTCCAGACCCTCATGACGGCACAAAGTACGTCTCCTGAGGATATTGGCTGACGGCCAGTAGCATTTGCACTTGAGCAGTCCGCTCCGTTTTCTGTATCATAGCTCGGCACTCATTGATTCTTCCAAAAAGAAACCCTGCTCTGAGACTGGCAGGGTGTGTGTGTGACACATCTGAAAAGATGTAAAACTTATGGTTTCATTTTCCTATTTATTCGCAAGGGAACTTCTGTTGTCTTTATCCTATTTATTATTCGCAGGGGGACTGGAGCCGATTTGCCTATCCAGTCCAGCGAAGCTATGGCATTTCGGTGGATGAGTGGTCTCATCAATCACTTATACCTGCAATTTCGTTTTCTCAATTTCAGCTTTGACCGACATGGCAAGCGGCCAAGCCTAGAACCGCACCACGGAATTTTTACTCCACGGTTGTCGCAATCTGGTATTTATTTTCTGTTATCAACATGGCGATCCTATTCATTTTTGGAGTCTGGTTTCGACTACGTTTGCCATTATTGGAAGCCCTACTTGTTTTCGTGAAGTACTACCAGGGGATCTACTTTAGGTCTAACTATCTAGACTGGTTTGCATGTTACAGGACTCAGTTCCTGACGGATCTATTCAAAGATCCATTCTTGTCTAGTGTGTGTGAAAACCGTTGTCACATACGGTATACTTTCGACTATGCAGGGGAGTGGTGAGCAATGATGAAGTCACCACTCAACGAAGATGCTTCATCATTTGCTGTGATATGACGAAGGGACTTTGTCACGTACCTGCATAATTTGAACTGTTGAACAAGCTGTCACCATTTTGTGGTTTATTTTCAGCAAGCTCCTTTCCGATTCGGTTTTCGTTTGCATGAAGGCGACTTAGGCGAACAGGCGACGGCAAGCTCTATATTCATCATCCTCAAACCAATCCTAAGCAGTGTGTTAGGGTGAACCCACTGACTTGTGAGCACCGTCGGTCTGCTGCGTGCGGGTCAAGACTATGGTCACCGGCCGCTCCAGTGGATAAGGGACTGTCCAGTCGGGACAATCTGGATATGACATAGTTTTTTGGGCAACTATCTGATTACTCCCCACTGGGAGGTAAGGCATGACAATTTTTCATCACAAATACGGGTTAGTCCCTGGCGGATGAATTAGTCCCCGTGTGGGACGCAGATTAATCCCAAATGGGATGGATTAGCCTAATATGGGAGATTCTTCATTGTCTTACGAATTTGCAGAGATCGTCGCCGCCTCAGAACAAATTAGATTTTGCAGGCTGTACATACTCTCTACAGTCATGTTACAACTATTTCTAACTGTCATGGTCAATCCAAAGTTGCAATTTTGACTTTCGGTGATCATTTTTCCTTTTTTGGCTTACAGACTTTCTCCCAGTTGTCTTCTATTTCTGATGTCATTTCGCTATGCCTCCACCTGCTGCTGTACCAAAATCATTTTGGGGCCCACCAGCTCGGGATCCACCTCCTTCGTGGGTGATTCCTGCAAGTCGACGTACTCCACAACATGCTAGTATTCACTTTCGTGGGTTCAGCGGAGAATTTGATTTCAGTATTCCCAACGAAGAGATGGCTGCCATTACTCACCGGATCATTCAAGGTGAACAGGCGTTGCAGATGCACCATTGTCAAATTCAATCATGGCAGTATCAAATGGGTCTTCTACAGACTCAAGCACAGATTCAGCAGTTGCAATTGTTGTCACAAAGTAGTCAGGTGTCACAAACTCAGAAATTGGTTTACCAGATTGGGCATTGCCGGAACCCCAGAATCGGGTTGGAAATCGTGGACGGTCCAGATCTCGTCCACCACTGACTGATGATCATCGACGCATGGATCACACTGAAGGGGCTCCACGACCATCATCAAGAGTTGCACGGTCGCATCACCCATCAGTTCCTGAACAACCCACACCGATGATTCCATTCCATGGATTATTTTATCATTCTTCTAGTTCCAGTGATTCATTGATTGAAACCAATGTGCTTCGGCAAGCTCCAGCAGTGTCTCAGATGACAACAATTATCGGTCGTTCATACAAAAGTTATACGGTTCTTGAATATCAATATCATCTTGATTCTGGCGTACAATTGTGGACGTTACCTTCGCTGGCGGTATTTCGCTGCCCACTATTGATTCCAGATTTGATCCAAATTGACTGGTTCACATTGTACGATATGATAAATACGTCTTCGAAGACGTACATCACTGTTTCAGGATACTAGTCGAATTCAGAATGCTTTTGAATTACATCGCATCAAAGAACAACAACAGAGCTGGGTTGCAAATCTCGCACATTATTCTCGCCTTCCTGGTTATCTGACACCTGAAGCATCCAAACGTCATTGTCAAGATCTCCTTGAGTTTCTGACACAAGACATTTCCAGTGG
>Ga0126342_10021624_pt1 | contig 10702 bp, 11 predicted proteins | sample Cyp1metagenome_FD_92528 | JGI IMG/M metagenome (GOLD analysis project Ga0126342, IMG submission 92528) | Coral microbial communities from Lord Howe Island, Old Settlement Bay, Australia - Cyphastrea 1 metagenome | ecosystem: Host-associated > Invertebrates > Cnidaria > Coral ... | reverse complement strand
TGATATAACAAAACAACTATATAATAGCCACAATAACTATAAATAGCCATAATATGGCTGATATAACTGCCATATCAATGGTTATATGGTTCGATATATGAGTGATAACAAAACAATGGGTGACATAACAAAACAACTATATAATAGCCATAATATGGTTCGAAACACTTCCTTCTCAAACGTACGACTGGATCCATAGAATGCTGGGCCCCCCAGTGAAATGTTTGTTGGTTTATTTTCACTTCCTGAACTTAATATACTGTATCTACCATGATCAACTATATATATAGTGATTGGACTTCTTTGCAGAATGTATCTATCATACATCAGTTACATCAGCTTGAAATCCCATTACATCTCATTTAAGGTTGGTATTTCCCATTAAATCCCATTAAATCACCATTAAATCCCATTAAATCACCAATTTCCTATGGTTTCAAAACCGAAACGGGAGCCCCGGGATGATGATTCAATTCGCCTCTCGAGGCGATGAAATCGTGGCGCTGGAGAAAGAAGAAGCCACGGCGCCGCAGGCGTTGCGAAGGGCTCGATTTCACATGGAAAACCATGGGAAAAAACATGGTACCCTCTGGTAAACATACCAAAAACTATGGAACATTGCATTTTTAAGAGGTAAATCAAGTATTTCTATGATCATTTTCAATAGCGAACTGTTAAATTGCCAGAGGGTAAATGTTGGTGGGATATAGGACAGACATAGAGAACAGCTTATGATTATTGTAACGACCTTGGCCGAGCTGATGGAACCCCAACAGAAAAAGGGGGAATCTGAGATGAGTTGGTCTCGGAAAATGGTTCTTGGAATGTTATGTTCGTTATTTTAAATTACATTTTTGCATCTTAGGGTTTAGTGGTGTGTATATCAAGCCAAAAACTGCCAAAACGGCACTTCAAGCAGCCATTTTTAATTAGGCAATCCAACCAACATCAAAGCGTGGTAGAACTCACAAAAAGACAACATTTTGATCTAAACGATCATAGCACATCAAGACCCATCATGGCTACACATAGCCATAGCCACAACCATGGCTACACACAGCTATAGAATCCTCCTTAGAACCAAGTTGCTCAGGGCATGACCTCATGACTGTTGCTCGTCCATCCTTTTGTTTCTCGCTGAAAGATGGCCCCCAGCTGTACTGTAAACGGGTTTATTAGTACAGATATGTACATATACGTGTATATATGTATACACGTGTGTATATATATATATATATATATGTATATATACGTATATATATATACGTATATATATATATATATATATATATATATATATATACGCACACACACATATATATATAGGTATATTTGTATATATATATATATATATATATGTATGTATAGATATATATATATGTATGTATATATATATGGGTCGATTTGAAGATTGGGTACCTCCAATTTTCATGGTTTATCACTAGTTTCCCTCTGAAATTGGCTGGCCAATTTTGGGTGATATCATCCCCCATCAGGGTCACCCAAGGGCGACCCCATCAAAACCATGGAGGTGTTGTTTAGAGAATGCCTACCATATCATTAGTGATTTTTCACAAACAATGGGATAACAATGGTGAATTATGGAAGAGTTATGGTTGATAATGGTGAGTTATGGTTGATAATCTGGTTGGTAGTTTGGAACATGACTTTTATGATTTTATTGACTTTCCATATATTGGGAATGTCATCATCCCAACTGACTAATATTTTTCAGAGGGGTTGAAACCACCAACCTGTATTCATTGATAATCTATACCATGAAAAATGGCAAAAATACATCTACTGTATATTCCCGGGAAAAAGGGCTTGGTGTTGCGGTGTTGTCACCATCGAAAATGTTGATCATTGGTGGTAGAGAAGCATGTGTCCATTATCATTCACATTGCATTCTTCACATCACATGATTCCCCGAATATTACGCACAGACCCCGTGGTTTGCCCGGACTGCAACATGAGAAATTGCAGAAAATACTGCGTATACGCAGCGTTTTCTGCTTTCGGATTCAGAGTTTTCAGGGTTTTAGGGTTTAGGGTTTTAGGGTTTTGGGGTTTTGGGGTTTAGGGTTCGTCGTCTGGTAAATCCCAAAACACTGGCCCTGCGCAGGTTTTTGAGCATGTCGAAGGATAATATTTGAACTCCATTCTTATCTTGCGGGCAAACCATAGGGTCTTGCCGTAATATTAATCCCATTAATCCAAAGGCCATTTGAGCAGTCTCAAAAACCCCAACTGGTTGATTGAGGGTTCATAATACTCGTACCCATTATATTTGGGGGATCATAATCCGTAAGCTGGGAAGCACCTGCTAACCAGCGATTCGTTACGGATGTTCCAATCTGTCTTTGACGTGCACTACACTTTGAAACTAGTTAACCATAACCCCCCTTTGCAGATCAATTTTGTGGGGATTGATTTTCATGGATTTTTCAGATCTATATGTCAGTTCACCTTGGGGATATTCATCCATGATAAACTATGTGTTATATATTATATTATACTATACTATATTATATTATATTATATTGTATTATATTATATTATGTTATCTTATATTATATTGTATTATATTATATTGTATTATATTTTATTATATTCATTTCGCACGAAAAATGTGTTTATCACACATGTGCCATGGTGTCAAGAGTAGGATTATATACAAAACTATACATATTGTATTTACATATATACATTATATAATATGTATATATATATATATATACACATAGTGTATATATATATATGCATAATATACACACATATATATATACACCTTTATATATATACACTATACATATATATATACACAATTATATATATAATATATATCCACATAATTATGTATTTATGTATACATATCTATATTATTGATTATTATTGGGGGATGGTCATACCACCATTCCATTCGGGAATTCCGATGGCCTTTTTACGGGATTCTCAACCTTGGTGGGATTTTCGTAATTCGAAAGTGGCTTATGATCCCGGTAGACCGTAGTATCCCGGTGGTTAATCGACTATATGGGTAGAAACTAATCCAAAATAGTCTTTTGGTATGGGATTATCTACGTTCACCAGCTAAGTTATTATTGCTAAGTGGATGTAGCTGGGTCATGTTATGATTATTAAGTACATACTAATTGGGAGGCAGATATCGCGTGACAATGATGAATCTGCGTGCAACTTGGTGCATCCAGCAGGCTACTGTACGGCGTGGTGGATACCGGCTGTGGCCGGAAGCATGAGTTGGTGTTAAAGAAGCATGGACTGTTTGTGGAGGAGCTGGAAACGAAGCCACACTGTTTCCGATATGGGAATGGCTCTGGTGACACTTCACATCGTCGGGTGCAGATCCCGATGTAATCATATATATTGATGATATGTAAAGCATATTTAGTGATATAGATATTTTATAAAAAACATCGCAGAAAAACCATAGATAAACCATAGACATACCACTATCATATAGATAAACCACCGTTAATATATGATTCTAGATCAACCATAGATAATTAGATAATCCACATAATATCCCAAGCTATCCCCATGAAAGTCCCATGAAAGTCCCATGAAGTCTCCAGGTCGATTTCCTCTCCGAATTCGATCCCTTCGCCGAAGTTGGGAAGTCGACAGATGCGGTGAAACCGGACGTGTGCCTCGAGCAATGTGATGATTTGGGAACTGGTGCTGGTTGGATGTGCCAGGCATCATAAGTGCCTTTAAAGCCCTTTATAATTGGGGATATCCCATATCATATATATATATGTATTAAACAACTGGGGTATAATTAATATATCCATTTTATAAACGGAACTGCACTTCCAAGTGCTCAGAAACAAAGAATTATCCCGGCAAGAGAACCAAAAAGTGTTGCAAGGAACATGACGAAGAGATACCAGGTTAGATTCTGCAAGTTCCCTTAGTGAAGATCTCCGTAAAAGACCGTGCGCAAGATCTCCTTGACCGGTTCTCTGTAGAAGCTGCTGTGCAAGATCCCTTTGTAAGGCTACCTGTGCAAGGTGTCTATAATAGATTTCCACGCAAGATCTCTGTAAGAGATCTCAGAATAAGATCTCTGTTCAAGCTAAATGTGCAAGCTCCCTAAAATATAGGCGATCTCCTGGCAAGATCTCTGTAAGAGACCTTTTGGCAAGATCTCTGTACAAGATCTCCATAAGAGGTCTCTGTGCCAGGTCTCTTTATGAGATCTCTGTACAATCTGTCTATAAGAGACCTCTTGGCAAGATCCCATTGATCTCTCAAGATTTCCAGAAGAGTATCGTTAACAAAAATGGAGAGATGTGCATGGTTTTTAGATTTTATTGTTTAATAGCTATTTACTGGCGGTTTTTGCGCAGTATCGCAAGGCTTTGTTGCCCTGGAAAATAGGTATATGGTTGCTTGTGTTTTTCACTGTTGGTTGGTGGTTTGATCTTTTGGTGTGTGTGTGATCAATCTATATATAGTTGATATAGTTGAACCTATAGATGATGAACTATATTTCAATATGTTAGACAAAACCTATGGATCATCAAACAACCCATAGACCCCCCTGGCAGCGCTTCGTTACGACTGAGGGACTTTGCAGCCGAACTCTTTGCCGCTTTCGAGGCCAAGGCTCCTGGCAGGCGCCTTATCACATGCGCCCTGGGGAAGCGCGGCAACCTCGTTTTTTTTTCATGGAGAGATGACGCAGTTGATGGCGATTTCATGGGGATGTAAAGGTTGTCAAGCCATTTTATGGGGCTAAATTGAGGATGTATGGATATTTATGGATCATATATGATCATATTGGATACTTATGGTCAAAAGAGTTATGAAATGGTTCAATGTTCCAGCGTTACGGCTATTCAATGGTGATTAATCACAACAAATGGGTATATCGCCAACAAACATGGAGATTTGTAGGTGATTTAACAGGTTTTATTTTTTAGTGGTTATTTCCTGGCAATTTTTGTGCAGTACCCCTACCTGGAAATAGGTACATGGTTGCTTGTGTTAGTCCCTGTTGATCGGTAGTGTTGATCACAACAGTTTTTTTTTTCAAACCATTGTCAATAGGAAATCACCCAAAACATTGGACGATGGAACATCGCTTGTTCGTTTGGATGTCCCCTAGAAATTCTCTCATGAAATCGCACACAGCAGAAATTGGGGGTGGATCGAGGATGTTTGAATATGTCCCTCATCTTCCACTTACATGTCAGCTACAGTTAAAACCCTTTAATTACCACTTACAAATGGTTCGAAGTGGGGTTGTCATTCGATAAATGGGTTGTGACTGACTTATACTTGGTATTTCTGGCCATAACTGAAGGCAACCCACCTTAGTTAATAAGGCTAAATTCCCCCGACGGTGACCTACCTCGTGACTGGGAAGCTTAGGGCGATCTTTGGAAGAATTCAATCAATTTCATCATCATAAATCACCTATAAATCCAAGTGGTTTGTTTGTTGAAAGGTTTGACCTTGCAATTATCACCTTTACATCTAAATTCCAAATAGGTCTGGTTGATTTCACCTTCCAATGATCACCTACGAATCCCAGTTGTTCTTGATTTAACCATATAAAAAACCAACATTTTTGATGGTTATTTTCAGCCACGGTCAAAGGCAATTGCCTGGCACTTGGCACTCAGTGGAGGCCGCGACTGACGTGGGATTTTTGGCCAGGATTGTGATGACGAAAGACGTGGAAAAACGGGTGGTTTCCAGTGTTCAATGGGAATTTCAGGCCATATTTTGTGGGGATATTCCCTTACATAGGCCTGAAGAAATAGGCCTTACAAAAATAGTAGGTACCTCCAATTTAGGTTCCTGAGATGGCCAGTGAAGTGTTTTACATATTTTTGTAAACAATGTTTTGTGGTATTCGGAGGGTCGACCAAGAATAGTGAATGATGACTTCTTGAACTGGGAATAGGTTCAAGTATGGGTGAATCTGGGAAATTGTATATCTTAGATTGGTGAATTCTACTTTGAATAGTCATCTCGGGTTAGTGATAGTTATAGTTGCCTTGAGATATCTCGGGCTACTTAATTGTAATCACGAGCACCAGGGATTGTTCTAAGAACTCCTTGGGCTGTTGTATATGTGGTGGGTTTCTGAAAAATGGTGGATCCTCAAGACCATGGGTCTCAATACTAAAATGGTGTAATGACTTGGATGATTTGTGGGTATCCCTATTTTAGAAAACCTCCATATATATGCTTTACATATCTTTTACATTGTCACTATTTGGAGAGGTTACCCTTAGCTGCCGCAGGTTCGATGAATCCCGAGTTAACATCCATCATCTAGCTGCCATGCAGTGCTATCCAGTCATCCAGGCTGTTGAAATCAGTGGTGGGTGAACCCCCACACAATAATATCCATAACAAGACGCTTAAGAACCAGGTAGCATGACATCGTTGGTTGATGATCAGAAGTTTGGACTCCATTCATCTTCGCAGAATTTGGTTTTCTCCACTTCATTGTGATTAAATTCATCTTGCGTGGATGAGTACTTGGCTTAGTTCACCCGTTCACTCACTATCCACCGCTTCTATGATTTTTCTCAAATTTCCGGAATTTTCCAGACATACTGTATGACAATATCGCCCGGTTGTAAGTTGTTTGTCTGGCCTCGACCAAACTTGGTCATCATGGGTGATTAGACTATCTGGAAGGTTGATGATTTTGGCACATACCTATTTGGGGTTTCTGAAGATGCGGGATCCCCAAAAACAAGAGGTTTCATGACTGAAATAGCCTAATTTTGGATGAAAAAAAGGGGTACCCATGGGTACCCCCATTTCAGGACCCCCCCCATTTCTAACCATATATCACCTGATGATATAGTAACCATCAATCCAGTCAAGTCGTTTTCTCACCATAAATTTTGGTTATTTCGGGGGAACCGCTCCCAAATGACCTTCTGTGTTTGAGTTGGGAGATTTCGCATTCTGAAATTTCGCCAGAGATTTCCTAAGTTTGGAATCAGAAAGAGCCGTTGAGAGGTCAACACTCCCGAAAAAACACGGCCGTTGTCACTGAAACAAAAAACAGCGACCGTAAGTTGATCTAAGTGGGTTTATAGCTAGGTTAAGGATGGTTTGTGATAGATATATCTATAGTCAGTGAGGTTTATCAACAGAAAAAAAGTTGGTGATCATAACTCCAATAATATCCATGCTTTATGCTACCTCAACAACATGAAACATATTGATATCCGGGGGTTTCCTAAAATGGGGGTACTCCAAATAGATGTTTTTTTTGATGGAACATCCCAATCTAAAATGGATGATAACTAGTAACTAGGGGTACCCCCATTTCAGGAAACCTCCAGATGGGTCTAATTTGGGTTTCTAAACCAACATTCGCAACACTGGGGCCTGGGGGCACCGATTCTTGGGATCAGTCCGAGCACCGTGAGCGTCGCCTCGTCGCCGAGCTTCCAGAGACGGTTCCCACGGAGTGTGAGGACCGACTTAAGGGGAAGCTTGGTTGGATGAAACCAAAACGGAGAGATTGAAGTCCAAGAACTAGGGGTTATATGGCCCCAAATACCAGTTTTAAGTACTGAAGGAACCCCATTTATGGGAGGTATAATCCCATTTATAACCAGTTGTAGCTAATAAATGACCATAACTGTATGGTTTATGGTATATGATATATCAGTAGAAGTATGGTTTATAGACAATTTTTGGGGGGGCGGAGGACCATTTTGTATAACTGAGCCGTTAAAAATACCTTGTTTGATTGATTGTTATTAACTCTTGTACTACCTAATTGCAGATTATGATAAGCCATAGTAGGGAGACCTCTCAACCAACTAGTATAATGAGATAGGATAGGGGTATTTTTAGAGAGTAGGACGCTGTGAGAGTGCACTTTTTTATTTTTTTGTTTTTTCAATACTGTAATCACATGTTAAAGCTTAAGCTACAGATGAACCTGTGTTCGTGCCCGCTAGAGAGTATGTATTGCTTGAAGAAGTGTCCATGTCTTCACTCTACCTTAGGTAAATGCTACTACAGCGTCCCTTCAACAAAACACAATTTCTGCAGAATATGCTCGATCACTTCAACATAATTACAACATCCCCACACCTGCCAAAAAATGCAGTATTCAAAACAAACATACTCTTCTGAATAAGTAATCTTCCTTTGGGGCAATGCAGTGTGTTTTTGCAGGGACAATATCCAAACAAACTATGAAGTATTCCTTGAAAAGTTGCATTTGAAGGAGTGCAGTGCGCATTTCCAGATGTCTAACCCTCCTTTGAAAGGAGCAGTACCCCTTTTAGAAAAGTCAATCAGTCAATATTTCTGCACGATATATGCAGTCTTATTGACATAGAGCATCCCTTTCAAAAGTGCAATATGCTTGAAACTGTGCGCATTATTAAAGAATGCTCTTTCACTTCTTACCACAGAACAACAGAATTGTGTCCTGTATGGCAGAAAAAAAGGCCCAAGAGGTGACCAGGTTTAGAGTAGATTTGTAGGATACCTTCAGCCATGGCCGATTCGTCAACCAAGAGAGGATTGGAGCAACAACTGGAAAGTGCAGCAGAAAAGAAATCACCAGATCACAAGAAAGCAAAGAAAGACAAGAAAGAGAAAAAAGAGAAGAAGGACAAGAAATCCAAACAAGAGAAACGAGCAGAAGAAGCCGAACACTGGAGAAGCCAAGTCAGCAATACACCACGTCGACCCCACACAGAAAACCTCTTCCAGACTTCACCTGCCAGAAAAGAGACAGTCAGAACACATTCAGAAGCCAGATCATTGGTCTCAAGGGCAAGCACTACAACAGAAACATACACCGGAGACCAACGACTTCGTGCAGCAGAGCAGGACATCAATGACCTTTGGAATGACACCAGCATTCTATTCAGCGGCATGAAGCAAATTCAGAAACAGCAAGCATACCTCATGCAAAGAGACGCCGCTCAGGCGAGAAAAGAAGCAAGCACCCAGGCCATCATTACCAACTGGCCCCCGCACACCCAAGAGCAAGATAGAGACAGAATCATTGAGTGGCTTGTCGGCCGCGCCAACATCCCAAACCGTGAGTTCGTCCACGCCTCACATAGAGTACAAGAAGAGGCAATGTCCAGGATCACGATCCTACACTTTCGCAGTGTTTGGTCTACCAAGAAATTCCTTGAGACTATGAAGAAAGTCGCTTCAGGAAGAAACCCGCTCCCTTACTGGGAAGAGAACAACACAGTACCACAAGACAGCAACGGCAGACCCTTCCACCTACAGATCCGACAACAGATTTGCACGCCCGACCGCATCAAAAGCATACCACTGAAAGCCTTCCTCCAAGTCACCAACGATACAGCCAGCTGCACCTACCACAACCAGACCCACAACATGTACAAGAACTGGGCGGCGCACGTGGTCTCCAACGATGAAGGCAACCTACTCAAGTGACACGGAAGGCACACTGAAGATGTTGATCCGTGAGGACCTCTTCAATATGGTAGAGGATGGCATCGAAGCAGCATGGAAGAAAGTAATGAACAGACCTTCGGACGAGGAGTTCGCCAACAGGAAAGGCAAAGGAGGAGGAAAGGGAAAATCAACACCAACACGGCAAGAAAGAGGAATACAAGATTACCTCTACAAGGTCTACTTGGTGAAGGCGCACCCCACACATGAAGAAGAAATGGACCCATAGCGGTTCACAGGCTGTCCCTGCACACCGCGGAAACACGGACTTCGATACCAAACGGATACTAACAAGAATTCTTCTGTTCTGAGACTACCGTGGAATCACGGACTTCGTTACCAAAACGATACCAAAGAACACGCTCCAATACACAACTCTCATAAGATTCAGTCTCACCATGGCAATGGCAAAAGTTTCACTGAGGGGCTACCGTCAAACGGTGGGCCGGGACAGCCGCGGGCTTCTGAAGCCCAGCGGAGACGAAATCACCTCGACCAGGTCAGCACAGCAGACTCATTCTCAGAAAAAAAGATCCCAAAAAAGAGGTATCAGATCAGAAGCTGCAGTCTTGAAAAGAAACCACGCCCGCTCAGAAAAACGCAAATTAAGTCGACGGATTTACCGATTATTCAAATCTAGCGTGCTGTCTTCCCCATTCGGTCTGGCCAAGCCGGTGGGTGTACATACATTGGCTCAGGAAACCCCTAAAGCGCAACTCTCGCAGCACCATGCCAACGCCCTGAAATTTAAGGCAACGGGCCGTAGCAGCTGTTTTCACCGATACAAAGCAACATATAATTTGAAGACTTTCGCTAAAGATTTTGGAAAGGGCAGACATCACCCTCACAAAGATCCTTTGGGAAAATGGGCTTACAACTCCCCCATCAGGATGGGTTCACGGAACTGCAGAGGACTAAAAGGTGAAGATGCGGATGCTCAGAAAAGCAGTCTGGTTCTTGCAATGAAGCGATTCAAGATTGACATTCTCCTTCTCCAAGAAACGCACATTAACACGAATTCCTATGAAAAAATCAATGGACACACGTTCATTTACTCAACAAGTGTCACAGATGAACAGCGAAAAGCAGCAGAAACCAGGAGCACATGAACAGCGAAAAGCAGCAGAAACCAGGAGAGCACAGGCAGGAATGCACAAAGGTAGGGGCAAAGGAAAAAATGCTCATGTTGGACGTGGCCATCGTCAACAAGCTGAAGATACTGAACATGGTGGTGTTGGCTGTG
>Ga0126342_10021623_pt1 | contig 10703 bp, 9 predicted proteins | sample Cyp1metagenome_FD_92528 | JGI IMG/M metagenome (GOLD analysis project Ga0126342, IMG submission 92528) | Coral microbial communities from Lord Howe Island, Old Settlement Bay, Australia - Cyphastrea 1 metagenome | ecosystem: Host-associated > Invertebrates > Cnidaria > Coral ... | reverse complement strand
ATTCTACCGGGGTTTCGTCAAGAGTATCACTGCTGCGCGTCCATATACCATGCGTGGAGCAATATGGGACAAAACTCATCAGGTACCAGCACTTTGCGCAACACAGGTCAAATCTTGGGCTGGCACGACCCCAGAAGAATAAAGACAACTAAGACGTTGCAGAAGGTATCGCGGCAGATCATCAGCCACAAACATCAACAACCCGAGATGCCGCGGCACGTCATCTGCGACAAGCGGATATACCAAATATAAAAACAAATATAAATACAGACAGCATAGACACAATAATGCTAATAGATGAACGGCGCAAAATAGATGCGACCAAGCCCCTGAGGATAGCACCTGGCAGGCAAAGTGCGACATCATAAAAAACAAAAAACAAAAAAGGTTGGTGGGAGCCAAACCCCTCAGCCAACAAAGCCGCAGCACGTTCAGCTCTATGACTCCCATGTCCGGACGAACTAAGTATGGCCTAACCGTCAGCCGGCCAAACGAAGTTATACCCCTGTTCCATGCATCGGACCCCCACTGACAAAACCGCAGGAGTCTTCCAAGATGTACGGGGAAAACGGCTGATGTAGGGCATCGACCTTTACGTCGGCCACCTCATCCGCACGAGTTGAACCGTTTGCTGTAGCTAAGCTGATTGGGGTGTCGCTGACACGGCGGTTTGTCGCCTTTGCAGTTTTCAGCATCCCCTCACTGATAAGGTCCTGCTCACTGCCTGTATCTACCAACCATACACATCCATCCTTTGAGGCGGGGGTTGCAACAGTTGGCATTTGAGTACTACTGACCTTGTTCTTCGGACCGATCAAAGCCCTACAGTGGTTACAAGATGTTCCGCCTTCCTCATCATTGCAACGGAATCGGCATCTTGGCTGCGACTCACTGCCAAAGAGTTTCATGAGCTCCTGCAATTGCCTGGCCGAAACCTGGGCGCGGTGAGCGATCAGCTTGTCAGGCTTTGGAACCGACTCTGAATCTGGATAGCTCTTCTCATAGATTCGGGGTCTATGCACTACCTTTCTTTGCTCACCAGTTGCTGGGACCTTGAAGTATTCCACTTTTGATGAAAATACAACAACTCTGTGGTATTGTTCTTTCATGGCTTTTGTGGCCTTTGGCAACCCTTTTCCCTTTGCAATACAAGCATACCTTTGGGTAATGCATGGCGCAGCTTTTGCACTGGCCTTCTTCTTCGGTGCAGGGCTATTCGTTCGTTTGTGATCCTTTGTGGGAGCAGCTGCATTTTCATGTTTGTAAAAAAACATGTCACCACGACGACATTTGCCTTGTTGGAAGTATGTGCAAGGGATCTTAGCCATCTCCTCTTTTGACTATCTTGATGGGGAAGCACTTCTACCACCGTTGCCCTTGCCCTTACCCTTCTTTTTCGGGGTCCCAGATCTTGAGGTATCCTTGACATGTTTGTGGGGACAGTCTTTGCTCTTTTCGCATTTACCATCCCGGAACTTGCACATATCTTGACCCTTTTGCACTCTGGCTTCAACCGCGGGATCGACCTCGATCTCCTCGTCCTTTTCCATGGTCCTTTCCCCCCTGAGCGGGTGCAGCGGGCTGAGGCTTCTCGGTCTGCTTGTTTTTCTCAACATTCCGGTTCCTATTTGAACGGAGTCTTTTTCTGTCTAGAAGATCTCGGATATTTCTGAGTAGGAATGCATAGGACTTCTGCTCTGATTTTTCGGGAGCTCGGTCAAATGCTTCAATATCATACTTCATCAACTGACACTTTCGGATTTGTCGAAGCAAGATGTCTCTAAGAACCAAGTCATCTGGTGGGGTTTCCATGCCGGCAATTGTGGCGTCCCATGGTTTAAAAACCTTCTAAGGTCTTCCACAGACTCCCAGTGCGAACCACTCCCAGTAGGTCCTCGACAGGATAGAGGCTACCGGCTTCCTCAGACGTCCTGTATTAGTCTTCAAGCATCAAAAGGACACTCCTACCTCTGACCTGGATCCTATTCTTCGACTTCTCGTCTTTGAAGTTATGAATCTTTGTCGCAGGATCACCTTGGCAGAGCGAGTTAACGCTGCCGACAACTTGGTGTCCAAGGTAATGAATTTACCTGGATCCTGCAGTTTTTCCTCGAGCTTGTTCCGTGAGTTCTTATTGTCAAAGACTTCATTGAGCCAAATCCAAGCCTCATCAGGTTTGTCGGAGCACGACTTAACCTCGTCCCTGACATGGTTGCGCCAGTGACGGTACGCTTCTGGGGCAGGCATGTCGTTCAGCTTAATAGTCTCTGCCTCTTTGGTTCGAGGCTTTTCACCGTCTGAATCAAATGTCAGTCTGGTGATGAGATCTACAAGTTGTTGACCGGAAAGGCCTAAACCTACCTCAGAGACTTTCTTGTCAGGTTCGCTTGCTACGACAGTGGGACTACGCACGCTTGGTTCATTGTTTGCTTCTTCATGTGGTGGTCTTTGCACTGGCAATGGTGGTAACTTTGGAGGTGCTGCTGATCTTGCAGGAGTAGTGGCAAACAGATTTCTCAACCTTTCGTTAGCGTCTGCGGCTAGCTAGGCTTAGGTTCTGCTCCAGCCTTCGTACTGGCCGACTTTGGGGTCGCGTGCAAGTCCAGATTCATCCCGCCTAGTCCGTCGTCATCATTGCCGACTTCATCAACCTTGATCTCAGGGGCGCTATACTATACTTGTTGAGTTTCTCCATCAGTTCCTCTACCTGCTCTTGAAGTTGAAAGTTGTGTTCAGCGGACTGAGATTCCTGTCTACTGCGCTCCTCTCTCACCTCCTGGATGATAGCTTGTTCCTCCTTTCTGAATCCTTCCATGCCTTGACTTGCATACGCCACCGTTTGATCCACGATTCGTTTACAGCCTGCCTCGAGGCTATTTCTGAGTTCGGAATACCTTGTCTCGTACTGGCTTGCTAAGTGGGCTACCTTTTGGTTTGCTCTTTGCTCAGCTTCCAGTGCAACTGCATTTGCAGCATTCTTTAGCTTTGCGTTTGCATCACTAAGTTCCTTCCTCAGATTCATGACCTCTTGCTCAGCTGCCGTTCGGGACACTGTGTGTTCTGCCGTCAATTGTTCATGTCTCCGCTCAGCTTCTGCGCGATGTTGGGCAATCTCACTAAGACATACTTGCCCAAACTCTTGATACAGTTGCTGAACCTTTTGTTCCATGATCAGTGTGTGCCTTTCCTCAGCTTCATATCGAAAAGCATCAATGTTAACCTCATTTATGTAGGTAAGATTGTTCGGCACAAACTGAAAGTACGACTGGACCGGTTGATGAAAGAAACCTTCGTCTACCGTCATGGGCGTGGGGTTTGTCCCAGCCGTCACATCCGACTGAGATCCAGTGTGCGCAGATGCCATCGAACTTGTTGCAGGAACAATTGCACCACCCTGACCAGATACATCACCGGGTGCCCTTTCCATGGCTTTAGAGACTACGGCTGATAACCTGTATTTTCAGGTTTCAGCTGGGGTTATCCTATAACTCCCAAACAGACTGATAAACCTAAAAGAGAAATCCAAAACCGTTAAGCTGCGCGACCCAATCCCTTTTTAGCTCGGGCCGCAATGCTACAAGTACAGGCTTTTCTACATGGTGTTTTACATGGGATGCAAATGCATTTCGGAAGACTCTTAGCTGCGACGATCTAAGGGAACGAATGCAGGTGTATGTGATTCTTTGACTGCTTCAAATGTTGGTGCCGGATGCTGCTATGCGAGCGGCATAGGCCAAGCCTGTCTCGGGTCACTTGTTCGCACATCAGATCGGTTGCGTCAAAGAAGATACGGGTATCGGATGGGTTTTCTCTGGCAATATATGGGACAAGGTCCGAGGCTACACACATCGAGTTAAATCCCCCTTACCAAAATGCAATAATATGCAGGATGAGGTGACCCACAGCAACGCAGCGCTGTTCAGGTCAACGATCTCTCTGTCTTCTGACGGCGGATGCCAACCTGACATGCCCTTTGGCACCGGTTGGGCTTCATGTCCATCATGTCGCTATGACATTGGAATTTCAAACGCCCCCACACTGACCTTTGAATGGTTGGTTTTTTGATATCCCCAGTGATGTTTCACTGGAACCGATGCTGACCAGAGGTGCTGTGTTGCCGTGGGAGTGGGAGCGTTCGTCCCTGCTTCAACATGCAGTTCCAGCGAGCTGTCTGGCGTCCGGAGCCTGCTTTGCCAAGGAAGGCTGACCTGTGGTTCAATTGTCCCGGCTCAAGTGTCGAGAGATGTGAAACTCGCAGCAAATTAAAGACCGGAAAACACCGGAGAACATCGGAGAACATCGGAGAACTCAGATTAAGGGAAGAGACCTTCCTGTAGTTACTGTAGTTGAGAGAAGAAAAAAGAGATTGGAGGATGACGGTCAAGGAAAGCACTGGGTCGTAACAGATTGATAAGAAGGGACGTAGAAGAGATAGAGATATATGACGGAAGAGCAAAGAGAGATTGCAGGCAAGTTGATGGATAGAAATTCGACAGATGTAAGTTTGACAGAAATTACGCCAGCATAGACCCCAGATAGCAAAATGTTTTTCTGGTGGCAACCAAGCACTCGCCTTTCTTTCTTCGGCATAAACGTAATCCCCATCAGGGCAATGCCCACACTGCCATAGACATCTTGCAGCCAACCCCTGCAGCGCCGCCCAAGCTTCGTAGCGTGCAGCACCGTGCAGCGGCATCCTGCAGCGGCGCGCGCACCACTCGAACAGCAGCACACCATGAAGCATCACCCTGCAGAGGCACCCTTTAGCGGCACCCTGAAACAGCACCCTGCAGGCAGCTCCAAAGCGCACCACTTTGACAGCAGCACCCAAGCACACACTTGCTCAGAACAATCTTTGCGAATTCTGATGTGGAATGCATCTTGCGTGCAAAAACACTCCATTAAACCGGACAGGAAAAGTATGAAGATAAGATCAGAGAAGAATCTCGAAGTTTGTATTTCCACGTCCTTGCTAGATGCAAATCGTTCCCTCCCTGACATCAAGTTTGGTTTGAACATTGTTTGAAAACGACATGCCGGTTCTTGGCTTAGCCGGTTGCCATTGACGAAAAACTGGAAAATTGCAGGTACGTTTTCACAGGAACATTGCAGCTTCTTCGTTGGCCGCTGACTGCAATGTTCCCCAGCGGCCCCCTGCTCAAGTAGAGGTTTTACATCTATTCAGATGTTCCACACGCAGACACAGACACAGACACACAGACACACAGACACACAGACACACAGACACACAGACACAGACACACAGACACACGTAGCCATTTTGGCTCAAGCCCCTTTGTGGCCGCGAGTGCCACCCTGAATGGACCTGGCTGAGCCCAGACGTGCAGCCAATATTTCCTTGCCTGTGTTGCGAATTTCATTGAACGGCTCTGCGGTTTGATTTCATCATTTACTTTGTGACCTTCTTGAGATTTTCAGAGTGCTGTTTTCTGTGAACATTGCATGTCAATTTTGCTTGTGACTGCAATCGGATTTTTTGTGGGGCTGACGGGATTGATCACTTCTGATCCTGCTGCTGAGCACGAGATCTCCTCATTCTACAGAATTCAAGCTTTGAACAAGCAGATTTGGTTCCTGACATTCTCGAATAACATACTGGCCTTTTGCAGTGTGGGGTGGCTCCCACTGGATTGTAACTTATCACCATTTTCGCTGGCCTTTTTCATTGTGGGGTGGCTCCCAGTATTGCAAGCACTGGCCTTTTTGACAGCGGGGTGGCTCCCAACAACTGGTTTCGAATTTCTGGCCTTTTCGCGTGTGGGGTGGCTCCCACTTTCAGATCAGATTTTCCTGGCCTTGCACACTGTGGGGTGGCTCCCATTCACTTTTACAATAACTCTGGCCTTTTGCACTGTGGGGTGGCTCCCAATTAATTTTTAACATTTTCTGGCCTTTTTCATTGTGGGGTGGCTCCCATCCATACAAGCGATTGCCCATTTGACAGTGCGGTGGCTTCCAATTGCCATTTTGGCACTTCTGGCCTTAATTTGCGTGGGGTGGCTCCCATTATTTCTGGCCTTTTTTACTGAGGGGTGGCTCCCTTTTGATTTTGCAATCTTTCTGGCCCATTACACTGTGGGGTGGCTCACATTGACAACAGTGGCGGTAATCTACAGTGCCCTCTACTGGACATACGAGTGTATTACTCTGACACGCCAACTTTTTCTGGCTGAGTACACTCTGCGGGATCAGACTGTATTGGCATTGGTGCCTTATTTGATCGCATTATTTCCCTTTCAGTACTGGCCTATTTTGCTGTGGGGGTGGCTCCCATCCATTTGGCTGCAATTTCTGGCCTTCTTCACTGTAGGGTGGCTCCCATCCTTTTGCAACTTGTGGACGGTTACGCAGACGTTCATTCTGGCCTTTTCATTTGCAGGGTGGCTCCTGCTTCATTGTGTTTTTCTGGCCTTGTATACTGTGGGGTGGCTCCCTCTAATTCAGGATTTTTGGCATTCCACCTGTGACAGCTGGCTCACTGGTGTTTTCCTCTATTTGGATTTTTGTGGACGCAGAGCAAAGCGACAGTTTGTGAGCTGGGGTCTTTCCGATCCTATTACTGATTTCAGACGGGCTGCAAATTACATCAGAACCACCTACTGGGTTTCAGACGGTTCACTCCAAGTGCACTGCCCTGCGGCACACCTACCCGGTCCCAAGTCCGGGCGCTGGTGGCAACAGAAGATTGGCTGGCTTTCCTTTGCTGTGCTGACAGGACTCTTGCTACTACAATCTGCTGCTGGCGGGGGTGAGGGTTGTGGTTGGGCCATGACAACCACTGAAACATCGTCATTTAGAGACGGTCTCATCTTGCAACATGCAGATGTGAAGATTCATGGACCGCGGCCAGAAGAGAGCTTCGGCCCAATTGTCTGGCCTCATCACGAGAAAAAAGTGGTGAAACGAAGCATCAGAAGGGCGTTCAGACGGGCACAACGAGATGGTGTCTGCTGGTATCGAGGGCAGTGTTTGACCCCCCAAGATTTTCAATTTCCTACTCCAATGCAACAGAAGCTGCATCCTGCTGCACCGCTGACAAATCAGCGGACACGCAATGACCTCCGACAATGCAATGCCTCTCAGCAGAACAGGAGATATTTGCGATTTTTGCAGTGGAACACCTCTGGACTCTCCAAGGAGAAGCTGGAAGAGATCAAATGCTGGCTCAGCACCCAAAATGCTGACGTAGTGGTCTTACTCGAGACACACTGGCGCTTTACCAGTGACTGGAGTGACAGTGAATGGCATCACATCCACAGCGGTGACTCTGAGAATGCTGGTGCTGGCATTCTTCTCATGGTTTCCAAGAGGGTCGCAAAACTGCAACAGTTGCAATGGCAGGAAGGGCTTCCCGGGCCGCTTGGTCCATGCAAGATTGGGATATGCAACACGTCATGTTGATATACTTGCTTGCTACCAACATGCCAACACGTCCCTCCAACGCAGACTGGATCAAAGACGTAGCTGGTGGTCTGGACTGGATCAATATTTGAGCAAACTTCCACGCAGGAATACCCTTATGGTTTTAGGAGATTTCAACTGTAGCCTTGATGCTTGTGCTGCTCATGTTGGTTGTGCCAAATTTCATTCGACGCTTGGCCTCACTTTGGGGGTGCAGCATGCAGATGCCGGACAGTTCCTTTCCATTGTCAGAGCTCATGGACTGGTTGCATTGAACTCCTTTTGCCCTTCCTTGGGTCCAACATATACGCATGGAACACATTGCTCACGCATTGTTTTCACCAGGCTCAACACTGCTGACGGCTGTGCCAAGAATGTGAAGTATTTGCATGATCTCCCTTTTTTGAATGCTAAGAAAGTTGGGCATGTGCCGATGATGTGTCAGCTCAAGCGCTACTGGGTCCCCCCTGGGGTTGACAGTGGGACCGCTGGCATTTCTGCCCAACAGCGTCTTCAGGGACGAAACGCATGCTTTTCTGACACAGAACAGTGGCGACACTTTATGTGCCACTCTGAACGCTGCCTCACTGAGTTTTTGCAGAATGTGGGGCCCTCAGATCCAGAATTTATCAGCAAGCTGCATGCCACTGCCAGTGTTAGCTTCAGGGATTGCTTTCCTGCGGGTCAGGGCTCCTCATCAACTCAACATTGGTCATTGGATAGATCCATCATTCTCGATAAATGGAAGCATCGTGCCTGTTGTAAACAACTGCAAATTGTGAACCCTCGGAATGTTTTACATGCATGGTTTCACATGGCGCGTTTTCAGGCTTTGAAGCGGCTTCACAAACGACATGCATGGCAGGTCCGACACAATCAATTTGCTCAGATACTTGTGGAAGCTCAGCATGCGGCCAATTGTCATGACTCTCACAAACTGTTTCAAACAATTTCCAAGTTTTGTCCGAAACAGCCGTGCAGAAGGGTTCAGTTGAGAAATCAGGTTGGTAGCATTGCATCCCCTGTAGAAGAGCTTGCAATTCTCAGTGCTTTTGTGCAGACTGTTTGGCATGGACCCGACGCTGTCCCCATGTCCAATGATGTGACAGGAATGCCTTTTTCTGAACATGACCTGATGCGTGCTTTGCAGAGCATCCCTGCCTGTAAAGCTGTTGCTAAGCCATTCGTGGCTGGCTACGTTTGGAAATCGCACGCGGCACTTCTCACACCATATCTGTATCGTGCACTTGAGATGTGGTGGAGTGGGTCATCAGCCTATATACAACAGCATTGGAAAGATGGATGGATGTTACTAATCCCAAAACCGGCCAAGCCTCCGGTCAAGCCGGAGGCCTTGCGCCCCCTGGCGCTCCAGGAACCCCTGGGCAAAAGTGTGATCGGACTGTTAGCCCAAATAGCAAAGGATGAGTCCCAGTTTCTCATGGTGACATTACCACTATGGGCCTACATGAGTCAACGCTCCACCCAACATGCGCTGCAAAGGGTTGCTGAACACTGCAGAAAAGCCAGAGTTCTCCTGGGATCACAGAAACCGACTGCTTTTCATCGTTTCCAAAATTTTCCTAAGTTTCAGGTTTGTGGCGCTGTGCAATTATTTGTTGATTTGCAACGTGCTGTCGATTCCATTTCAAGACTTCGGCTGTTTAGTAGACTTGGTGAGGTTGGAGTGAATCCCAGGGTTGCTCAGCCTTTGACCAGCTGGCACTGCCACACCAACTACCATGTCACGGTTGGTGGTACCAGTCAAGCCTTACCAGTTGGATCTGGTGTGCGCCAAGGTTGTAAGGCTGCCCCGTGGCTTTTCAACGCCTTCCTTGCCATTTATCTTATGGATCTTGCTCAAATCATTGATATCAATTGGCTTAGGGAGCACCTAGACCTTCATGCTGATGATATCCATGTTGGTAGCTTGTTTTTTTCCGAGCGTGAGTTGCACATGATCCTTCAGAAATGTGGCATCATTTTGGAGCAGCTGCAAGTGCATGGACTTACAATCAACACCACGAAATCTGTCATCATCCTGGCATTGGCTGGAACCTCACACCGAGACGTGCGTGCGAGACTTGTGACTCACACTGCTGATGGACAGATGATCAAAATCAAGGGCGCTGGCAATCAGACTTTTCATGTCCCGCTTGCAAAGACGACCAAATACCTTGGATGCATCATCAGCTACGATCGCATGGAATCAGATACATTGAAGCATCGACTCTCACTCATGAAGATTGCCTTTGATCGATTGCGCAAGTGGCTCACAGCAAAACATGGTATGACCATGCTCACCAGGATGCAATTGTGGCAGACATGTGTACTACCTGTACTCACATATGGTATCTTTGTGATTGGCCTTGCACCACAGGACTTGCAGAGGATTCAGATCACCATGTTCACCATGCTGCGACAGATTCTTCATAATCATCTTTTTCGAACAGGCATGACGCATGAACAAGTCTTGAGCCGCTGGAATCTCTTGCATCCGTTGGCCTTGCTTTGGCACGCTGCCGACAGTCTTCACAGGTCAGTGACCCAGAACCAACATCTTTTGTCAGCCAATGACATTGCGCGCAATATTGACTGGAGCAGCCTGGTTGCTGTCAAAGATATGATTTGGAACCATCACCTCATAGGCCTGGAAGCCTCTGGACTGCCTGGTCCTGACACGTTTCTACAGTCAGGCACCCAGGAGGAAGACATTATCACCTGTGAGATTTGTGGTTTTCTTTGCCAACATGTCAGTGTTTTGAGACGTCACTACACACTGGCCCATAAGATTACCCCTGGCGTCCCTTGGTCTCCGCCGCTTTTGCGTGGCAGCGTGGGACAATGTGCGCTGCCAAGGGGTCGGATGTACGCCCTGGCGTCCCTTGGTCTCCGCCGCTTTTGCGTGGCAGGCGTGGGACAATGTGCACTGCCAAGGGGTCGGATGTACGCCCTGGCGTCCCTTGGTCTCCGCCGCTTTTGCGTGGCAGGCGTGGGACAATGTGCATGGCCACTCACTCACTCACTCACACTCACTCACCCACCCACCCACTCACTCACTCACCCACCCACCCACCCACCCACTCACTCACGCACTCACCCACGCACTCACACACTCACTCACTCACTCACTCACTCACTCACTCACTCACACTCACTCACACTCACTCACACTCACTCACACTCACTCACTCTCACTCACACTCACTCTCACTCTCACTCTCACTCTCACTCACTCACTCACTCTCACTCACTCACTCACTCACTCACTCACACTCACT
>Ga0126342_10021622_pt1 | contig 10703 bp, 9 predicted proteins | sample Cyp1metagenome_FD_92528 | JGI IMG/M metagenome (GOLD analysis project Ga0126342, IMG submission 92528) | Coral microbial communities from Lord Howe Island, Old Settlement Bay, Australia - Cyphastrea 1 metagenome | ecosystem: Host-associated > Invertebrates > Cnidaria > Coral ... | reverse complement strand
GGAAAAAAAGTAAGTTGAAGGGGGGGTGGTTGGGAGTATAAGCCATGCCAAAAGTTATACTCCCAACCACCCCCCCCTTTAACTTACTTTTTTTCCGCCGGGTTCTGCCAGGTTTCCGCCAGGTTTTCGCCAGGTTCCGTCAGATTCCGCCAGTTTCCACCGGGTTCCGCCGGGTTCCGCCCGGGTTCGCCGGGTTTTGGTAGGTTCCGGGCGGGTTTCCGCCAGCCTCGGGCTTCTGCAAGGTTAGCGCGAAGCCGTCAGGTTTGCATCAAGTTATAAGTTCTTTTTCCCAAGTTTCTGCCAAGCCCCCGCCGTCGCCAACGCAAGACCTGTCACAACTAGTCACAATTTAAGCGTTCTTTTCCCAAAACAGTTTTCAGCTGAATTGTCAGCTCAGCACTGCTTGCCTAAGGGGCGGCGGCTGCTTGAGCAGCTTTGCTGTGAAATCAAGGCCCACGCAACCAACTTGTCCAGTCCAATGCGCGGCGCTGGACGCTGGAGACCTTTAACCGTCAGCTTGGCAGGCGCTACAAGCGATAATGAAAACCCGGTATGCACCTGGTGTCCGGCAGTGAACTATTGAAGTAATGCCAGGCGCATCCCAACTTGGAAGCAAATAATGATAAATTATATATATTATATATATATAAATAATTTATGTTGGGGCCAGGTTGTGCCTTTTGAGGCAACATTTCTACTCGGTTTGCTGCTCTTTTTTGCCTCGGATTTTTGCTAACTTGACCGGCCTGTTGCCGCCTAGTTTGCCGGGGGTTCGGCCGGCTGCTTGGCCAGGGCCGAAACCACGATTTTCACCTTGTTTCTGGGGAGTGTTTATACTCCCAGGCTTACTATAATTAATATATGTTAATATATGTTACCCTCTGGTAAAAAAAAAAACATAGACCCTGTCAGATAGGGGTTGGAAGGTTAGTTCCATTAAAACTAGGCTATTTTCAGGGTCAACAAGTTAATTTACCAGAGGGTAATATGAAAAATAGACTGAAAATCTGTGGTTCCCCTAGGTCTTCACTGGCACAACCCCTGGCCTCATAGGTCGTCCGTGGAAACAGTCGGTGGTTGGCAGTTTCACCTCCCGTTGTTTGAAGAAGCAACCAGCGTTGAGATTTGAATAACCCAACAACAATGGGCATATAATGGGCTAAAATTAAATATTATGTGGGATGTGTATGTATATATATATATATAATGGTGATATATATATATATGATGGGGATATAATGTAGCAACCACTATGTTTTTTGGATTTTAGTCTGAAAATAGGGTATTGTCCCCCTCCCCCCTGGCACCCTTCTGTTCACCTGAAAATAGCTGGGATTACTGGATGTTCCTTTTCCTCTTAAAATTGTATGTATACAAGCGGTTAACCTGTATAAAGAACATGAAATGTAAAAAACAATGGGTTTTCTCAAAAAGCTTTCCTTGAACCAACCCAGCCACTTAAGATGGGAGTCTTCCTGATATTGTCCATGCATCGTATTAATGAATTATGTGTATATATATATACACCATTTCTCTTGGTTGCATCACGATTGACCCCCCAAAAAAAGATGTCAAGTTTTGTTTGTTACTTGGTTTGTATTGGTTCATCATCACGTTCCACATAGAAAAACTGCCACATATTGGGGTAAATCCCTCATTTTGAGACATATTGCCATATTGTAATCTGATGAGCCTGAGGCCATAAACCATCAGGCTCACCCATTCGGGGGATGTTGAAAAAGGATATGTGCCATGATGTAACCAATGTAACCTCATTCTATCGGCAATGGTCATCCGTCTGATAGCAAGAATTCTTGTGATGTATATTCTACCGTTGGTTTGATGACCATCCCAAAAAAATTGCAAAGACACCATCAGTTTTGATCAGGGGACATACTCGGATTTACTGTAAAGGGTGCCATAAAAAAAAAAAAAACAGTTTTTCATTAGATTCCTCAGCCCCTGGTCTACAATCATAAAAATTCACCAATAAGAGGGAAAAAAAAACTTCAGCAAATCCTGAGAATGAGTTTATATATATATAATTATATATGTATATATAATTATAGATATATACTGTATGTATATGTAATATTATGTAATGCTATGTAAATCGCTATCAATGGATTGATGGCCATCCTTTTTTGATCTTTTTTGGTAATTTCCTATCGCAGTTTTGACCGTGGCCCCGCTGCCTCACCTTTACCTCCATTGCCTCCGTTGCCGCAGGCGGCGCGGGCGCGGCAGCCTTACCGAACGAAAACAACGACGCTGGCAGCGGTGGAGGCTTGGTCATGGCTGGAGGAAGCCCTGCAGAGAATGGGAGTTCAGCTGACAACAAATTTCTGGGTGGTTAAAAAGTTAAAAGTGAATAAATCCAAAAAGTTAAAGTTAAACGTCCATAAAATTACAGTAAGTCATGTTTTTCAGGTCATAAATCTAAAGTTGCCAAGTTCATCATAACTCCTGTGGTGTTCAGTGGCAAACCACTACATTTGGAAGGAACCCAATCCAGCAGACGGCCTCAAGGGGCTCAGAAAAATCGTGGCGTTCTCCAACATCTTTTCCCAAATGTTCCCACAATTTCCATGTGTTCCATATTTGTCTAAAAAAAGGTGCTTGTTTTTTTGAGAACATGTTTACCCTCTGGTAAACTGTCCCATAACTATGGAAAATCACCATGTTATAGCTGGCTAAATCCACTATTTCGACTGGGCCATGGCTTCAAGTTCGCAAACTGTTAGTCATTACCAGAGGCTAAATCCCATATCATCCCATTATTCACCATTGTTATGGTGGTTCATCCCACTTAGTAAATGGGTTATAACCCCAGTTCTTGGAATAAGTAAGGTTAATCCACTCTTATAATTGGGATTATAAACCATGGTTAAACCATTACATCCATAGAAAATTCTGAAATTGTTCCGAAAGATTCTGAAAGTTTCCCCAAATCACTTCTTGCCTCGATGATCCGGCCTGCCGTTCACAAGTACGGGCAGTACCGTGGCGGCTGGACGTGAGTGATCCGATGCTTGGGGGTTCAACTCATCCGAAAAAATATGCATGATATGAATAAGTACCCTCTGGTAATTTAACATAGCTATTGAAAATGGCCATAGAAATAGTGGATTTTCCCATTGAACATAGTGATTTTCCATAGTTATGTTAGTTTACCAGAGGGTAATCATATCAATAGTATGAATAAGTATTGGGATATCATTCAAAGGAATGAGTATTCTAATGAATATGAATCACTGTGAATGAAATTCATCGTCATCTCCATTAGATTCATGCCAAATACCTTCGGCATTCCAGGTATGGGACGTGGCCCTGGATGTGCCGAAACATCTCGTCTGGAAATACACATCGCCCAATCTTTTTAGCGAAAAAAGAAAACACAAAAAAACATAAATAATGTGTATGTATGTATATATATATATACGTAACATTATATGTGGTCAGATATGTCAACATCCCATGTTGGATGCATTTGAACATCTTCAAACCACCTTCAAATGTGTCGGCAAGCGTCGAACCGTCCCAACGCAACGTGCCTCTTGGATTTATCGTCCTGCAGTGATGGGTGTGATAGGACCCCAATGAAAAAGAATACCCTTTTGCAAACTAACATAGCTATGGCAAATGGCCCATTTATAGTTGATTTACCTATTCAAAATGGAGATGTTCCATCGTTTTTTGTATGTTTACCAGAGGGTATGAGATTTCATCACAGGCTTTTCGAGGAATCCCATCCCGATTGAAATAACTATCCCAGCGGGTAATTCTTTGCCATGGGATTATCATGAAATCCATCCTTAGGAAATCTCATGAAATAACTGGATATAACTGGCACAGTAAGGACTCGCTGGCAAAGCCAGCCCATTGTGCCTCGCTGGACATCCATCGTCGGCAAGAACTGCGACCTGGGGTTGACCAGATCTTGATGATTCCAGATGTCTTTACCAAAGTTAAGTGTTGAAATATTAAATAGACATGGATAGACACTAGATATTCACCAATATAGTAGATTCAATAGACATTCACGGTTTTGTCAGTCTGACTAAATTATCATTCGCGAGTTTGGGATGATTACCCCTACCAGCATCATCTACAGTGACGTCATTGTGACTTCAATATCATTTCTGCTTGAAAATTGTAAACAACAATATGCAACTGGTTGGTGGTTTGAACCCCTCTGAAAAATATGAGTTCGTCAGGGATGATGACATTCCCAACTGAATGGAAAGTCATAATCCAGTCATGTTCCAAACCACCAACCAGATATGCAATGTTTATCAGATATGTCAGAATGGGTACTGCGCATTTTGCACCGGTTCCACCTTGACTGAACACATCAAAGAAGCACCCGTGAAGTTATCATGGTGTGGCTCCCAGTGGTAAGCCCTGGATGCCTCTTCTGGGTATTCGTGTCATCCCGCCGGTCAGTTTGGTCTCCTGAAAACTTCACAAAATAGCTGGTGGTCATGGAAATTTTGCATCCACCTGATTCATATCTTTGTTGACCAAAAATAGAGGGAAAAAACAATCACAAAAGCGATGATTCATCAATAATTTTCCGCAATTTCCCCATTTATATATATATATATATATACGTACAATATGTATGTATATATATATATATACTGATATTATTATATTATATTATATATATATATATATTATAGAATAGAAATTATATGTTATATCGTGCATATACACCACATTTCTGGGTAAACCATCCCATTCTCCCGTGCACCGCGTGCGCCGCGCCTGTCCAGGTCGGCGTCCAACGCGGAGACAACAGCGACGCCTTGACCGAAACGGAGAGTGCCATGGGATGTCCAGTGGTTTACTGGTGATTTACTGGTGATTTTCATCGCTACACCATAGAAGTTCATAGATTTTAATAGAACCCTCTGGTAAACATACAAAAAACTATGGAAAATCACCATTTTTAGTTGATTTAATAGATTTTAAATGATTTTAATAGATTTACCCTCTGGATTTCATGGGATCTAAGTATGAACCAATGGAAACTTTGATGAATTTATGGGATATGGATTTGTCTGATGGGAAATACCCTACCCTCTGGTAAACTGTCCCATAACTATGGAAAATCAACATTTTTAGTTGATTTAATCGATTTTAAAAGGATTTAATAGGTATATTACCAGTGTTGAATCCTATTTAGATGCTGTTTACTGGTGATTTATAGACCATTTTTCCAGATTATTCCATTAATGCTGGAACATCCTATACGGGATGGGTCAAAACCGTGTACCACTGGTGATCAAAATAGCTGGTAAACAAATGGATATTCATCTAAAAATCTAAAAATGGTATGTATATATAATCATATATATATAAGGTATTGATCCATAGACATATAAATGGAGAGTTGAATGGGGATCTTATTTCGGCATATAACAGGGATATCTCATGTGATATGAATGGAATATGAATGGAATATTGGGCTTGGAGATCCCATATACATGGAGGAATAATGGAGCTTTATAGCTGGGAAAACTCGCCGTTCTAATGGTGGATCCCGTATTACCGGACCTTGGAAAATGATCTACACATGTCCATGATTAATTGGTGAAATGGGCACTTGGAAGTACATCCCACTTCGACTTGTGAGTAAGAAACATCTTTCACAGACTTAGATGAATATCACCAGTTATGGTATGGGTTATGGTATGGCTTTTTGACCACTTATATAATTACTCATAATTACTGTAGATCTGTAGTAACTAATTGCTGAGTTCATTTTGAATCCTCATGCCAGGCAATCAGCTAGGATTGTTTGATGAGTTGTCACTTGCAATGGTACATCCATCATGCAGGTAGCTGCGTTCGAATATCAACAAACATAGGGGTTGACTCTGAACTATTCACACATAGTCACATAGTCACATAGTGCTCTAGCTGCCCCTGCCGCCCACCAAAAATTGCTGGAACTACTGTGAACTGTAAACTGTAGTTAGCTTACAACCGCCCACACTGCTGGAATATAGCCATGTTACCATGTTCACAAAAAAGCTGCTTCAGCTGGGCTCGGAGCATTCTGGCCCTCACTTCGAACCCTCTTCACCCCACTTTTTTTGATGCGGACATAGATCAAAATTGGCTATCCAACTTTTTAAAAACTTCGAAGCAATGCTCCACGCCAAACAAAACGTGCTGCTTGGTCGTCCCGACCCGAAGACGCACTGCCATGCCCCGTGCCTGAAGGCAGATGTGTAGCCAGTGGGGCAGGGGCCAAGAGAAACTAAGACCCATGGGACCTACAAACATCACAAACTATGCAGCTGGAAATACTTTGAATCCGAAGTGTGATTGGTGACACCTGCGAAATTTCCACTATGGCTTCCCACACACCCAGATTCTGCCCGACTTGGTTGGGCCCAAAGTATCCCAAAGTTGCGTTGGATTCTTTTCCAGCCTCCTAGAAACATGAAATCAAGGTAAGTCGGAAAACAAAGAATGTGTGCAATGGCAACCACCAGCATCCACGAAGGGTATGGGTCAAAATTCTTAACCCCGCAAAATGGAGAGTTGAATACTCAACAATAGCCCCATTTGTTTGCCAAGTTTTGATCCATTCTGTGGGTTAATTATCCAACTCGTCCAAATATAGACGGTTCACCCGTTCAGGTCAGCACTTCTTCAATGCCGCGCCGGCGGCCGCGGCCACATGGCGATGCCAATGCTGGCAGATGCAGAAACTGATCTCAGAACCAGCGGGAATCTAGGATGATCTGGGGATATTTAGGGGTGTGGCTCTCACTGATGTGGATTGGTTCATGACTTTTTCATGATTTAACACAGCTTGGGCTTCACAAATAAGCCGCAGAGTGAAGTTGTCTTGTCGTCGCTGCTGCACTGGCTTCGAGATTAGATAACGAACTCTGCAGAGTTTCACCTTGAAGCTGTCAACAGCTAAGGTTGGATGTTTTGTCATATAGCTAATTCATCTCTGATTCATCTCTCCAGAATGTCGCAGGCACATAAAGAACAGAAAAATATGTCTGGTAAGGTGGCTGGCCTGCATCCCCTCATGGTTAGAGTTGCTGGACTGCAAATGATCTGATCATTGAAAGATCAAAGAGATTCAAAGAGGTCTTCTGAATTATCTTCAGTGTTTCATCTTGACTTTTCGCATCTTTCCCTGCACATTCCATCTCCGCCTCCATGGTTCCTTTGGTTGCCATGGTTGCCCATGGTTTCCCACCGCTCCCACGACTGCACCACTGCGTTGCCTTCTTTTGGTGAGACCGTGACACTTCGCATCGCCGCATCGCCACCAGATGCTCGTCGCGTCGCTTCAGCACGTTCTCCCATCGCTTGGTCACCGCCATGTCGCCGTGTCGCCATCCGCGCAGCCCAGTCTCTGCACCTCGGTAAAAACGACAGCGATCTGTGGAATTGTCCATGGAGGATGGTTGAGGCTTGGGTCCATTAATACAACTCTTTTTTGATCTTGGGTACCACAATTAATAATGGTTGAGTTATTCTAAATTAGAACTTAGAACTGTTCTAGAACTGATTAGTTGAGAATTCTTTGTGTCACTGATATTGTAATATAGGTGACTTCTTCTATTAGAATGCCCAGGTACCTATCCACCACAAGTCACTTGTCTCACTGCTTCCGTCGCAAGGCTACGAAGGTCGCCAAAGCTGCACCTCGGTACCGGTGAAGGCCCCAAGAGATCTAGGCAATTCAAAAAGGGTTATACTGAACCCCCTTCCAGAGGAAGCTCTGGAAGACTCTTGGGGTGGGTCATCGCTGCGTGATCCATGGAATCCATGTTCCTTTTTTTGGTTCCATTCAAAGATAACCCAACGACACCGGGGAACATCAATCTGGAAAAGCCATTGATATAGATGTGTTTGCCTTGGAAGAACACGGTGCCACGATGTGCCTGGCACCACTTCGATGATTTTTTTGAGGTCCCAAAGAAATTGACCCGCCTTATACGCAGCGTTTGACGCAGCGAAAAATAGCTGAATATTATACGCCTGAAAAAGATATGTATGTTCATTGGTTTCAAATATGTAACTGATGTCCCATGAAAAATAGAGGTGTCCGGTGTCCGTACCCAGGCTGCCGGCGGATGCTAGGGGGTAGGTCACGGTATATCTATCAGATGCAGATGGGTGAACCACCAAACCGCCGACACCGAGGTCCGCACCGGCCACGGCCACGGCCACTGGCTGCCACTGTGTAGGGCCAGAGATGGAAAAACCCAGGACCTTTGCCACCGTGCGCAGGTCCTGATATCCACACAAAGCATTGGTTTAAGGGAACCTCTATAGGAAACCATGGTAAATTTAGCCCCAAATTATCCCAAATTGCGGCTTCGTGTAGCCCGGATCATCAAATCTATGAGCCTTAGGAACTTCACTTGGTACTGTATTGGATCTACGTTGATGAATTTTGTCCATGATCTTATAGGGAGGAGATCTCAAAAAGGAGATCAATCAAAATAAAGCAGGCAAATCTCCCACCACTGCACCACTCCGGTCCGTCCTCATCAACTACACACCTGCGTTCAACGATGAAACTGATTCCGTTTGATGTGTCACACACAATGCAAATGTTCAACAATCTAAGACAAAACGCAAAGCCAAACACCTTTTTTGGCGGTGTTATTCAACGGCCCATTTGCAACCAGAGTTTCAACTGTGTAAGCATCAAGCAAGTCTAGAAGGCTAGCAATGAACCCCTTGCATGTCAAATGTGTCGTCATTTGGTTTGGAAAGCCTATAATCTTTGCATTTTGGGTTCAAAAAAAAACATACGCGCCGAAAAGTGAATGTACGCTGGTTGTCAAAGAATAAGAATATGCTGTGAAAAATGCGGGAGTCTCGTTTCATTTTCAGCGGTCTGGTCTCAATTGTTGGTACATAATCCACCTTGTTTCCCCAGCGGACCTGTCTTGTTTCGAAAGGGCCTGCTTCTGCACGTAAACAATCATGTCACGAATGATACAAAATTCAAAAACATGGGTCTGGGTGAGGCATATCTCCATGCAATGAAAAAAATTGGCTTATCCGCCCAGCAGTGAAAAAGAACTTCAGCCCCAAACATGAACATCCCTGTCGTCGTCATTATCATCATCACCAACACTATACAATCAGAACACTAAATAACAATAATAATAATAAGCATCACCAACCTTGAGCCCCAAACTTGTTTCAGGGTTGTTGGTGGCTAAGACTCGCCCGAAAGAAACCTACCCTTTGATTGTATCTCGCAAGCCCCGGAGGTCGATGCCGAAAAGTGACAATATGTGATAATTATGGGGAAAAACTGCATCCAACTACCCTCTGGTTATGACTAACATAGCCATGGTATAGATGGCCCATAGAAATAGATGGTTTACCGGTTTACCTATTAAAAATGGTGATTTTCCATGGCTATGTTGGTCATAGCCAGAGGGTACCATCCTGGAAACACGTGCTCCCACCCTGCCTCAGCTGCAGCGTCTTGCCTTGTTGCTGTCGCAGCTGTCGCATGCGCAAAGCGTCCAGGAGAACTTTCACCGGAGCTGCTGGGAGGTCCAAAAAAATGTGACCTTGTCCATCCTTGGCGCAACTGGGTAGGTTTTCCATGGTTATATAATCATCATGGGATCATATCATTCAAACGCTGCAAGGTTGTGTCCATGGCTGTGGCAACGTTGCAAGGTTTCGAACCTTTTGTAACTCCACGAGAACCCAAGACTCAAGATATCCAAAGATGATCGATGTCAAATGGGTCACTAGATGTGTAAATATCCGACTTCTTTGGCGTTGAAACGTCGCCTTTTTGTTCGTGAATTGTCAGTTCACCCCAACATGTTTATAACCTTGTAGATTGTAGACCGAAGATTTGGGACTGTGAAGGGGGATTTGTTGTTTTACCACAAGAGAAACGAAGAAAAATGGAACGGCCCCACCCAACACATCAACAATAGTCACTGGCGAAACCATGGCGGGGGATTTTGACAGACCTCTGCGCAGGACAAAACAGGAGGGGAACTACAAAGCACAAGTGGGCGAATGTGTTCGTGAAGATGGTCCAAAATTTGGTTGTGTTAGCAGATGTTAGCAGTCTTGCAGAACCTTTGCAGAACCTTTGCAGAACCTTTGCAGAACCTGCTCACACATCGTGAAGAGGATGGCAATCTTTTTAATTCAGCTCCTCGAGAGCCGATGAAACAGTACCGTAGAGAGGAGAAACGTGTTCAAGAAAACAATGCACAAACAAGTGCATTTTTTACACAAAATTGTTTTTTCACATAAATTTTCTGACAGAAATCCGCGCAGTTTCTAAACTTCTGTCTAAACGTATGCTGACCCGTAAATCCTCCAGTAATCTCTAGTATATATATATATGTGTGTGTTTGTTTTTACTTGCATGTGCCAAACATTATTTCCCAAAACGTGTTTCTTTTCTTCTTCCGGTTGCCAGCTTCAAGTTTGCCTTGGGGTATCCGGATGGGGCGATCAACCAGCATCTTTCATGGCAGGAATTGCAGCCGCACTGAGCTCCAGACATTTCAAGAAAGAGCAACAAATAAAATGCCATCATGTGCCATGCTATGCCAAAGTAATCATGCAACTTTAGGGGATCTGGATGCAACCCATTCCCATGCAGCATCTTCCACTTTTGTCGAAGAAAATCATCATGTGCGACGTCTCTTGGCTGGAAAACT
>Ga0126342_10021621_pt1 | contig 10704 bp, 10 predicted proteins | sample Cyp1metagenome_FD_92528 | JGI IMG/M metagenome (GOLD analysis project Ga0126342, IMG submission 92528) | Coral microbial communities from Lord Howe Island, Old Settlement Bay, Australia - Cyphastrea 1 metagenome | ecosystem: Host-associated > Invertebrates > Cnidaria > Coral ... | reverse complement strand
GCGAGGCTGGTAGTCAGAAATGCTGCAAAGACCTAGCAAATACGAAGCTGGACCTCAGAAATGCTGCCAATAGCTTGCAAATAGAAGGGAATTGGGGCTACTACCTGGGGACCCAACCCATGGAGGGGGGGGTGGAGAGACGGAGGACGGGACCATATATATATATATAACTGGTTGGTGGTTGAGCCACCCCTCTGAAAAATATGACTTCGTCAGTTGGGATGATGAACTTCCCAACTGAATGGAAAGTTATAAAAGTCATGTTCCAAACCACCAACCAGAAAATGTCAAATCCAAATTGACTGCTTTAATCTAGATGTCTGTGAAATTCCAATCAAAATGACCAATAACTTGGATGACAGCTCGGCTCCCCCCATTGCTTGGCCCTGTCGGATCCAAATCATTTGATCCATAGCAGGAGAAAAATCAAAAAAGCTAGAAAAGTCCATTATCACCATGTCTGGTTGGTGGTTGAGCCACCCCTCTGAAAAATGATGGAGTTCGTCAGTTGGGATTCTTATTCCTAATATATGGAAAAATAAAAATGTTCCAAACCACCAACCAGATGTAAGAAGGATTTTAACCCTTTTTATCCTTTGGGGGTTGCTATATTAGATGTTCCTTTGGAGATTTTCCTGAGGAAATCCCCAACATTCCCCAAGCCCCAAGCCGGTCGGACCTGGCTGCTTGAAGCACATCCACCACAAGACGTCGAATTCGTGGCCATAGGTCCTACAAAATGTGGCATAAGTCAAAACATTCCAGGGTGAGGTCCAATTTATAATGGAATGGATTCAAATGGGAATGGGTCAATGGATTCAAATGACAAAAATCCTACATTGGTGCACCAAAAATCATTGGGTCAAAGATGATCAAAGGGATTCAAATGTAAAATACAACCAAGTTTATCTGGAATTTTGATCATGCCCTTTTGGTAATCAGACTTGGGTATAAAGAATCCCCAGTTTCAAGTTTCAAGGGCATAATCTACGAATGTGACATTTTCCATGATATTCCCGTGCCATGTTTACAGCATACCCGTGTTTAATTGCCAGAGGCACCCAAAAAAACGGATGCTTTGATAGCAAGAACAAGACGCAAGTCTGTGGATTGCTCAGTGAAAGTTACCCTTGCGTGAGTAATGTGGTAACTGTCAAGCCTGGATTAATCAAATCCTAGGTTGGTAGGTTGTTTACTTAAGATCAGTTGAATATAAGATTGTAACTATTTGGGGGGGTACCCCCTTAATGAATAAACCATGGTTTATTAATCCGTTGACATCAAACGTCCATCAACCATCTCCAACGACCTCTAGGTCAGTCCTCTAGGTCAGAACAGCTTTGGAATTGACCTGGCCCGTGCAGATTCCATGAAAAATGGCCATCACCACATGAGATGAAATGGGGATGGGTCAAAACCCTGGTACCTAGTGAACCCCAAAATAGCTGGTAAATGGATGTTCATCCCACTAAAAATGGTACTTATAGGTATTGATCCATAGCCAAATGAGTGTACCGTGTACCCCTCTACAGTTCTTCAAGACTCAATTTGCGTTTCATTACGTTTCCAAAAAATCTCATTGGCACACATTGGGGATGTCAGGAGACATCCTTAGAAAACCGGCATGGGTCAAGCCTCACGAAGGCCCGACACAAAAAGTCGGATTTCTCGTCATGAAGCGGGGTCCAAACGTGTCCAAACTCAAAATCATCTCAAGTATTCTCAAGTCTCAAAATTCAGCATCCCTTCCTCCGTTCATATTCAACACACCCCAGTTAAACCATGCTTTAGTAGGAAAGTTTCCACATATTTGGGATGCCTTGCAGCCACGAAAGGAGCTTCGAAAGCCGCCAGTTGCCGCAGTTCGCCGAGCCCGGGCGGTTGGTGGCCGCCTTGGCGTTCTTCCTGAGGGGGCGAGTCGTGAGTCGCTTTTAGCAGCGGTGACTCATGGTGACTTCATGGTGATTTCATGATGACCTCATGGTATTTTCATGGTGATGACTAGTGGTAGCTTACCATGATATTTACTGATGATTGACTGGTGAAAACATGTGAAAACATGATCTACCCTCATGGTATTTTAATGAGGCAAGTTTTCAAGTGAAAAAGGATGAAAAAGGTACAAGATGTACAAGTGGAAGGCTACACTTCCCGAGACTTCCAAACATTGACCCTCTGGTAATTACAGTTGGCCATTGAAACTTGCCATGTTTAATAGGTAAATACGATAGAAATGAATATTTATCCATGGCTATGTTAAATTACCAAAGGATAAGGGATGATCTACTTTTGAATCTACCCTATTCTCTATTGTAATCAAACATGGCAATGGAAATCCCCAATTTATGGATGGTTTTCCCATGAAAACCTCCATTGATAGGTTTTTTTCATGTTTTTTTCCATTGCCACCTTTGATGACACTGGAGGGTACTTGGAGATTTCTCACAAAAAAAGGACCTCAGTTTCCTTCAGTGAAAACCATGCCGCCGGGCGACGCGTTCACCTGCAACGCACGTGGATGGAGTGGAGATCATGGCCTTACAAATTGGGATATCTACAGTATGATTATCTATGTTCAACCATCGAGAATCCATCAATATCGCGGTTTCCAAACAGTTTTGGGCTTCAAACTCCGCATAATTTGTTCTGAAATCAAGATTTGGCGACAAACAGAATCGAAAAATCCACCCAAGTCCCGGGCGAATGAAAGAAGCATCCATGGCATGGATAAAAATGCTAAACCCCCAATCATTCAAAGCTTAAAAAATAGTTTCGATCATTTCCCCTCTATAGGGATTGCCACAAATTAAGAGCACATCCCACATTTTGAGATGCAACCATTGTTAAATTCCCAGTTCGATGGGTAAGTCCTTCTCCTTGATGTTTAAATCATAAATCCCCGTTATTTCTTGGTGAAATCCCAACTTTTCTTGCTTATATCCTATGATATCCTACGGCTTTCCTCGATTAATTCCTGTTTCTTCTTGTTTATACCAATATGGCAGTGTGTCAAAACCCTGGTACCCCTGGTGAACATCAAAATAGCTGGGATTTATGGATGTTCATCCCCCTAAAAATGGTATTAATAGGTATTGATCCATACCCATATACCAATATACTCGTATCTTTTTTGGTGAATCTCCCATCGCTCAAATCCACACTTGTTGAACCAAAAATCCACCCTTTCAGTGGTGCCAAATCTGCCCCATTGCCGCAGCCCCGTTGCCATTTGGGCCATTGCCGCCTCGTTGTTGGTCAGGTGCACGCAGCCATTGCACAGCTGCGTAGGGTCCAGGGTGAAGGCTTCACTACAGAAGCGAACCAAGCCCTCGGTGTAGAGGTATGCCTCGGGCGGAAAAAAACAAATCGTTCACTCACCTGAAAGTGCGCGGTTTTATACGCCATAAATGGTGATTGAATGGTGATTTAACATTCATCACACATGCATAACACCAATACCAATACTGGTGATTTACTAGTGAATGAATGGGGATTTGATGGGATTGAGATAGGCATATCATAGCATTTAATGGGACCCATACGGCCCATACATCACAAACGGGTTTGTACAAGATGAGGCCCCCCAGTTATGCTTGTTGGTTTAGAAACCCCATGAATACATATGAATACTTTAGTTGTAAAGGCCGGCCATAAACCGCACTTTATTGGAGTGAACTAAACTAACTTAGCTATTGTTTGGGGGACCCATGTAGTAATTCACTAACCTGAAAAGTTCGGCAACCAATCTTCCCAGCCGATTGGCGAAGAAGGACAGGTACTGAAAAGTTCGGCCATTTGGGGATAGTTCACCTTGAAAAAATCTATCTGGTTGGTGGTTTCAACCCCTCTGAAAAATAATAGTCAGTTGGGATTATTATTCCCAAGATATGGAAAAATAAAAAATGTTCCAAACCACCAACCACAGATATATATATATAGTTATTGACTAGTTGGTGGATTTTGGATGATTTTGGATAATATGCTGGGTTCAAAGAATCCAGAATTGGATACCATTGATGACACATCGAAATACAATGTCATCAATAATAATGGAAACATGGTAGAAACCAAAGTAGCCAATAAATGCTTGACCGATGGACTCCATCCAACTATCTACTTTGTGGAGATTGGATTTATAATATTCGATAATTAGAAGATTTACAACCCTTATCATTATTTGATGATACTTATTAGATACTATTAGATGACAATTAGGACGCAATCTGTTAAGCTAAAAGGGGAGAATGACACCTCTGAGTCGCCTCTGAGGCTTTGAGAAGTAAATCGTCCCCTGAAAGGCCACAACTTCGCAGCTGGGAACGCCAAATTTGCTACTTGTCAGACGAGAACATGGAACTTACCCTCCAGTAAACTAACATGGCTATGGAAGCCATGGCCTATTTAGTGCGATGTTTTTTTACCTTTAAAAAATGTGGTTTTCCAAAGCCAGCTCTTAAATCACCAGAGGGTACATCATTTCGATTGGACGTTTGTCTAGTGCTTTGATAACCCCAATGAGGGGCATGTTCATCATTATCCACCGTTGTAGTGATCATGCACAGTTAACGCGAAGGCAAAATGAGTCATTGGGATTTTCTGTGAAGTATCCATTACCCTCTGGTAAATTAACTTGTTGACCCTGAAAATGACCAATCTTTAGTGGAAACTAGTCTTTCAACCCCTATCTGCCAGGGTCTATGCTAATTTACTGGAGGATAATATTCTTTGAGATTCACTGCAGGAAAAAAGGGGAAGTCAGGGTTGCGCCTGATCTTCAAATCACAGGCAGTGACCAACAGAATGGCTACCATCGACGATTTTCCCATGACAAACCTCCATTTCTGGTTGATGTTCCGGCATGTTGCCATGGTTTTCCATGGATTTTTCCATGACAAACCTCCATTTTCCCATGATTTTTCCGGCCGGTTTTCCCAGTCATCTCTCGGCTCTCGACCGGCGTTCGCAACTCGCGCAACTCGCCAAGCTACGCGAAGCTCTGATGGCTCCTCCGGCTTGGAGGCTGGTAAACCACCTATAAATAAATGGGCCATCTATAGCATGGCTATGTTTAACCAGAGGGTAATATCTACTATCTTTGATGTAAGTTAAAGGTCTTTAAAACTATTTGTTGGGGTCCACCAGAGGAGATTTCACAAACTTTGGTGATCGATGTGGCGATGTGGCGGCAGTGGGGCCTCTCCATTGTTCCAGAAAAACCAAGGCATTGAGCCATCCAGAAACTTTTTTCATGTCAATTTTTTTCCACAATTTTCCCAGTTCCAAACCATAAATTGCTTGATGTTCCGGCATGGACTTCCCATGGGACTTCCCATGGACTTCCCATGTGAACTCCCTCTCTCCCAGTTCCCACCGCGTCCTGTCCAAAGGAGGTCACTAACGCATACAGCCGCAGGTCCACCTTCTTCCCCTCCACCAGCAAGGGACGTTGGACCTCTGTCGCTGGGCAAACTAATTATGTCACGTTTTTTTAATTTTGCATAAATCCTGGACATATGTTTAAGCATGTTTAAGCAGTTTAAGCATGTTTAAGCCCAAAGTCACGAAATCTCTACATTCTTTACTTCCAAAAGAGTTTCGCCTCTTTTGGACACCACTGCCTCCCAGTTTTTTTCCAACCCGGTCATGGTGCTGGAGGCCTTTGGCCCTGCAACAAAATGTGTTTGAACCGATGCTGTGTAAGGAACTAAACCCCATGAAAATGGCTAGAAAACAAACCATTGACCTACAATTCACCAAGTTCTTCTCCAAAGAGCATGGGCCAAGTGATGCCTTTTTACGATTAGGGCCGGCCAAGATCCAGTTGAAACGGCGTCAAATGTCAGGTCCTGTAAAGAACTTATATAATCTTATACATGAACTGGTGATCTTCAGGGAAGCAATCCCATGTCTTGTATCCAAAATCACTCTTGACTCAGAAAAAAGGAATCAAAATGATCGAACTGAAAGGGTTCCCCATATTGCCATATTTTAATATATTTTAATGGTCGCGTAATCACTTCAGCAGCAAATCTCTCCATTTTAAGCGAAAAAAACTGAAAAAAACTGGGGTCCCCTGACATATTGACTGACCACTGCAGGAGAGGCGCCAAAGGATTCAAACGTTGCGGCTACCTTGAGCTCTGGGAGCAGGATTTTTTGAGAGTCATATCTGCAGGATGGGGCCCCCAAGATAGCGTTCAGTTGGTTTATAAGTGGCTGAATTCAATGGTTTATGGTAGATATAACTATGGAAAAAATGGAAAAGATGGAAAAAAAACATAGGTCTTGGCTGTTTTCCCCAAACTTTCTGGAAAATCATAGGTGTTTGGCTGTTTTGACCCATCACCATTTCTCTTGCTTTAAGATGATCATGTGGTAACGGGAAACTCACTAGTACGGAAGATGCAGATCCAGGATGCTCCGAACCGTTCCCTCCAATTCCCACCTATGGATTCTCAGAAATTTTCGTCATGGCTATCCATTTTGTTGCTGTTTATATGTTGTTTATAGTCATTTATGGTCTATTATTATAACCCCATGTATGGTATATTTACCCATGATTCATTTATAGATGGGGGCATGGGATTATAAAATGTTATAAAGCACGAAGCTTGCCGTAACTGGTCATTATTTCTCCAGATTTGTGGAGGCATCTCCAGGGATTGTGAAGCCACCAACCAACGTGGCATGAAACCAGATTCTGGATTTGCACTTCGGAAATATCATGACTACTTGGTGGTATATGAACCCCTCTGAAAAATATGAGTTCGTCAGCTGGGATGATGACATTCCCAACTGCATGGAAAAATAAAAAATCATGTTCCAAACCACCAACCAGATGAAGTATCTAAAAGATTCTAAAGGTGTTCGACAGTGATTCAAATGCAGGAATCAAGTGGTAAACCAAAGGATTTATACTTATACCACTTATTTCTGGCAATCTGGAGATTTCCTAACTTGTCCTAGGGGTACCATACCCCAAATCATCCAACATCAGACCATCCCAGTATCGAAACCCATGGTTTTGAGGATCCAGTTAGGAAACCCCAATGTTGGGGATGGCTTATGGTTTCGTGTATCAGGTGCCCAAGCATCGTTGGCAGAAGTCTCTGGGTCACAGCAAATGACCTACATCTCTCAGCGACCCACGGCTGAGGTGGGTGAATGTTGGTATGATCCCATCCATCTCGCTGAATTATAATTATGGATGGATGGGATACTGTGTTTCATCGTTATGATGCTGTGTGGATGTACATATCGGGGCATTTTAAGGGATGGTTACCTCTATTTTAGGTTCCCGTCATTCGACGTAAAGCGACGTGAAGTTGTTATAACTTCTGCGGATGTTTGGGTTTTCATAATGAGTCCATTGATAGTTTCTATTGCCATCCTAAGATTTATATCACCATTAGATTCATAGCATCTAGGAATCACAATGGTAACTATGCAGAAAACAGGGGTTCAATGATTGTGATCCTCATCTAGGTATGGATGAACCTGATACCCTGCCGTGAAAACACTTTGCTGGCGATGTCCGGGGTTATGGTGAATGAAAATCTTCTGACGTCTTCATCCGTACTGTTTTTAAGTCATTTCATCGGTGTTCCCTAGCTAAAATCATCATTTCTGATGTTCAAACCATGTTCATCACCATTTTTCCTTGGTGAACTCGCACCATGACCCCTTCGTCCAAAATCGCCTGCACCCCACGTCCACCACCGGAACGACCGGGCTTGAGGATCCAGTGACAACCAAGGATGTCGCCTCCCAAAAGCTGCCAAATATCTATGAATATCTAGTAGATTGAACTGTCTGTTGTTATCGAGAGAAAAACAAACATTTGAAAACTACCGTTCTTCTATTTGTAGCATGTAGTTGTTTCTAGTTTCTATCTAGTTTTCGATAAAAAAAACTATAGGCTATAGGCTATAAATATGTATAGAATATAATCTAGTTTTGTCATTTATATAATTTATAATTGTCTATCTAGTGGGTAGTGTTTCTATCTAGTTTCTTTTGGGTACCAAGGATCTGGCAAAACTAATAGCAACGCCCAAAGATAGAATTAGATGATTGTTTATGCGTTTTACAATGGTAGGAAAGCTAGTTTTTTCATGATGTTTGTTGTGTGTTTCTAGTTGGCTTGAATGATTGCTGATCACAAAACATTCAGAGCAGGTTCAATTTAAGTCATTGTGCTAGAATCAGATTTGACCAAATTGGTCACTTTTTTCGGGTAGGATGGTTCATGCGTTTTGTAATGCTTTGAATGGCTGGTCGCAGTGGAAATCGTCCAGTCAACTGCAATTGTTGTTGCAGTCCCCAGGTAGAAGTTGATGCCAAAACCAAGACACCACCGAACAACCGCAAACGACCCTCATAATCATTAAATGTTTAATCATAAATAAAACAACCCATCAAACAGTTAACACAAACTTCCGGTCGGAAACACGGTCTTCGGCACCTACTAGTAGAACGGAAGAAAAGTAAATCCTCGTTTGGTCATGTTTGGTCATGTTTCCCCTTTATTTTTTTGAAAACAAATTTACAATCTACCCGACCTGGCTATGGTGATTTTATGTGCCGCCCTGCCCCCCCCTTTGGAGAAGGGGCATCTGCTAGTGCCCCCCTTTAGTAACTGCATTCCAAACCAGCCTCAAATGGCACCATGATTGATGATTGGGCAAATGGGCTTGCCATCAGTGTGCCGACATGTGCCGACTTACTAGTCCTTTATTGAATCTGATAAGACTTCCCAAATAAAGCACAAATTGGCAATGTATGTTTTAAAAAAAAACAACTCTTAATCCAGTTCAACTCAGTGTAGTGGTTTTTGTTGATGACGCTGTTCATGAAATGTTCCCTGAGAAAAAAACCACTGCAGCAATCCACACGTCCGCACGTCCGTGGCGTTTTTGGCCACGCATTTTGCGGCGAGCATTGCATGAACTCCCGCACGGCCACGGTGGCGTACTCGCCCGCGGACAGCTGGAGTTCCATGATGATACCTTGCTCTAGGAGCAACCGATGCCGGTATGCTGGGGATCATCCCAGGATAGAAAATGATAGAAAACGAAGAATTAAAACGACCAAGCCAAGCCAAGCACACGCCATATTCATACAATAGACCTAGTATGTTAACATTTCATATAAGTTGGTATTCCTTTGATATTCGTCGTAATATGTCGTAATTACACAGAAGGATTTCCAGTCTTGTATCAACCAGCAAACCGCACGGACCGATCATGCCTGATCATGCCCATCTAAACATATCTAAACAATCCCAAACACATCCAAACACACCTGCTTCAATCCCTTAACTGAAAAAAATCGTTTTTCATCTTAGTTCGAAAAGTGATCATTGACCTTCATCCCACAGTAGGTCCATAAAAAAACACGGCCGGCCACATCTCGCGCATTGACGATTTCGGACCTTCCCAATTTGATCGCGAAAATCCCATCGAAAGCAGGTCACCATACCTTGGATCCTGCAGACTTTTGTGCGACTCCAAGGGATTGATCCCATCCTCACTGGAAACGACCGGTGGAGGCTGGAGAATCGCCATGTTTGTCATAGGGAAATCAACGATTTCGACTGAAGATTTTGAAACAATAGTTGAACTTAAATTACCAGAGGCTATACCCCCTGATTTTTGAAAACGAAATTGAACCAGGCATCAACGGGAAGCACCTGTTGGGGAAGTCCAGGGTGTTTTTTCAGCCTTGGTTTCCTGTTGTTGCGATTGCAATGTCCGCATATGTCCGCTGGTGCCTGGCGTTTTCTTTTTCCCCATCTCTCTTGCTTACCCTCTGGTAAACTAACATAATTATGGAAAATCACCATTTTCAATGGGGAAATCCACTATAAATGGCCATGTTCAATAGCTTTTTGTATGTTTGCCAGAGGGTAAATCATTCAAATCTCAAAGTCTCTTTCCCCAATCCTCCTTTCTGCTGACAGTAGCTCCCCATTTCTGAAATCCGAATCCCCATTTCTGTCACTGACAGCACTGGGCGAACTCCCGTTATGGAAAGTCATAGGCTTTGACCCACCCCCGTAATTCCAATTCTGGAGGAGAAAAAAACATCAAAAAAAAAAACTGCATCCCCAACCCCTATCCCGAACCCAACCCCCATCCTCCCCAATAAAACGCATCTTTCTTGGTCCCGATCGTTTTTTCACCCCGTGCATCCCCATGATAGATCCCATATTTGCTGGTGAAATCCCATCGTTGGTTGGTGAAACCCCATCGCTAACCCCAAAAAAGATGCCGGACAGTGTTTCAGGATCTGATCGATGATATTTACTTCGCATTTCCAGGTTTCTCACTTTTCTATGAGTCGCAGGGTGCCCCCCAGTTACATATAAGTTGGTTCGTAATCCTCGTTATATAACTATAGTTTTATATCCCCCATGAACCTCGACTATTGAAGTTATACACCAACGGAGCTAACAAACTGAAGCCCCACCCTGAAGGTTTGCTAAAAGAAATTCTATGACTTGGGTTTGCTATACTATACTATGCTCCATCAAACTCCCTAAAATCCTTTCCGGAAAATCATGGAAAATCCATCTAATCTATAGATGCCCATGATTTTCCGGAAACTCCATGGAAAATCATAGGGAAATCCATGATTTTCCGGAAACTCCATGGAAAATCATAGGAAAATCCATGATTTCCATAGGAAAATCCATGGAAAATC
>Ga0126342_10021620_pt1 | contig 10704 bp, 4 predicted proteins | sample Cyp1metagenome_FD_92528 | JGI IMG/M metagenome (GOLD analysis project Ga0126342, IMG submission 92528) | Coral microbial communities from Lord Howe Island, Old Settlement Bay, Australia - Cyphastrea 1 metagenome | ecosystem: Host-associated > Invertebrates > Cnidaria > Coral ... | reverse complement strand
TGTGTCTGTGTGTCTGTGTCTGTGTGTCTGTGTGTCTGTGTCTGTGTGTCTGTGTCTGTGTGTCTGTGTCTGTGTGTCTGTGTGTCTGTGTCTGTGTGTCTGTGTCTGTGTGTCTGTGTCTGTGTGTCTGTGTCTGTGTCTGTGTGTGTGTGTTTTTTTTCCCACGCTCCTTTTCTGTTAGAAAGTCTGCGCACACTGCAACACAATTGTGTTGGCTCTCTTGAGAGAGGCTTTTCTGAGATGCCAAGCATGCAAATGCACAAAAGCTTGAGCGGCACCGCAGCTAATTGAAATGGCACATGCAAGGGTGTGAGACACGGCAGGATGTGAGACATGATGAGGAAGCAACAGCGTTTTTTTTTTTTAATACTGGTCATCTTGATACACTGGGCTACTGCCTCTTGGACCAGTTTCATTGCAGGGGTACACGCTGGGTTTCAGCGGGCATGCAAAGGGGGAATGGGGACAAGCCTGCGGGGAGCAGGGTGCAGGGGTATGATGGCCGCAACTGCTTGGTCTGAGCAGGTCAACGTCGGTGCATCATGGTGCCTAAATGGCATGGCACTAATAGATATGGTGAGAGGCGCCGGCAAGCTGGAGCTTCGCACAAATCGTGGCTCGCAGCAGCAAAAGTCATCTGATCAGTTGCAAAACCTGCACTTAGGGCAGTGCATACATTGTGGAGGCACTGGCAGGTGGTAGGCAAAATGCCATACCGTAGCAACACGATTTGGTGAGACAACATATTCATCGGTTTTTTTTTTGCACTTCTTTTGGTGGTGCATTTTTTTTTGCACTTCTTTTGGTGGTGCGATAACTCTGGGGTACACTTCGGGTTTCGAAGGGCTTGCAAGAGGGCATCAGTCTGGGGACTGATGGCATGGGCATAGCGCATCTGGTGCAAAGGCAGCATCGGAAAACAGATTATGTGGCAGCCCCGACATCTGTGCCATCTACAAACATGCTGAGCAAGTCCTGAGCTCCAAGTCTGGTGTTCGGGTCAGGTGGCCTGGGTGTCTGGCCTGTGTGGGCAGCAAGGTCGTGCAGGCTCATGTGATCAAAATCGCAAAGCCAGAAGCACGTGGCATTGCGCGTGAACCAAGTTGGCTCTTTCCACACCGGCACTGCAGGGACCCAATCATCCGTCAAAAGAAACATGTGCGGGTTTGTAGTGTTGGATTGCATCTGGACCCTTAACAGTGCACGACAATGGTCTGAAGCGTCAGCACCTAAGTGAGCAACTGCAGCTACCACTTTGTAAGTTTTCCAATGTACAGTGAGATCAGTGCCAGTGTAAACAGGGACTTCAATCCCCCAATGAAAGTTGACTGGGATGTCGCACTTCGTGATATGGCCAGCACCTGAGCGTATGTGCCGATCAATCTGCACATAAATCAACGGAGAGTCATGTGTGAGTGCACGCATCATGCCGTCTTGGTTGGACCAATCACGAATCAGCTGTCTCAGGGAGGTGGCATCATCATTCAGAAGCATGGGATCAAATTGAAGGACCATCGGTGTGTAGGTGGCATTGGAGTCTACTGTATCAGTAAGAAGGCCAATCTGTATCCTTTTTTCCCAACGCATGTCGATGCCAGCAATGCCAAGTCTCTGCATCAAGTGCGCCAGAAATTCCACTGGATCCCCTTGCTGACCGGCCCCTTGCCACGTAGCAATGATATTCTGAAGACATGTGATGCTAGAAAGATCAACAGGTTCAGAATTATGAGTCATGAGGAGGTGCGCCAGCTGGGTTCCTGATGGGCCCCATTGTGAAAGTGAAAACTGATCTGTGCTCAGGAGTGACCATAGCAGCGTCATGAAAGAGGCATTCATGTAGCACCAGTTGGTGTCATTGACCAGCTGAAGCTTTGCCAGTCCATCCAGCAACTGCCGTCTCGAGATCGCCGGTGTGTCGGGCATAGGGTCAGTCAGTGGCCCTGCTTGGTCTTGGTCTTGCCCTTGGACTTCGATTTGCCCGAGCCCTTGCCCATGAGATCCCGTAGTGCCAAGGCTGGCTTGCTCTGGGTTTGGGCGTGGCTCTTCATCGACAGGCCCAGTAGGCTCCACATCGTCGATCCTTGCAACGTTGTCAACAGAACTTGTAGATCGTCTGCACGCATGGATATTTGCCACATCCATGGGATGATGGAGTCCTGGCTGGAGTCCTTGGACGTCGGTTTCATCGAGTGGAATCGTATGGTCACTGAAGGGTCCTTGAGGATCTCCACCAGTTGTTCGGCATACTTGATCATCCTCTTGAGAGGGATTGGTGATTGTCCTGTCTGTCGGAGCTCCTGTGCATGAGGATTCCACCTGCGGAAAGGAAAGGCATTGTCCTGCGTCAGCACTCCATGTTGTCGGGCTAACATCTTCAACTGGTCGGTCTCGGCGCATTGAGCCAGTTTGGTCAGCCTGCTCAGCATCGTGTCCGCCAGGTGTTGGGCCAGGAAGCAGCGTAGAGGGATGTACTGCTCCATCTTGGATTGGTCCTGCTCCTTCTGCTGGGATTTCCACTCCGTCGCTTTCAGAACCAGCGATGGCAAGAGTGCCTGGGAGCCCGTTTGCATGAAGCAAACCCATGAGTCTTGTTTTTTCATCGCTTGTTGGTCGGCGTCCACTCGCAGAAGAAGGTGGCCCATTGCCGTCAACAGAGTCATCACCTCCGTGGCGTCTTCCCTTCTTGCGCTGTCCCGTTTGGCCTTTTTGCTCTCGGTGCCGTCGTCTGTTCTGTCGAACCTCTGAAGCTTCAGCAGGGGGCTGAGGTGTTTGAAGACATCCAACATCTCGGTGTCCTCCTGACTGATTTCTGGAGCTGCTTCCATAGTCTTTGCGTAGCAGATGAACTAGCTGCAAAACCACAGGACACTGATGTTGATAGTGGATCTGAGCCAGAAGCTTGCGTGAGGCCATATCAGTTTCATCAGCTGTGATCGGATGGTTGAAGATCTGTAGGCACACATCGCATTTGTGATCTGCAGTGGCTTCACTCTGAATGGCATGGATGAGCTGTGGGAGAATTTTGTCATGCATGATGGCAGCTGAGGAGTGCACACTGAAGATATGATCGCGTAGTTCAGCCGGATGCATGCTCATGCCACATTGCAAGCAAGTGGTGCGGAAAAATTCAAGGCATAATGGATCAGTCCACAGCTGTGTGAATTGCCTTTGCATCAAACAAGCAGTGAGCCTAGGCAGCAATGGATGGTCCGCCAGTGCAATCAAAAACTGATGGATATGATCCTCCTCGAACTTCCATGGCAAGAGCACAGGAATCGTCGTTTTCAAGGCCATCATTCCAAGTTGCCTGAGGGGAACGCACACATGCTGAAGGCCACTGGCATTGGTTTGGGGATTGCACAAACAGCCATCTGGTTGGCAACTGGCAATGAGCAACTGAACAAGATTCATAGCATCATGCCATTCCTGATGATGAACCTGCTGCAAATGCAAAGACAAATCTCCAGCGCGCTGGAATTTGAGCTGGCATAGCTGGCATGTCAAGGTTAAGGCAAGGCGTTTCATGGGCGCCTGTCGCAATGACTGGATGTCGCCTTGAAAGAGCAGCTCCTGCCATTCATCCGTAATCGGAACAGTGGCTGGCTGTCGCAATGGATTGAAGCTAGGGCATTGTCCCAGTGTGATGTGGTGCCGAACTGCAGATTTATCTGCAAACATCTGCATGCAGTGAGAGCAAACTGGATTGGTGCCCAGCAGCATATCCCTCAGGGGGTCCCAGTCCTGTGTGTCAAGGCGATGTTCTTGATGTAAATGGGCATGCAGTGATCGTAGATCATGATGTTGCAAACCACAAACATCGCAACGCAGAACTTGATGGCCAGGCTGTTCATAGGATGTACCTGTAGAATCTGTGTTGACCAGGATCAGGGCTGCTTGGGTCATGATGGGGCATTGATGTGTCCGTCTGAATTCCCTGTCGCAAAATCTGCAGGGTGAATTGGATGCCTGAGATCTACAAAGCTGGCTGGCCTTCGAGAGAACGTGAGGCAACAACTGTCCATGTTGGATGCGCAGATGTTGGTTCAGTTCCTGTGGTCTGCCGCTGTACATGCCGCAAAGTATGCAATAATGAGTCAGATCCTTCAATGCTCTTGACAAGGATTGCAGGTCATCCCAGCGGCGCTCAGTGATGCAATCAAGCAGTGGTTGTCCATAAGGCTTTGAATGCAGCAAGGTCAAATGCTGTGCAGTTAATTTTGGTAGCCGGGTGTCCTCCTGCATCTTGTGGTCCTGTTTGGAGCACAGAAACTCACTGCCGTTGATGGTCAAGGCCTGGCAACAATTGCGCTCCAAATGAACGCAAAAATTCCTCCAGCTAGGAAATGTTTCGTGGCAGTGTGCACATTGTGGCAGACCCCTGGTGGCAAACGCTGCAACATCAACTAAGGTTGTTCGAAAAACCATCCTACCATGAACATGTGTCAGATGCCGTCGTAGATTGGGTAGGGAGTCAAAGATACATGGGCAATGTGGGCATACATGCATCTGAAGTCGCACCTCGTTTGCAGGAGTGTGCAGGTGAACCTGAAATTGTTCATTATAGGCAGAATGCAGCAGTTGCAAGAGGGCTGACAGGTGAGTCCAATCTGCTGTCCACAATATGTCGTCTGCTTGCAGCAGATTGAGTCGTTGACCAATCGTGGATTTCAGCTGTGTCCCGGCATGCAGCAACAAAAGGAGCGGGTGTTCAAGTTGATACTGTTGAAGTATATGAACATGTGAATGCCCTGTTAAAAAGCTGTAGTCACCAACCATCACCCTGTACATCTTGAAAATACACTGTTGCAAAAGAAGTGCATCCCTGAGGGTGAATCCAACAGAAAAGATTCCGTAGGTGAGCGTTGACAGAACACAGGCACGCCACATGTGCAATCTGTACTTCAGGCCAATACGTTTGCATCTGAGCCATCTGCGCAGTCTGGAGAAAGTGATGTTGGCTGCATGGATGCGATGTTGAACCGTATGTTTCTCAAAAAGCCTGTACCCAATGTGAACTCCAAGATATTTGGTGTGACTGCAAAGTGGCAATCGTGAAACTCTTCCGCCGGCCCTAGGAATGAGGAGATGTGGTCCCTGTGAGTCAACCTGGATGATCTTGCGTGAAATGTCCCTGCAGTTGGTGCCCCCTATGGAAATCATGGCGTGAGACTTGTCCAGAGCAAGAGTGAGTCCCATGTCTTCAATCACATCTAACAGAATACCGATGCGTTTCAAAGCAAGTTGTAGCTCGGTTTCATTCAGGAAACAATCGCAGGAATGCAAATCATCAGCAAACATCGTCAGCTGCTTTTTAACCCACTCAGGTCCAAGTTGGCGGGAAAGTCTGATGAAGAGGGCAAGTGTGTAGCTGGACCATAAAACAGGGGCAGCACGGCATCCCTGTCTTACCCCTCTTCCTGTTCCCACCGCAGTGGAGGTGGCGCCCTGTGTAACGATGTAACTTGTATTGGAGTGCCACATCGCCAGTATGGCTACCAAGTCCTGGTTGATGTCAAGAGAGCCCAAAAAATCAAATAGGGGTTGACGGGGAACCATATCAAAAGCCTTTGAGGCATCAAGGCAAACTTGTACTCCCCCACAAATGGGCCTGCATTGATAGTCAGCCGCGCGTTGGTGAACACTTCGTCGCTGGTTCATTGTCAGACGGCGAACTTGCTCACAATGCAAAATGACCCGTCGGATGGCATCGTAAGTGGATCTTTGTGGAAGAAATGCCAGTTGGGGCCAACTACAAATTAGAGGTTTAACCTCTGTCGCAAACAAGGTGGTGAGAAGTCCTAAAATGCTTTTCCCCACAGGTTCCAACAAGGCCAAGGGTCTCAAGTGGCCCAGACGGTCGGGCTGCTTGCCAGGCTTATGGATGAACGTGAGGTGTGCAGTCTTCCATTGCGATGGAATGAAAATGGGCAGTGACCCCCACCATTCCTCTAGTTTGGGGTAAATGTAGTTGGCGACTGCATGTGCAGCTGTTTTCCAGCAAATTCCTGGAAGGCATGTACGGGCAACTGCTTTGGTGACCGGTGTCTGAGCCAGCTCTCTGATCAATGCATCTTTGGTGAACGGTACTCCAGGGGGTCTTGTGATGGAAATGTCAATAGTAGTGGCAGGCAGCCACAGCTCTTTGATGTAGGCACTGGTCAGGTCCAGGACCTCCATGGGAGAGGCTGGTGTGCCATTTGGCAGTCTGATTCTGATGCGCTTGCGCGGCTGTTTTGGGGTGTATTTCATCACAGCCTGATAAACAGCAAAGCTATCATTCCGGGTTGCCGCATGTGAGACTTCATCCATGAGATCTTGCATCTTCTGTTTACGGATGTGTTCGCTGTGAATGTGCAATTCCCATTTCATCTTGCGAAACTGGCCAAAGTGCCACCAGGCATGGAAAATGGCTTTGATCGACGTCTCACAATGTTGTCTCATCATGGCTCGATGATTCCATTTGGCACGGATGAGCTGTTGCTGTTTGGATTGGGATTCAGTTGCTGTTGACGACATCTGTGGTCGAAAAAATTGGTGAAACGTTGGCATCAGATGTTGATGCATCTCATCAATTAGTGTTTCCCGGTCTGGCTGTTGCAGGGTGAAAGCAGTGAAATTCTGGCGAAATGCTTCGTGAAACTCCTGCCAAGTGTGGGTGTTGGAAACCCAGGCTTGTCGACTCTTAAGTCGTTGTTGAAAAGTGCAAGTGCCCTGCTGTGCAGTCTTCGTGTAAACGTGTGGAACCTTACGAATGGAGCACAGCATAGGGATATGGTGCGCACCTGTGAGTGGCAAAAATCCCGCCTGTGGAAAAAATTTCACATCAAGTGCATGTTGATCCACATCAGCATGTCGCATCAAGAAGTGGTCAATTCTGGAGTCATGAAGTCCATTGACAAACGTCGGAGGATGCTTGGCATTCCAACTGTTGACAGCATTCAAATGATATTTCCGTAAGATCTCAATGAAACAGTGCATGTCCTTGTGTCTGGGGCCATGACAGAGCCTGTGATCCCGCGTGTAGCACGTAGTGCCAACAAAGGGATGAGTCTGCTGTAAACTGCAATTGAAATCTCCGGCAATGAGTAAAGAGTTTCGATTAGGTATCATGGAAATGGTCTGATCCAAAAGTCCCCAAAAATCTTTACGCAGTTGTTGGCGATGAGTGCTGTGATCATCAGAATGCTGGTAGCAGCCCAAAATGTCTACCGATCTTCTAGCTTGATGAATTCGAAGATGTCCAATGCGTCCAGGCATGGCACTGGCAAATCCAATGGCATCAGGTGGACAAACCGAGGTTTGGATGAGAAATAGTAGTCCGTTAGCACGGTCATCAGCTGTTCCAGTATGGACGTGGTGCCAATGTTGATCTGACCACTCAGCTTCAAATGACCACCGTGTTTCCTGAACCACCAAAACATCAATCTCGGCCGCAAGAGCCCAGTGTTTCACTTCTTGTAGGCGTTGTTGGGATAAGCCACCAACGTTGACCTGGCCAACTTGCAATCGATGCCTTGGTGCAAAATGCTTGTTGTACCTGACAGGGTGCATCTTTGGTCTGCGGTCAGGCTTTGGCGGATGCACTGATGGAAATTGATCAGCGGTGAAACATTTGCCACGGTACCAGGCGCAGCCAGTCAGCTGAGCTCTTCGAATGGCCCTACGGAGGCTTCTTTTCTGTACATGGGAAAAAGCTGCGGCATGCATGTGACAGTCTCGATGGCCGTAGCCGCTTCGCAGTGTCTGGTCATGGCTGTTTGCTGGAAAAAGGTTGGTCCAGGCAGTGATATCATCTTCAGCTTCAGCACCGGTCCATGACATACCGGAGCAACCCTCACCCCCAGCCTGCATATTGAGAAACACCAGGGTGCCAAAAAACAGGAATCTGAAATAGCGCTTTGGAGTCCAGTCAAGGTTTCTTTGTGCAGGCTGCCCGGACTTGGGACCGGGTTTGCAGTGCAGGGGATGATCTTGCAGATTAGGGTCACAGGGGAAATAGGGATTAATTGAGCCAGTGATAAAAACTTATGTATGAGAATGAAAATTATCAAATGTGCAAATAGAGGCCACGATGGATTATGGGTAAGGGGTTCGGCAGGCAGTTGATTATCAACAGGCCAGGACAGGAATGGCTGTGAATATATTGTGATTTTTCTGGCGGCGGCCAGTGACGCTGGTGGGTTGCAAAACTGGGTGGACCAATCCACTTGTGCAGAAGCACAGTGCACTGTATACGCCAGGGCAGTAAGTCCCCACCGGTGCAGGCAATCAACCGTCGCTGTTGGGATGGCACCTGAAAGTGTTGTCCACCTGTGCAGGAGCTTCCATGCAAACAGTTGTCCCAATAGCCAAACTGTCCAGAAATCCAGAATCCACCAGTGATCTATGTCAGTCAATGTCCAGGGAGTAACAAGGGCAATGCACTTCCACAGGCCAGCCACAAAGCGCCAGGGGCCTACCCTGCAGTGTGTGGAGAGTGCAAGCGCCGTGTTCAAAACGAGCACTGTTGTAAAAAGGGCCAGCAAGGAACGGGGAGCCCACCCCCGATCTGTATCAAATGAAACCCAGGGACAAGCAGAGTGGGTGCCCAACCCAAATATTCTGAAAAGCTGCTGTCTGTTGTTGTAAAGGCCGTCAAACGATGTCACACCTGTCACAAAAATCTGGATTGTAGATGTACCTGTCAAGATGTAGAGGGCCAGCCAACAAAAGGGAGCCCACCCCTGGTTGAAATCAAGCAATCTGTGGCAATGTTGGGAAAAAGTGGCGCCCCACCTGTATCCAAATTTGATGCTTTGTCCAATGTTGTGGAAACGCAGAAAATCGTGTTGATCACTCCCAAGGCCAGTAAAATGTACACAGGAGCCTACCCTGCAGTGTTGGGAGAAATCAAATGATGAATGAATTGCACAAAATGGTGTGAGAAGAACCTGGCAAAATCCAAAAATCCGCCGCAATGTCAGAGAGTGCCAATCGTCAGGCTGCAAGGGAGCCCACCCCACTGAAAGGGCCAGTAAAATAAAAACCCAAAGCCAAATGAGCCTGAGACTCCAGAGAGACCTGACCCCGACTCTGATCGTCGTTGTGGCAAGATGGATTGAAGGGACTGAAACAGTCCAAATGAGGCAAGCTGAGAAAACGCAATGAACGATGGCTGCACAGCAACGAAATCAAATGGCCCAAAAAGGAAGCAAATCGGAATTCCCGCGGCCCAGTGACTACAAGTTTCCCAATGGAAACGCTTGCGTGCAGTACTCGCGACTGCAAAGGGGCTTGTGTGAGTGTGTGTTTTTTCCTACACGCCTTTTCTGCTATGCTCCAAAGGTCTGTGCCAGCCATCAACGATATTGTGTCGTTGGTTCCGTCAGTGCGGAAACTTTCGGCCTTGAAACTGCAAAAGGAAAAATGAAAACCCGGGTCAGGTGGTCGGAAAAAGTTTGGACCTTGGTCGCCTTTCATGTTGATTTAGCCAGGCAAAGTCGCTCCATGTTGAGCTTGCAGCAAATGAATGAAAGCCTGATCTGAATGGTCATCAGGGGCTGCTTCAAGAATGGTGCCATCGCTTTGCACGTTGTACGACGGCAACTTCAAGCAGTCTGTGCGGATCATCCATACGACGGTCAAATTGCTTGCAAACCAGGAAGGAAATTGCCAGAGAGGAGTTGGATATTGGTCATCTTCGGTCATGAGCCAAGCAGCTGGGTTGCCAGGCGGCACTACTGTGGGTTGAATCTTAAGCAACGCCTTGCAATGTCCAGCTTGATCCTGTCCAAAATGTGCAATGCATGCCACTGGAATGTATCCTGCAGTATTACAAGCAATGCCTGAGGGTCGGAAAACCGGCATCATGATTTCTGTGTCAATGTCCAAACGGCACATGCTTTTAACAGCCTGATTGTCAGCGTCTTGGTACATTCTGTCAATATGAAGGCAGAGACATACCGGCGCATCCAGGAGGGCTGTCTGCATCGCAAGCTCCTGAGACCAAGCAGTCACCAATGATGCAAGTTGGCAATGTCCAATGTGATGAGCATGGCTAGGGATGTACAATATGATGGGCATGAAATTGCTGTTGCTATCATGTAACTGCAGCCCTTCAGATGTCGCAACCCTTCTTTCCCAACGCATGTCAAATGCTGCCGGGCGCAGCCAACGCAAGACTCGATGTGCACATTCTGCACAGTCTTGCTGTTCCCCATCAGCAATCCAATCTTGCACCACTTGCAGAAACCAAGCCGTCTCACTCAGCGTAGCCGGTTTGTTGGCATGCTTCAGCACAAATTGGATCAGTTCTGCATGGTGCTCTCCCCAAAGATCTGTCAAAGGAACTTGCAGACTCAAAAGCGTCCACAGCAAACTGTGTACCGTGCTATTAGCAAAGCACCAGTTGCGATTGTTGGTCAAACGCAAATGTCCTGCCAACTTCGTGAGCTCCTCCACAAGCTGTGGTGCTAGACTGCATTCTTGCCCGTATTCATCTTCTGCTTCGATTTGCCTTTGCCTTTGCTCTGGCCTTTGCCCTTGTTCTGTCCCGTCAGGTTCTGGAGCATCGTGGCCATGGGGGACTGGGCAAGGGTGTGCTGCTTCATCGTTGCTCCCACCACCATCCATATGGCGTTGTGCGCAAGGTGCGCCAGCAACTCGTAGGCCCGATCGCTCCTGAGGTTGATCTGCAATCTCCACGGCACTGTGCGCTCCTTCTGT
>Ga0126342_10021619_pt1 | contig 10704 bp, 8 predicted proteins | sample Cyp1metagenome_FD_92528 | JGI IMG/M metagenome (GOLD analysis project Ga0126342, IMG submission 92528) | Coral microbial communities from Lord Howe Island, Old Settlement Bay, Australia - Cyphastrea 1 metagenome | ecosystem: Host-associated > Invertebrates > Cnidaria > Coral ... | reverse complement strand
TGGTAATTCATGGTAACTCATGGTAAGTCAACGACAACACATTGTGAGATGGTAAATAACATGGCATTTCATGGTAAATAACATGGTAATTCATGGCAAATAGCATGGTAATTCATGGTAAATAGCATGGTAATTGTGGTAATATCATATGTTTAGTTCCCTTCTCCAAAATTTATCTATCTCCATGCTGGTGAGCATCCCTGGATCCAAGTCCTGGTGATTTTTTATGACTTTCCATGAACAGTTGGGAATAGTAACCCCAACTGACTTTAACTCCATCATTTTTCAGAAGGGTTGGTTGAAACCACCAACCAGAAAAAGAAAGTCCACATCATATCTTCTTCAGGATGATTACATGTGTGTATTTATAATATATAATTATATAGTATAGTTAGATGGGCTAAAGTCAACCAAAAAATATACTCTGTGGTGAACCAAAGTAGCTATCCAAAACCATCATTTTAAATAGGTGCTGTAAATCATCGGTTTTATCATCTACTTCTATGGGCCATTTATATATAGCAAATTGTCTATTAAATAATTAACCAGAGAGTAATTCTCCCTCATTAAATCCCATTTGATTTCCATTTATAGATGATTTTCACACGATATCCGCATTTTGGTGGGGTAGAATCCCTCTGCATCACCATTAAATCCCACACATCCCGTTAAATTCCATTAAATCCTATTAAATCCCATTAAATCCCATATAAATCCCATATAAATCCCATATAAATCGCATATAAATCGCATTAAATCCACCATGGTTAAAAATCATCATAACTGCTGGGGCTGCAGCCCCCTTCGGCACCCCAGGCTCCAAACCCCGTGGTCAACTTCCAGCTGCCGCGCTGCCGGTGTTGCAGCCAGGGAACCCAACGGGAGGGCCCAACCCGGAGGGGCCGTAGAACGACAGTGGGAGTTGGAGGAAACAAAGTTTGGATGAAAACCTATGAACATCCACATTTCTTTGATATTTTGTTGATGGTTTTGATGAAAAGCTCCTGAAGATCCATACCCCGGAGCTCCGTCCTGATGCTTTTGTTGGCCACGGGATGGATCAAGGACGCTGGTGGGCGAAATCGGCTTCCGTATCGACGTGCAGTTCAGGCGTGGCTGGGTGGTGAATTTTCAGGCTTGTGGCCGCAAAGAAACTGCGGTTGGACCATCATCAAGTGTGGATGGATTGGTTGTAACATGACCAGAAATGGTTGAACGAACAAATTGCAGTAAAATCCCAGTCTTTCTGGCTAAAATCGATGAAACCAATGAATTGAAACATAGTTTGGCCAATATTGACCAAGCAATTTGGTATCAATGCCACTTCCTGACAGCGGGCGACCGACCTGTTGAAGCGGGCGAACCAGGACTTGCTATGTGAAGTTGCACGAAGCGGCATCAAAAGCAGTGGAGAAGGGAGAGGACAGCGGCAGCAGGTCAGATTTTTTTTTGGGTATTTAATGAATAATTCATCATAAATCAATAAATCCCCATTTTCAATAGGTAAATCATCATATAAATCATGTGTAATTAAATGTGCCATTGTCCGTAGCTATTTTAAAATAACCAGATGGTAATTGGGTATTTTTCCAACAAACATGGGGATTTATCCATCTAAAATGGTGATATGTCTGCATACATATAACATCATATAGCATCATATAAGCAATGCTGCTTCAAATTGAAGTGTTTGATGGTTTTTCACCAGTTTTTCAATATCAATATAGGGATACTGGATGATACTGGCAACAAATGGTAGTTCACCAGCGACCCCTTGGGATTCCAACCTTAGAGCCGAGGAGCCCCTGCCGGCGGACGCGTTGCCACCAGCCTTTCCCTTGGCGCTGGGCCAAAGCCTGAGATGACGGGAGACGACTGGGAAATGGTTACATCACCAGTGTAAGTGGTTCATACACCTTATATAACCTTTACATACCTTTACTGTACTGTACATAATTAGTTATAATATAATATAATATTATATTATATTATATATAATATATAATAATATAATTATATATATATTTATATTATATAATATAATATAATATAATATAATACAATATAATATAATATAATTTAATATAATATAATATAAACTAATATAATATGATATGATATAATATAGTATAGTATAATATAATATAATATAGTATATATATATAACATATATATATATATATCATAGATATAGCATCAAATACATATGGACGGTTTTCCATATGCAACTACGTGATCATGATTAACCCAAGTAGATCATGTTTCTTGAAAGTCTTCAGTCACTCGAGGGAGCTATCTATAGTCACTATGGTTTATAAACTAACAAACACAACTGGGGGGCACTACCCCGTAGCTATCCCGAATTTATAGAATTCTGGGTTATATTGCAATTGTAGATAAATTTATGGAGGATAATTAAGGTCATGGTATAATCGAAGAAAAATCCAACAACCCTCTGGAGCATGCCCTTTGTCATAGTCTATGAAAGAATTCCTTTCTTTGGCGTGTTGGAGGGACTTTGGGTATGCTCCTAATCAATTCAGTGGCTCATATCGTCGCGTGCCTTGAATCTTCACTGGGATCTATGAGGAAGGTGAGACCCAGGTGAAAGATTTCCTCGTGAGCACTGCTGCGTCACTCTATCCTTTACTTGTATATTCTGTACATATGTATGTGTATATATATATATTATCATGGAATTCACAGGTATTCCCCCAAGGTTTGTAGGTCACATCACATCCTCATCACATCCTCCCGTTTTGCTCCTACGTCCTCAGGTCCAAACTGCGTGCTTTGCGTCTGAAGCTCAGTTTCCTGAGGATCAAACATGATCGACATTTCAACAGGATTTGTTTCTGGGGAATTGATACTGGATATATGATGGATGGATCTTCAAAAAATAGGATATTATGAAGAATGAATATCATATACACAATAAAAAATATATAAAAATGAATTAAAAAAAATCTGTACATATTTTTCGGATGTTCAGGGAGTTGTTTTTTTACTCAGAAGCTCTGTGGCCGGGTGATCGATGTGATCTTGCAGGGACTCCATTTCGAGGAATTGGAATCAGTGAGGAATCTGAAAAGATTCACAAAGCAGGGACTCCATCATTGAAAAAAAGGCTTGTGGAAGGTAAAAACATGTTCCTTTTGGATTCCTGGTTCTATGTTCAAATTTGGTTCATGATTTGTTCTTGTTGATTCCATCGATTTTCTGTGAATATGAGCTGCTGTTGACGGCAGCTTGTTGATTCCCAGTCACATTTGTACTACATTCTAACCACCAACAGAAACAAAACATCGTTAAAAGTACCATCTCCCAAGAATTCAGCGAAGTCGGATGGGACACCAAAAGACAGCTTTTTGGTCATCGGTCATAAAATTGGACCTGGTCCTCCAAGTTTCCCCACGAACCAGTGTCGACAGGTCTTGGACGGCGTCTTGCTGCGCATCCATGGGCTGAGTGCCTTGTTGCTGAAGCCACCCTTGAGCATCCCACAGATGGAGTTGGAGGCGCCATGGATGCCGATGCACATTTCTGGGGGGTTGGAGTTCCTTAAGGAATACATAGTGGAAAACATAGGGATGTGATGGGATTCGCATGGAAAACTATGGGATTTTATGGGATTTGTGGAAATATCTGGGAGTTTTATTGAACATATATAATGTTGAATAAATAGGGATGGTATGCGATTTTCCGGGAAGTTATGGGATGTTATCGGATTTAACCCCTGTTGGTTGATGATTTTGTTGGGGTCTATACGTTACTACTCAATAGATTGGGGAGATTTTGATCCATGATCTTTTCATCCCCTTGAACCAAGATGAAATCTGTTCAGAAGTCCTTTTCCCGTTGTGATTTGTTGTGGTTTGTGAGTTACACATCTTCAAATGCATTCTTGTTGTGGTTGGTGAGTTACTTTTCCCCGACAATCTACAGTTTCTGACATTGGAATTTGTTCTTAAGCTATAGAAATAGCCCGGGCACGTTCGTGATCGATTACGGTTTCCACTTGAATTTGAGACCCCAGCCATCAGTTCTTGTTCCAATCAACGTGACGCTTCGGCCGCCCCTTCTCCGAATTGGAGGCCAGCCCTTAGAGCTGGGCAATTCATCAAATACCGAAAAATAGATTTCGGGCATGGGTTTAATGGGAAATCTCTAAGAAACCTCGATGTTTACTGAGATATATTATTATTATTATTACTATTACTATTATATACATAATATAAATATATATATACTTAGATAATTGATGGGTTTCCTATAAATGTTCACCCTACCGTAGACCGAGCTGAAACCAATTCTAAGAGAGATGCCCAATTTTGGACAGCCACGAAATCCGAAAACTGGCCAACCAAATTTCGACGCCTCAGGGCGGTGAACACGAGCTGGTGATTCAAGCAGACCCAGCCCCAGAGCATAGGCGAGGAAAGAGGCAACCAACTTGGAAGGGTATGGAAAATCACCCCCGTTTTTATGGGCTAATCAAGTTGGTTGATTTTCCACTACAATAGCTAAGTTGGTTGACTATAAATCAATCAATCATTGGATGCGTACTTTTAATCCTTATCAGGATTTATTATTTATTCATCATGATCATCACAAATGGGGAATTTCCTGAAATATGGGTATCCCAATAGCTGGATGGTTCATAATGGAAATTCCTATTAAAATGGATGATTTAGTGGTACCACCATTTCAGGAAACATCCAAAAAAAAACCAGGACCTCACTGGAATGATGGTTAGGATATGGGGAATTATCCCAAGCCAAACTATTCAGGTAACTGAATTATTATGATTTCCTAATTTACCCTCTGGTAAACTAACATAGCTATTGAAAATGACCATTTATAGTGGATTTTCCCATTGAAAATGGTGATTTTCCGTTGTTATGTTAGTTTAACAGAGGGTACCCAGATAAACCATTGATTTCTATGGGCCATTTTCCGTAGCTATACTACATAGCCAGACGGTAAGATGGATTTATTTGTGGCTATAAATCAAGAGATATATGCCAGCCATCTGAAAACATTGCCAATATCAATATCTAAGATTGGTTTTGTACATATGGGATTTCAACATGCAAAAATCACCACCAAACATGGGGATAGGATGGTGATGATAAAAGAACGTAAAGGCTCTTGGTAAGAAAATCTGTAGAAGGATGATCATACATATATTTGGCCTTAGAGGCTTCTCTGTATATGGATGTGGGACATGTGGGAACTAATTTTATGTTGAACAGGTTCTTTATCTTCAACAAATTATCTCCACCAAATATTTTGGGGCAGAGGCTATGCAATAGTCAATCACCAAAATCAAACGCTTGAAGCCACCGAAGCAAGGTTAGGGTCTTAATTGACCTTGCAGATGTTGTGACTTTTTTTTTTTAACTTTTGTCCCTTCTGTGGGAAGCGTATGCCTTGTCAGTTTTGAGTCTTCATGTCTTCGATGCCGCAGATGGCATGCAAAGGCTCCCATCGAGATCAGCATTCTGCGCCACACCACATGCGCTACCAAGGTTCTGCAATCCCTTCCCTGAAGAGCCTTTATATCAGATCCAGATCCGACACGAAGCGAGATCTTGCATCACTCAGAAAGACCAAACTGAACAGCGAAGATGCCGCTAACTTACGAAGCGATGCCGGCATCATCCTGCAAATCACAGGCAGTCCTTTTATTCAACATCTTGTGCCACAAGATGTCTTGGTTGGCCCTCTTGAAATTTGTCAATCCATTGTGAGTCAAGTCTCATGTTTGATACTGCAGACGTGATCTAACATGATTGGACAAACCCAAGATAGGCCTCTATAAATAAGTATACCATTTATGTATATAAATGGCATTAAATGGCAATATGTTCATAATTATTTATAAATGGCTACATTCCCATAAATAAATCTATAATTGGCTATATTACCCCATATATTACCTCATATATGGCTACATTCTCATAGTCTTCTAACTTATAAACCGTCTATATAAATGGTGACATTCTCATATTGTCCCCATCCATTTTGTTGCAAAGCTTGGTTCATAGAATTGGATGCCCTATATTTGATGATAAAAACCCATGGTTTCCGGTTAAGATTTTCCCTTAAACCAATCCAGTGATTGATGATGCGCGTTGCGCCGCCTCAGGAGTCTGTTGCTGCAGATGATGCGCCATTTGTTGCCACGTCTGGCCGAACTCAGCGAGTCCGGGGGCCTCAGGAGCTGTCAAAAACCGCCAGGTGTAGAATGTGGGGCCCCAAGATGATCTGGTCTATGTTGCTTTATAACTAGGTGAATTCGATGATTTATGGTACTCATAACTATCATTGGTTGAACTCTAAGACTCTAAGGTTTAAAGTCCTATAGTTTTGTGGGTTTATAAACAAACAGGCATGACTAGGGACTTAGGCTACCTCTCCGAACGCGGGATGATGATCCTCCAGACGTGTCGACTACGGTCAGGTTGTGGCCCAAGCAAGCAGACCTCCTCCGACCCTCACAAAAGGCCACATTGTGCTGACCTCAGGATGGTGAGGTTATGCCCAGCCAACAGTTTGGATCCCAGTGTTTTTTTGTTTTTTGGGGCTACGAAAATTGATAAACGATGGATAATAGAACTGATCATGGATAATGGATAGTAATTTATTGTTTCTTTCTGGTTTGTACCACTTACCACATAATTACGGATGATAATGGATAATTATATGATAATGGATATAACGATATAGATAATGACATGTGATTTGAGATTTATGATAATTAATGAATTTGGGTTTATTTGATTTGATAATGGATAAATATAAACACAGACAAGAACGGTTTTGATATTATGATTATGGTCATGGAAAATCTATGTATGTATAATTATATATATATCGGATGCTGACGTTTTGCTATGATAATGGGATTATTACAACAAATACACGTTGATAATTGGTGTAGAAAGTTATATATGGTTTTGTCTTTTATTGGCTAAAACCATAATGATGATGGGAGGAGTGTGAGCATACCCCAAAACCTATGAATGAAAACTCAACAGTTTCAATCAGTTCCATATGGTTTTGTCTGGAAATAGGTCACCACTAATTCATACTAAATCCACTAATTACCCTCTGGTAATTTGTTACATAGAATGACCATAGAAATAGTGGATTTACAGTACCCATTGATAGCATGGTGATTTTCCCATCAGTTGTTTTGTCTGTTTACCAGAGGGTAAACATAAATATCCTTATGAAAATTGCCGTTCCGGAGAGATACGCCATGTTCAAACAGATCCATATGTGCTGCCATGGAAGTTGCCAAGCGCACTGCCCAGGAATGGTGTGGTGAATCCAATGCAAAGGCAGGGATGAAAACCGGTTGAAATGGGAGGGGTCACCAGAAACAAACAACACACTTTACACTAACCGTTAGAACCTCAACAAGGATAGAAACGTAAGATCCTGCAAAGAGTTACAACAGACTTTTTATTTTTTGTGCGGGAGTTAGGATTGTAATGATTGATGGTTGGTTTACTCAGCAACGATAGGGCAGTGGGTAGTTAACAAAGACGTGGTGATGTAGTATGGTGCAGGCCATAAATGGCACAATCCCATTTAAATGAGGGTGTTCTGGATGCTCCATATGCTCCCTGAACTTCAGAAGTGACTGCCAATTCTGCTCCCACTCTTCAGTTGGGACCTAAATTTCATGTTTCAACAGTGACCAATACAATTCCTATATAGCTATCATCGTATAAACATATTTTTCATATAATGCCAGAGGCATAATATGTCGTATCAAGGGAACACACCAAACCCCACCACTGACTCGGCTTCGGCTTCGCTTCGAGTTCGCCAGGCTCTTGCCGCATCTTGGAGTTGGGATGCCCAGACTCCTGGGGGACTGTACCAGCCATGGTGAGCCATGGTGATAGGGTTGGTTCATGGTTTACCACATGAAATCCAACACTGAAGCATACGAAAAAGTGGGGCTTTGGGGCAGTATCTAAGACGGGAGATGGATGGGTGTGTCCCCAGATAGGGAATACAATGGAATTTGCACAAGCAAATGACATTTATTGCGGAGTTTTATGAACAGACATGGATTTGGGATGGTATAAGATAATATAAGATGATATGAGATGATATAATCCATCTTTGAGCCAACCCAGATGAAGCAACTAACACGGGGATGATTCGCCAACAAAAATTCATATGGCAACATGGGCAATGTCGCCCTGGGTCTGAAAACGCGCATCTCTGTGGTTGCGGGGGCGTTTGATGCCTTTGATACGTGGATGTCTTGGGAATCGGAACTGGTATGATAATACTTGTAATTAGTAGGGTTAATATATGTAATAAACATAAACTGACATTAGTAGCAATAACATGAATAGTTGTATGGTGATTGATATTCACATGAGAAACTGACAACATGATCCTTCATTACCAATAGCGGACAACGTTTTTCCAATAGCCCTATGGTATCCTATAGTAATATATGATATGGCTGTGAAAATTTGATGAAGCATATGGAGGTGTATTGAAACTTATGGTGACGACTGGGGACCCAGCATTTTAAGAAGCCCCCATAGTCCCAAAATGGGCCTATTGGGAAAATGATGATTAGCTAGTGCTTTTCTGGTTGGATTTTTCCATATATTGGGAATCATAACACCAACTGACTTTCATATTTTTCAGAGGGGTAGGTATACCACCAACCAGTTTTCTTCACGGCCAAGTGCCTCTGCTGTCGCCAGGCTGTGCTATGTTCTGCTGCACGGCATCCGGGTGAGCCACGTCGTGCGCTGGTGACAGAGGCGCGTTCGTGACGTGGCAAAGACGTGAGGAGGGCAGACGGCAAGGTAGTTGGCGGATCACCCCTTCCCCCGAACATGAAATATCCGACCCAAAGTGCATCCATCCAATATAAAAAAAACAGGGTTTCCCATTAAAACCATCGATCGGTAAAAAAACAACTGATCCATTTATGTTCCATGAAATCCCATTAGATCCCATTAAATACCCATGAAATCTCCATTTACAGTTGATTTCCCCATGATTTTCCCATGAAATCTCCATTTTGTGACCACCAAGCTCGTTGTTTGACAACGTTGCTACGTGTCAGGCGGTGGTCGCCTTGAAAGCTCTGGCGGAAGGTGCCTTTGGGCGGCGGGATGAAGGCAGAATGGCCATGGTGATAAGCAAGTTAGTTATAGTTATAACCATGGCAGTCATATGTGCATAATATATATACACGTACATCGAAAGTACAGAAAAGATACCTGTAATTGATATTATCATATATACTGCATATATATATATATATATACACCATGAATAGATATTCAATATGTATATATGTAGAGATTGCACAGTTGTGTATACAGACATTACATTACATTACATTACATTACAGTACTTTCCATTTACATTTACATTTACAATTACATTACATTACATTACATGCATGCATACATGCATGCATGCATCCATACATACATACCTACCTACATCCTACCTACATACATACCTACCTACATTACATACATACATACATACCTACCTACATACATACCTACCTACATACCTACCTACCTACCTACATACATACATACATATAGATATAGATAGATTTAGATATAGATATACATATGACACATACGTGATAGGATATACATACGTGAACTTTTTGCTGGGATGCACATCCCATGACTCCTGCACAGCCTTGGACCTGACTTCTATGGTGAGACCATCAGGGACTTGGCTGTTGGACCGCCCAAGACATGGATAGAACCGCAGATATTACATATTATATATATACTGGCTCATAACATATATATATATATATACTGGTTGGTGGTTTCAAACATGAATTTTATTTTCCATTTCATGTATGGGATCATCCTTCCAATTGACTTTCATATTTTTCAAGATGGTTAAAACCACCAACCAGTATATGTTTCAAAGATATTACAGTATACTACTATACGGTAAAGTTTGATGTATAGTAGTATATAGCATGATTTTTAGACCATTTGCTACCCCCATGGACTGCGCAGCAAAAACATTGAAAAAAACACTGTTGCACAAGGTGGTGCAGCAGTTCGTTACTTTAGAGTTCCACTTGAACTGTTGGGTTTCTGGTAACTATATCTATCCAGCACCGAAAATCGGCTCGGGAAGTCTTTGGGCCCATAAGGTATTATCATGTTTCATCGATGTAATTCCGAGTAGATCCCATAAGATCTTCATGAAATCCCAGCAACTTCCCATGAAAACCCAGTACATTTCTTGAAATTCACAAAAAAAAACACATGAAATCTCATACAATCCACTAAATCTCCTGCAATGCCCATTAAAACTCACCAAAATCCCATATAAATCCAATTAAATCCCATATAAACCGCATTAAATCCACCATTGGTAATGGTTAAAAATGACCATTTCCCACAGGTGGCACCGGTGCCCACGGCTCCTATGGCGCCCAAGTGGCCACCATCTCCACCATCGTGGCGCGGCTGTTGAGTGCCGCCTCCGCTGCGGATCGCAAGGCGATCCGCAAAAACCAGGTGATTTTCGATGGGATTTAGGGGGAATTCATAGGATTTTGTGGTGATTTTCAGTGGATTTTAGGGGAATTCATAGATTTTTGTGGTGATTTTCAGGGGATTTAGCGGGAATTCATAGGATTTTGTGGTGATTTTCAGTGGATTT
>Ga0126342_10021618_pt1 | contig 10704 bp, 9 predicted proteins | sample Cyp1metagenome_FD_92528 | JGI IMG/M metagenome (GOLD analysis project Ga0126342, IMG submission 92528) | Coral microbial communities from Lord Howe Island, Old Settlement Bay, Australia - Cyphastrea 1 metagenome | ecosystem: Host-associated > Invertebrates > Cnidaria > Coral ... | reverse complement strand
ACGTATATACATAGCTTCTTGAAGTGCCTCACCAATACATGTCTATTTGGTCCCTGAGTGGCTTCGCAGAGTGCGGCAACATGATTTCACAAGCCTTTCCCACTATCATCATTGACCTAGACATGTTGTAAGTGTTAAATTTCGGGTACGTTCTAAGTGATGAATTTCTTACGTTCTAAAAGTAACACTTAGAACGTCCTACCTGCTCTGATGAACATTTTTTCCAAAATACGTTCTAAGTAATTGTTCGTCACTATATACAAATACAGAGGGTTTTGATTTCACCTCATCTCAACTTTGTTTCAATGGAGTAACTAGGATTCACCTGGTCGTCGGCACATGAGCAAAAAAAAGGCCCACCCCACAAAGCGATTCGCAAAACTTACACCTGAATCCCCACCTTTTCTGAAATGCAGTCTAGTGGTGCACAGGCACAGAGTTAGGTGCCCAGTTGTGGATGTTTTCAACGCCTGGCCACTGCAGGTGAAACGCCCCCTTGAGCAAAGCGAAAGCGACGAGCCAAACAAAAGGCCCATCAAGCTGCAAAGTGTCAGAAGCACACTGAGAAGAACATCTGCGTTTGTCCAAACATGGGGGTACTCTCAATTTACCCTCTGGTAAACTAACATAACTATGGAAAATCACAATTTTCAATTGGTAAATCCACTATAAATGGTCATTTTCAATAGCTATGTTAAATTACCAGAGGGTAAGACCACCAAGTACTGGGCAACATGTTTTCTCATTTTTACTCAACCATCTGGGATTTTACAGTAGCCAATTGTGCAGTTGATGTTTGTTCCACATGTGTTCAATGATGTCAACCATCTTGATTTCGAAGCTTTCCCCTAAGATTAAACTATATTAAATAAACACAATAATAATGAAAAACATTTTTTTTTCGATCTAAAAGGACTGACCCTAATAAAACCCTTATTAGGGGGCGCAACCCTCAAATGGGACCTTCATGTTAAAATTGCTTTCTAAAGGGGATCAATAACAAATCAAATTGGCCAATCTGAAATTTCCAAAATTAGACATGGACACCAGTTTTTCGTATTTAGGCTGCGTTTTTTTTTATCGGGGGAAGGGATTCGTGTAAGAATCTGAAGTCGTCTTACCCTGTGGTTATGTCAAAATAGCTATTGAAAATGGCCATTATTACTGGGTAAATCCACTATTTCGACTGGGCCATTTTCAATAGCTATTTTGACATAACCAGAGGGTAAGTGTTGGTAAACATCCAAAGGTTTCCTGCATGTTTTCCCTTGATCCCATGGGACAAAACATATCTGCAGAGACTTGCCGTGCTCGCTGCCAGGGATACGGCAAGCGCCGCAAGCGCCGCAAGCGCCGTCAGCGCCGCAAGCACCAAAGCTCCGCCAGCGCTGGGATCCCAGCGGCCCTGCCATGCAAAAGATAGGGAGAGTGAGTGGAAGTGCTTCAAGACACCAATTTTATGGGCATATAGTCTACAAATATACTGGAAATTACTGGAATATATCATAACTGGTTGGTGCTTTGGAACATGGCTTTTATGACTTTCCATTCAGTTGGGAATGTCATCATCCCAACTGACGAAGTCCATCATTTTTCAGGGGGGTAGGTCAACCACCAACCAGCAAACCAATCCAATGTTTTTCAACGGTTGAGACCATCCCAGACTTTTCCCATCACCCGTTGTCCTGAGGTTGAGGAATGTGGTGCAGCGGGTGGTGTAGCCAGCTGCATGGCAAAACCAAGGCATTCCTCCCAGTTCTGCCAGGATTACGCAAGGTTTTGGTGCTGTTCCCAGTTCCAACTGGCAACTGGCGGCAACTGGCCTAGTTGGGACTTATATAGTTGATATAGTTGCGATGATCCTACCAGGATGACAAATTCAGTCTAGAAAATGATAGCATCGTTTTTGTTAATTGTAGCTTACCCAGTCAATGGTGTTCATACAACCCCATTTCGGATGTTAGCGGTGGGACTCCAAGTGTCTATGCTCGCGGCTGCAGAAAAGAGCGCTGCATGGCAGAACTTATGAGCTCAGTGTGCCAGATGCGGCAGCACGTTCAACCATGGTATCAGTGATCCGTGGAGATCTAACAATCTGTTGGGATGTTGGATGAGAGTAGTGCATATTATGTGTTTGTAGATTAACAATATTGTTGTGTGCATCTTGCACATACATGGATAGACATAGAAAGGCTTTTCTGCAGGTGTACTTCTGCGAAAAATTCATGGCTTCAGCCAGGGGCAACTTGAAACCTTGGCTTCGCCATCTTCGCCACAAAAAGCGTTGGTTTGTCCAGAAAGAATCCCTGTAGCTTTTTGAAAAAGATGCACAGGAGACATGCCTTAATGGTGCCACATGAAGTGCCATATGAAAACCATGAGGCCGATGAGGCGTTTTTCATGTCGAACAATTGCAGCTTTGGCTCGAAACACCCCAAGGTCCTGCCCATTCGACATGAAAAAAGCGAGCTCTCCATGGAGAGTGGGCTCCCAAGTCCAGTTGCATCATCAAACCTGAGATAGTAAAGCCATGAGAGTTGAGCAACCCGGACATAAAAAAGGCCTTTTCTTTGCTCAAAGTTCCATCATGTCACTTTCGATCACTTTGGCTATGGCAGCATTTCGCCACGGCCAAAAGATGCCTAGTGGTCGTCAACCCTTGCGGCCATTGCGGCCATGGCTTTCAGTAGCTGTGCTGGCCGTGCCTCGGCTCTCCAAATGTTTCCCTAAATCGGATAGAAAATTGCTGTGATTTTGGCAGAAACTGGATTGAGTGGTCCCAAAATTTGTATTGATCTGATATGGAATCATATATTTGGAAAGTGGCTGTTGTTGCAAGGTCCTGCTCTACGTGTCTAAGCACGAGGCAAGCGAACACGGGGACTGCGTGTCTTGCACGTTTTTTTGAGTGCTCTAAATGATTTGCCCACAAGATCAGACTTTTTTAAATACATTTTTCCATTTTTCATCTTTTTTCCTCTGATCTGTTTTTTTTTTTCCTGCTGACTGCCTAAAAATCACCCAGCCAGGCTGAGCCCTGCTATACGGCGACGAGCTCGTCCCATCCAGAGGCTGAGCTAATCAAAAAATAGGTTCCGATGATTCTACCCGCCGCCATGTTTCTACCACGTGTTCGTCTATCAAAAGTATGTAAGTATTTATATATATATTATATATATTATGTATATATATATATTATGTATATATATAATGTATATGTATAATCATAATTATATGCATACCCATCATATGATATTATACATATAGCCTATGTGTTATTTCTGAGTTTTTTTAGATTTAAAGTGCGCGTGCCAAATGCATTGTGGAAGGAAGTGCTGAGCCGAAGGGGCCTTGCCATTGGAGCTTCTTGGACTCGGATTTTGACTTGGGGACTTGTTAAAAAAAAAACGAAAAAAAAAACATCGCCCCTAAAAAGAAGGCAGTAATCATCTAGTCGAAAAAATCTTTTTTTTGGATAACTTTTGGATTGTCTAAAGTCTAAATCCTTCATAGGTCGCCCTTGGAGGCGTCCAGCTGAGTTTCTGCAGCTGGCGTCCAGCTGGCGTCCTGCCGCCTTGGAAATGAGGCGGCGGCAGTTGCAACGCTCCAAGAATCACCTGCCATGGTGGAGCGCCTGGAGTGAAGCTGTTGCAGCACTTACCCGGCCTGGTAAACATACAAAAAGCTATTGAAAATGGTGATGTATAGTGGATTTACCATGATTTACTGTACCCATTAAAAATGGTGATTTTCCATAGTTATGTAATGTTATGTAAGTTTACCTGAGGGTACTCATATGGCTGTCTTCCGCATGGTCCTCTTGTTGGTAGCTTTTGGAAAACACAACTGAGCTCTTGAAAAAGCTCTGATCACTGTTTGCCTTTGGGAACCAGAGCTGCGAAGGCTGTAAAGGATCAAGCTTTAGACCAGAAGGTCACCATTTAGCCGCACTGTTTGCCTCACAACATCAATGATATCAATGTACAGGACGATGAAGAATTATATACAATGATCATCCTCATCATCCTACAAGGTGGTGCCCCCCAGTTATAAGTTGGTTTATAATCCCATTAACTATAGATATATCACCTATAAACCATAGTTATTGGAGTTATAAACCGACTTAGCTATCTAGGGGGCACCACCTTGTAGAATGTTCAACATTTTCAGCCCACACACAGCCATGATCCGCAAATGTCATCAGCCAATGTCAGAGCAGCACCTTGAAAACCCGATGCGAACCAAAGATGCCTGAGCTGCCCATTCGGGCGATAAGTGCAACGTTGGGACCTTGGGGACTCGTCATCTCGGGACTCATCATCTAGTCATCTATCCTCAATCCAGGAGGGAATCATCATATCATCATCAATATCATCATCAATCGCCGAGGCAGTCTCTGAACATTCCGAACATTCAACCTCGTGTCAGGGCCTGTTTTGTTGCCGCTTTGTGCCCCAAAAATTTCTGGTGGAACCGCAGTATTTCTGTCAGGAATCCGGACATGCTGAGGTGCAGACACTTCAAATGGGTCAAAGCCAAGGCTACGTGTTCTTTGGCGCAAACAGATTCTTTGGTGCATACCCTCATGATTTACCAGGGTACAAAAAATTGGAGGTTACAAGCCCATCTTGTGATAAGAGGGACCATAAAAATCATAAAAAAGGGGGGGAACAATGATGAACATCCACAACTACGAGCTAGTTTAGACATGTTTAGACTATTGTGATCCATTTTGCTCAGGTTCAACGGAGGTGCCTGGATTCCTGACAACGTCCGGGCCTTGATGGTGGCGCGAAACGTTGCACAGCCACCGTTTTTTGCATTGCGCAGTGCTGCCCTGGGAATTCTCCTAACATTTGGATTTTAGTGTGCCCTGTTTGACAAGCCACTTTGGACATGCGACTTCCAGGTAGCTGCAATGCCTTGCCCAAGTGGTGTCCCAGTGCCGCTTCTCCGCGAAATCCAATCAGATGCACCTGAAAAATGGATGCCCAAAATCATCCAAAGTTGGAGATTTTGACTGGGAAAACTCCGATGCTTTGGGGATGTTTGGTGTATCCCTATATTTGGGAAACACCCATATGATCTCAGCAATGGTCCAAGCATGGTGCCTAGGCCTGACCAAGCAAAGGCAGTTGATCCGAAGCAGGCGAGACCATGGGATTTATTGAGTCAATGGATTCAATATGTGATTTTAATGGGATATTGGGTTGAAGTCTATGGTTTATAAATGTTTATAATGAATCCCCTAGAAAGCATTGGAATCAAGGCTGTACTTTCTTAGCATCCTTCTTTCTCATTCGGCAGAGTCTCCTTTGGGCTGTTTGGCCTTCATTGACACTTTAACTCCAGTCATAGCAATCCCAGCAATCCTGTCCCACCATTGACGATACGTTAAAAGTTAAAATTATCCATTTTGGTCGTCTCAAATATGTTCCATCATTTTCCATTCCTGCTATGGCTGATCCGCAGCTGACCAATCTATGTTTTCTATTCCTACCTGGATTGGCTTAACAAAAAAAAGGAACATCTTCCGCCAAAACATCACGCCATGGTGGCTGAAAAAATCGATCCCTGAGCCAGGCCGTTGGTCGGTCCATCTCTGTTCACCCGCACTATCCGTACGGCGCGGCCCCCACCTACATGGGTCCGGCGTCGCCCAATCGCTACGTGATGATGCCTGGGAGCGGACCACGACGCTTGAGCAAGGGAGAGAGACAACAAACACTGGTTTTTGTAGTGGGGAAATCATCTACACATCAGAAAATTAGAGTGGGATGGGTTTTTACGTAAAAATGGGATTCAAGCAGCATTTATAGAGGCTTTAACAATCAAAACGATCATTTTTATAGAGTGAATACAGTTGATAATTTTTCTGGTTGGTTGTGATGTCTTTTTGCGGGAGGTTATATTAAATATATTAGCCTTCATGGATCTGCAGTGGGATGATCTTGACATGTCATAATCCACTGGGAATCCCAATGAATCACATGATTTTCCAGAGTGGGAGATATAACTTCCGCAAAGCCTTCAAGAATTTTTCTGGGGGTATACTGGTGGGCCTTTTTTTAAACATGGCTGGATGTGAAGTCCAAGTGTTTCTTAATTCTGAATCATACTTGGAATGATGATCTCAACTGAGCATCAACAGGCAACTACACAAGACATATATACTACGCTCTGGTAGGCTACCATGCAGACGGTGAAGGTTGCAATGGCGTAGGCATGTTTTGGTCTACACCGCGTAGGCTTTGTGTAGACTCCCGTTTACAACACTTAGAATCCATTCAAAAATAGCATTCCAAATTGAACCTAGCGAAATTGACCTCATGTCAGCTGCAGCTGGTCTCGAGAAGGCTGTGAATCATCTTCCCTCTCTCGTAGTGTCGCGTAGGAAGCCCGTAAAGAGCTTAATGGCCGTTGACGACCATATGCAACGGCGTGGGCTTGGTGTAGTCGTTTGCTTAAAGATTAAATATGCTACTGGTCATCCAAAGACGAGCATAACACATGATAAAGTCATATAAAGTCACAAAATATCATAAAAATGACATTGACTAACAGCTCTTGGGGTAAGCAACAGTTCATCAAGTTTTTGGACATGTTGCAGGAAGGGAGCAGGGACAGATTCCATTGAGTTCAACTCGCCGTTTGTGCAGTAAGATGAAAAATGGAGTATAGCCTCAATTCCAACTGATTAGATAATGGAATATCATGGAATTATCATCATTTTGCCAAACAAATTTCAATTTTAGGGTATGCCGGTATAACATGGTAAAACCTTATATATATAACCTTCCCTTTTAGGACAAGTCCTTATACTTCTCACGTGGTGAAAAATCCCCGGGTGGAGGTTTCCCCCCGGTTGTTTCGTTCAGGAATGAGCCCTCGATCCGTGAGTCCCACTACGTCCCTTGGCGATGTCCACTGGGCCTCGGCGACGCCCCGGTTGATTCTTGGGGATGCCACTAATTAGTACTACATAGATTGACATAGATCTTTATTGAAGTGTTGGAGAGTCTCTTTCCCTGCCTGATTGGGATGTATCCCTACATTATCCATGTGTGAAAAACTCCCTTGCAGGGCCTTTCAGGGATACCACACTTGAAGTACTCTGATCTTGTCCCATTGCAGACCTTCAGGAGCCCGAGAAATCGTGTCGGAAGCGTGGGAAGCCCACGGAGACGCATGGTGGGAATGAGTATGCTTGGTGCCAAGGAGACTATGCAGGCGGTCAGTGATATGCTTTTTTGCATATCCCTGCCGCAGGAACACCGGCATAGCCCAGAAAAAAGAGGTCAAACATGTACCCAACATTCTTGGAGTATTCATGATTATTTGGATTTGATCCTCCCCAGGCTGCAGCATCAAAGTACCAACATATGCATCGGAAAGTGACGTAAGCGATTCTTGTAGCTTGACGTGTTTTCACTTCTCCATGCATACCTGGGCCAAACAAAAATTAATTGTACTCGTCGTCGTAGGGTAATTCTACGTTTTTGAACCACCCGAGGTTTTAAAGGAGTAGCGATGTGTAAATGATGCAAGGTTGGTGTGTGTGGTGTGTGCCGCATGTGTGTGGTGTCCTTGGTGTTTCCGCGTTCCACAACGTGCATCGGGAGCATTCTTCCTTTGCTAAAATGGGGATCAGAAGTTCACAATACAACCCGTCATATCCCGTCATTGTCAAGTGCAGTGCAGGCTGCAGCAAGCTACTGTGACTCGCTTGCAGAGGGATCAGATTTTAGATGTTCAAAGCCTTTGGCACTTGATCTTGCAGTGTCAGAGTAGCAATCTCCCCATTTCCCATGCGACTCAGGTAGCCTTTCGGAGGAAGTGAGGAATTTCTTGAATGAAAACGGCTTCGGGTACTATGCCGAGGCAACTGCTGCAATGCATTGAATTGTGCACATCGGGATTGCAAACGCCTGCGAGGCCTTTCGGATGAATGGTTTTGAGGACATGGAGACGGTCTTTGCCATGACCCAGGAGCGAACTGCAGCGGCTGAGATGGCTGATCACATTGCTCAAACTTGATATATGCTAAAGCTTTTGGCGTGTTTGACAGTTTGACATTGTTTTTTTCCATGTTGTTTCTACTTGCTTCTATGAGCCAGGATGACATGCGCAGTATAGGCGTGCTGCCACAGCCTTGACCATGGGGTGCCTCATGTGCACTCCTCTCAAGAGACGGAAAAAAACCAACTCAACCAACTCGCAGCTGCTAACCTTCAAAATCCTAAAAAACCATTTCATGATGACTTTCAGATGGTTAAAAATCCCTGGAAAATCGGGAAAATCCCCATGGATTTTTCCATCAACTTCCACCAGCTAGCCATAACGCTGGATCGAGGCCTGGCCACGTTTTGAAGCTGGACGCAAAGCTGGACCAGTGACATGGATGACATGGGGAAAAATGACTCGATCCCCCTGGATATGCTGGATGGTTATGGATGGTTTGACATGGAAAATCCCATGGAAAATCCGAAAAATTCAAAATGGATGAGAACTGGGGGTAGCCCCATGACTATCATGACTCAGGAAGCATCAAAATGCAACATTATGCAAGAATGTTCAACATCTTCCAAGCATATTTGACGATCTGAAATGACAATCATTCTTGTCCTGTTTCATGCCTGAAATGGCCAATCAGAGTGTATGTTTTCAACCAACATAAATATAGAGTCTACGAGCAATTTAATAAGTGGAACTTCACGAAGAATATGATTTCCCCAGTCTCCATTAAGGAGTATCTTGCGTCTTGCATCAACTGGATCTCTAGGATTAAGCAATAGTTTAAGCTTGATTGTAACTTGATGCTGTTCAACATGCATCTCAGTCTGTTGATGTCTCTTGATTTTTTTAGGCTTTGCGAACAGAAAGGCCTGCCCAAGAGAGGCTGGATATGTCAACGTGACATGTCAACGTGACGTGTTTTTTTTCAGCGGCTTGGCAGTGGTGTTTCACCAGTGGCAGATTCTATCCATTTCCATCCGTCAGGCAAACACCGCTTTCAGTTGCAGATGGCCCCACCCTGGTTGTGCGGACCCCGGAGGGTCGGAGGGTGTGGGGCCACAGCACATCTTTGGAATTGTTTGGATGTTCCTATTGAGATTTGGATGTTCAATATGTTCATCCCCCCATGACCAATTCAAAACCATCAGAGTGTCAGAGGCCAATCGCAGGGCATCGTGTGGCATCGCCCAGCGCGGCCCTGAGCCCTGGAGCTCCTTGCTTCGCAGGCCCCGACCGCGAACCGCGATTCTGCCCGCCGTCTCGTGGAACGCAACGTAGGGGGGTGGAACGCAAACCCTCTGGTAATCAAAGATGGCAGTTGAACATCCACCATAAATGGCTGAAAACGAAAATGATCATCGAAGTGGGAGAAAAAAACCAGCTGGCGCTTGACATATTTGACGGACCGGTCTTCGGTGGGAAAATCCATAGGAAAATCCCATGGGAAAATCCAGCCGGTGCAGGTATGCTGCCGCGACAACAAATCGCAGGACCAGCTGAGCGCGGGTCGGGTCTGCGGGTCTGCGGTTCTCAGCTCCATCCGATTTTCCAGGACCAGCAGCATCTACAACTCAGCCAACGCAGCAGCCGGATGGTGCCTTCCGCAAGCAGTCGCATGGCCTATGTCAGATCTGTCAGTTTTATATAGTTCGTAGTTGTATCAACATATCCCCTATTCCTATGTCATCTTAGGGTAAAATTGTTAGTCTAGTACTTTAGCCCATTGATTCTTGCTTGGCATCTTTGCTGATGACTACCTTGTCTTTTTACGACCAAATGTGTCTCCAACAATTCCTTCACGGCTCTGATTGCTACGCCACCAACATGCTTTGATGACTATGGCCCCTATATGCCAGTTATTTGACATATTGATTAATTAATCATATTAATCTCCGTTTTTTCCGAATCAATTCCGAATCCATTCCTCAGAATTTCGTGCAAATCGAGGCTGGCGCTGAGCCCGGTGGCTTCCCGAAGCTTGCCGAAGAAAGCCGGCATATTTTGAAATTATATAATAATAGCATATAATAGCTAGTTGATGCTAATTGGGGTTACATAATATATTACACTATATATCGAATTGGATGGATCCTGTCATATCCTGTCTGTTTTTGAGATGTTGTGGAGTATGAAACAAACCCACCGGCAAGTACATGTCTCTAGGATGACACCTGATAGGCGAGATCCAGATCTCCACCCTCAGTCCTTATTTCAAGCTACACCAAGCTACACCTGAACTGTTGATGCTCTCTTGACACTGGGTCTCCAATGTTCAAAGATGTTCAAAGCTTCAAGGAATATATCTATCCCAGTCTCGACCGCAAACAAACAGCATATCGAGATATATCATGATATATCGAGGTACTCCAAGCCCTGTAGACAAGGACATTCACGAGATCAGTGGCCTCCTCAGTTTCGATAACTTCCGGGTCTCAGCTCCCTCAAAACTCGAGCCAGGTGCTGGCTGGACGGATGGCCGAGAATGGGGCGGCTTGGCGAGAGATGGCGAGTTGTTTGGTACCATTCAGGTACCCCCAATTCCAATATACCCTCTGGTTATTTAACACCCCCGTCCGGGGTACCTAAATAGAATGGGGGGGCTGAAGCCCCTTTTAAAATAAAAACAATAAAAATAAAATGAAAATAAAATGGGTCAGACCCCTGCATTTTATTTTGTGGGTGCATTTT
>Ga0126342_10021617_pt1:0-7500 | contig 10704 bp, 8 predicted proteins | sample Cyp1metagenome_FD_92528 | JGI IMG/M metagenome (GOLD analysis project Ga0126342, IMG submission 92528) | Coral microbial communities from Lord Howe Island, Old Settlement Bay, Australia - Cyphastrea 1 metagenome | ecosystem: Host-associated > Invertebrates > Cnidaria > Coral ... | reverse complement strand
GGCAAACTGTTCCCATGAAGTGTCCGTTCTGGGGCATGGAATGACATTGATGCATTGATATCTAACAATAATATAATGTGATAAGTATGTATATGCATGATATATATATATATATATATCACTATATATAATTATATACTGGTATCATTATATACCTAATTATATATAATATATATCATCACAAATATAGATGTATATCAAATATAGTCAATTAGATACATATTGATATATTGAGAACAGCCTTGATTTCTGCATTTGCAAGTGTCTGAACTCAGATAGTTCCCGCGTTATGAACCTTGGCGTCCTTTGGGTACCGCTGCACCGGGTTCCTTCCCCATCCAAAATTGCTGCGGAAGAACGCCTCACCGAAAATCACCATCGCCAGGGTTTATGATGGGCTTATGGTACATCAAACTCCAATCAAAAAAAAAGAACCAGGCTTTCGGGTTGTGGATGGTTTATGGTATATAGATATATGTCATTTTTTGTCTGCAAACAGGCTATTAACAAAATCCGTCCACAGGGTGAATCCACCAGTTTCAAAAAGCGGGGATGGAAAAAAAAAAAAAACTACCCAATTGATGGGGATATTGTTGGGTTTACATCGTTCTATGCTAATATTGTTGACTGATTATATGGTAATATTGTTGTTTGTTTGTTGGCTTTTAAAGTTGACCCAATAAGAATGCTGTTCTGACAGCAGAACAGGGATGTTTTGTGCAAGGTCAAGAGAGGGACCGACAAACTGACAGCGATGCCAATACGTTCCTGTTCTTCTACGGCTCTCACATACCTGGTTAATGGTACACATCCTAGAATGGTAAAGTCATTTGGGATCATCATCCCATCTTGAGGGATATGAAGTTCATATATCTTTAAAACCACCAAGAAAGATATTGTTGCTTAGGGTTAAGCCACATGATTCATGCTTCCTTGGAAAACTGTACCATATGAGTCTGTCTCAAAATGTGGTACCCCCAAGTGCAAAGGATGATAAAAATTATCAATGTCAACTTGCCATTTTGGTCAGCGCACCGCTATTCTCCGTGTTTCATCAACATGTTTCAATGAATTGACTTAAAGGGAACATGTCCAGGAACCCCGGATATATGATTGGTGAAACCATGTGAAACCAACCAGATTCTCTCGAGGGCGTTCGATGCACATTTCGCTCAGGCAAGGCGAACACCGCCAGTCTGTGGTCACTGGGCCGTATTGACCCAGCAACAGAAAGACCCTGCAAAACATTTGCAAAATATCTGCCAGGCAGCATTGATATTGGCACCATGCCATACTGTATGAGCTATTATGAGCTCTCATATGTGGACATACTGCAAAACACACGGTATCAAAACTTGTTCACAGCTCGAAGATCTGAAGAATTCAAAAGAATTCCACCATGCATCGTTGCAAGAGATTTGTTATTCTCCGGGGCTATGTAGACGCTGAGGAGCCTTGCAAAGACCACTAAAATATACTAAAATGCTGCCGGCAAATCCCCAAAGATGGTAATTGTTCCAACACTGCGATGCTCATGCTCGCGTCCTGTGACACGAGAAACAAGCAAGGCCATCAGTTGGTTCTCGTCACGGCAACAGGGCATCGTCTTCAGGAATGCTTTGGCCTGTGGAAGGTCTGGCCAAGTGGTACTACTGGTACTACCAAAATCCTGCACGAAGTGATATCGCCAGTTTCTGTTCCATCCCCATCCAATAAACAGAACAAGACGCACCCAATCACACCAGACATGGGTTTGACTGAAAATAGTGCACCCCTAAATCATGCGGTTAATCATCAGTTTCCCTATGTAACGCATTTCTAAGCAACCCTTTGGGGCTATACCCCAGTTCCAGACAGGCCCGACACCTCTATCCGCCGGCCGACAGCGCAGCAGGCCACTGCGCCTAGGGATGTCGGGCGCTCGAGGGCTACAATATGATGCAAAATGTGGTGTGTCTGAAAATGGGTTATTAATATATATATATATATATACGTACTTATATATATATATATATATATCAATTAATTAATATTAATTATACAATGTTATATCCCTAAACGGCCAGTTACAGAGGTAAACTGATGATTACTGGAAGTTCAACAGTCAAATTTACCCCTATTATCGGACAACCCTTGAGTCACTTTCAATGTTCTGGTGCCTTTCCGACAACGTCTATGATGTTTCCAAAATATGTTTGCCTCCATGTATACAGGAAACTTTGGAACTTTGGATCGAGCCCCCTGTCTGTTTGGTTACAATTCCAGTTTTTCCTTTGAGATCTTTCAATGAGACATCCTCAGAAGTCCTGAAATGCATCCCCATTTTGGGGTTGGGTCAAACATCTTCAAGGCCCATTTTTTTGTTGGAGAAATCGACAAACCCCCGCCCCTTCGGGCTCCATACCACCAGCTCTGGGAGCTTTTGCGGCTTCTGAAACTTCCTTTCCTGTCCAGCGCTCAAGGGAGCTTTTGGATTTCGTTGGCCTCACAGCAACTAAATATTGTTGATCCGGATGTTTATGTCATATACTCCAAAGATTTAGGGTTTAGGGTTTGTCTGAGAATTTTGAGACTCCAAAACACATCCAAGATTTGGGAAATTTTCTGGAAAATTTGGAAATCCATTCTTTCAAAGGCCAGATGTGAATTGGGGGCATCCCAACCACTTTTTACCAATCCAAAAAGGTGGACGACTCGACGCCGGCCTTTCTTCAGCCGTGACCTGAAAAACGGTCAACAGCACCGAGAGAAGCTGCTCAAAGGCCTCGATCCCCAGTCGTCACCATGGCCATCCATGACGACTGGATGATTTGGGGGTACCCTCATGACTTGGGAACCCCCCATATGATATGATCCCATATATTCCCAGGCCCAGATGGATATGTTTTGAAAGAGCGTACCCCCGTTTTATTCCACTGGTAAATCATGATTCCCATTTAATGACCATTTATTGGAGGTATCCCAATTTGAGACAAAGCCATATAGCAAACAATAGGCATATTTTTGTGTGTGGATCAGGTGCTTGGTCACAAGTCTCTGCCATACTATCATGTGTCGATGGCTAGGTCTGAATTCAACTTATGAGGTAATGACAGATAGATGGATCTCAGAAACAACTTACCAAAATCTATGGCCCTGTGCCTTGAATTAGGCCCAGCTGGGCTAATCTTCAGCTCGCAGCACTTCAGCACTTGGTGCCGGACACTGCTGCCCTGTGGGCTGTGTGCCACTAGTTTCAAAGCAACGCACCTGTTCCGCCCAAGACGACGTGTTCACATTCCGGGTCTCCATGGTCTCAATGAAAAAACAATCAGCAGGACAAATGGTTCAGGCGGTTCAGGGATTCTACCTGTGCTCCTTGTACAGATCCAAAGTGCAATGGAATATCTATATCTAAAGATGATCTAAGTACTTCTTCTATGCCAAGCATGGTTCGGTCATCCCAATGAGTAGTAACTGACTAGTGGCAAGGATCATGACCTAGTTGGGGCAGTAACCTATATTCAAAACATCTAAAATAAGGTCACTACAGTAGCTTAATATCTATATAATATATACATATACTGTCACATAATCATATGTCTACAGAATATTAGTATTATATACAGTAAAACAGCCCATCAACCAGTTGTAGCTCAGTTATGACCCACTGACAACACGTTTCTATGTGAAATCCCCGGAATCCGCCTGCCGTACTGCCACTGCGAAGCGGTCGGGAATGACTCTTCCAACACATCCTGGCCGCGTCCCGGCCGGGGCTGACAGCGGCTGACTGCTATGCATTGGCACAAGAAAGCGATATGACATCTGACATCATAATATGATATATATATATATATGTGATGTGATGTGATGTGATGTGATGTGATGTGATGTGATGTGATGTGATGTGATGTGATGTGATAGAATATGATATGATATGATAATATATATATATATATATGTGGACCATATATATATATATATATGATATACATATATATATATATATACATATATATAATATATTATACGTATATACGTATATATGAATATATGATCTACGGTATTGCTGTATGAGATTGTACCAAGTAGTTGACCAAAAAAAGCATGAAAACCGAGAAAAGAGAAGTGTCCCACAACAAGACACCCCTGTTGAATCCTCCAAACCACCGTCAGGCCCACTGTCGGCACTGAGATTGGACACTTCATCTTAACTCACTGGGGCCTGAAAAATCAGCGGAAAACCCCATTCCATCCACTAGTTAGTGAATGTTAGTGGCCATTTTCCCATATTTTCCATAGCTATTTGGGGGGTATACCGTTTTCAGTCACTGGTAGCTGAGTCTTCAGCACCTCCAATGGGGCGACTTCACGTTGTGCGCCGAGGCCCAAATCCATCACCTGTGCAGCGTAGAGAACATGATTTTGTTCCGTAGAAGTGACAGGCCAATAGGTCTTTGATCACTGAGTATCACTAAATATCATTATATCGTCATGATTCATGATATTGTCATTAATCATCATTAATCATCACTAAGTTGTCACTAATTATATCATATCTATAATTATATCTATAATGATCCTTAATTTCACGCATATGTTCAAGTCACCATCTACTTTTTGCGGTCCCAATCTCTATGACCTTTGGAATGCCAACCTCTGTGGGTGCATCATCCAACTGTTCCAGAAGGAACGTCTCCACCTGCCATCGATGGACACCCTCCGGGCGTCAAACGTGGCAATTGGAAAATCCCCTAAACCTGGAGATTTATAGCTGGGAAAATCATCGATCAATGGGGAAATTTCCGTTGTTATGACTACCGGAGGGTATATAATTAGTTGGTTATTCTCCATTGATAGTTCAGATATAGGTCAAATCTTAATGATATTTGATGATATGTGAGATCTGATACACAGGTCATCTGATTGTCCTCTTGTAATTCAAAAATATCCATGGAACTAATGGCCAATTGGGTTCGCTGATTTAATGTTTCTTAACATAGGGTTTGCCAGAGGGTATGGTCCAGTGGCTTCATTCCCTGTTAGGCCATGGGTTTTGGGGTGTGCGTTTAATATTAAGGGGATGGGATAAATGGGGATGCAGAAAAAACATCAAGCAACACTGGAGATGTCATGTCGGATAGTCGGATAGTCTGGTGATACGCTGACAGATAGCGGAGCAACACTATGAGTTTGTCCAAAGATGTGGACTTTTTGATGTGGAAAATAATGATCAATCATGGCATTGTGGGGTACCCTAGCCCTATTTTTGGACAAACTCATATTGCGCCACTTCCTCGCACCCAAAAAAGGTGTGGAAAGAGACACGAAGGCCACAGACACGGCACAGAGAACACGCCAACAAATCACCTGAAAATCAAAAGTTGTTCTCAGGCATGGCCATTTCCATGTACCATCCCCCTATCTTCAACATTTTTCGATCAAAGAAAACACACGGACAGGGTGACGGCTTGTGATCACAGTCCAATGCCATGGACCGGCCTCTTCCCCAGACTTGCCAGAGCCTCGCCTGCCATGGACTGCTGCGTAAACCAATGGTGAAAAAGGGGAACAAAAAGGGGGAAGCCCAAGTTTCAGAAACATGAAACACCCATATTCATCATGATTGATCCATATGTATCATCGAAGAATTCAAGCAACGTTAAACATATCACGAAACAGTTCTCAGTCTCCATGAACTCGAAACCCACAAAAGCAGCAGGAGCCCGTTTTGGACCAGTGCCAAATAGATCTGTCCAAGACTTGTCAACGAAATCCAAATCAATTCATCCTTTCAAACTCGACGTGATGCAATCAGAATGGATTCCAGGAAACATGTTTCCCAACTGAAAATCTGCGAATCCCTTCAAGATTCTTGCTATTCCAGCCAGATTCCAGATTCCAACATCCAAATCTCAATCAGCAACGACTCCGGCTCTCAGCAGCCCATCAAGAACAATCAGCCCAAGGCAACGCTCTTTGGCATTTTTTTGGCAAAAAGATCTTCTTCACCAGCTTCTGAATTCAAAAGACCACGGATTTGAAACGACGAGGGAAACAAGTCCAAGAATTTATCCAGGCTCTCCGATTTCTCAAGGACTGTGGCAATCTCAATCAGCTTCGCCTGGAATAATTCTGTTTTTCATCCCCTGTGGTGGCTACAGTAGCTATGCTATAATCCCCACAATAGTCATGAATAGATTGTCGGTGACTCAAATGTGTATAGTCCAAGGCTCAAACTATAAACACGGAAAATAAATGAGTCAGTGTATGTCAATGTAGATACAATAATCGTATGGTTCAAAATGATCGAAACCCAAGGGGTCTATAGTTGGATAACGTTGGATGGCCATGGCAGATCCCCATTTAAAGGTTCGATATTTTTCCATTCAGTGCCCATTAAAAAAGGCCATTTCCCAGCCATGTTCGCCGTTCCCATCGCCTTCACTGCTGCAGGGTCTCCTGTCACTCGCGAACTCTCTTCGTAGCCGGGAGGGCCCTTCTTTTCAATGCGCGACTCGTGCTTGCTGCAAGAGATTTCCTCTGAACCTAGGGAAAAGCTGAAAAATGTCATCGAATTCATTCGAACCTGGAACCTGAAGGAACATGAAAAGAATGGGGCCAATTAAATCTGGAGCTTGGAGCAACTGGTGGGTAGCCGACATAGATGGATATCATTGGATATCCATACTACAAATATGTACAAATATGTGTATGTATATATACATATATTATACAAACAAATATGGGGTCTGAACATCCCCCATTGTAATTTATGTAAGCTTTACGTTAACCTGGCTGTAGTTAGTCAGTCTATAAGGATATTGACAATCCTTCCCATGTTTGAACTGTAAATTGATGATGTTTGATGAATTCCCAAAAAGGATCCTGCCCCGTGAGATTCCGTATGGTTCCGTAAAGTTCAGGCCTGTCACACTGACCCTGTAAAGTTGATGTGATTATCCATGAGGAAAAAAGATGAAACAAGGGCACGCCATGTAGAAAATTGAAATATCACAACTCCCAACTTAAAACAACATGAACAGCCTCTTGATATTCATTGGTGTAAGCTCAGTATATAACAGAAAAGCACATCGAGTTTTATATGATCGCGATGTAGCCATGTGCTTAGATAAGTTCAATAGTTGTGTATAGATATTCACACATAGACATTGACACAGATCTATTATGTATATAACATCGTGCATATGTATATATATATATATATTACTAATACTATGTATGTATATATATATATCATATGTAGATTATATATATACATATATGTGTATATATATTATATTATATATGTATATATACTATGTATATATATATATTATGTATATATAAATATATATTATGTATATATACTATATATGTCATATATATATATATATTGTGTATGTATATATTATATATGTATATATATTATATATGTATATATATTATATATGTATATATATTATATATGTATATATATTATATATGTATATATATTATATGTATATATATATATGT
>Ga0126342_10021616_pt1 | contig 10705 bp, 9 predicted proteins | sample Cyp1metagenome_FD_92528 | JGI IMG/M metagenome (GOLD analysis project Ga0126342, IMG submission 92528) | Coral microbial communities from Lord Howe Island, Old Settlement Bay, Australia - Cyphastrea 1 metagenome | ecosystem: Host-associated > Invertebrates > Cnidaria > Coral ... | reverse complement strand
CAGATGCTTTTACACACAGAAGCTTTGACACACAGCACACAGAAGCTTTGTACACACAGAAAAAATCGCAATTTTACCTCAGTTTTTGGCGATCGACCCTCATTTCGTGCGAAAGGGTTGCGCGGGACGACTTGAACTCGCACTTTTACTTCAGTTTTTGGCGATCGACCCTCATTTCGTGCGAAAGGGTTGCGCGGGACGACTTGAACTCGCACTTTTACTTCAGTTTTTGACGATCGAACCTCGTTTCGTGCGAAAGGGTTGCGCCGGACAAGTTGAAATCGCACTTTTACCGCAGTTTTTGGCGATCGAACTTCATTTCGTGCGAAAGGGTTGCGCGGGACGACTTGAAATCGCACTTTTACCTCAGTTTTTGACGATCGAACCTCATTTCGTGCGAAAGGGTTGCGTTTCGTTCCGTCTCGTTGGCACTGCCCTTGCCCCCGCCTTCAGAAGAGAAATAGAAAAGAAGGAGAAGGCAAGAGGGCGAGAGGACAAGAGGGCAAGAGGGCAAGAGGGAAAGAGGAGAAGATGTGAAGATGTGAGGATGTGAAGATGTGAGGATGAGAAGATGTGAAGAAGAGGGCAAGAGGGCAAGAGGGCAAGAGAAGAAGATGTGAAGATGTGAAGATGAGCAGATGTGAATGAAGATGAGAAGATGTGATGATGAGAAGATGTGAAGATGAGAAGGTGTGAAGACGAGAAGATGTGAAGACGAGAAGATGTGAAGATGAGAGGATGTGAAGATAAGAAGATGTGAAGATGAGAAGATGAGAAGATGTGAGGATGAGAAGATGTGAGAATGAGAAGGTGAGAAGATGAGAAGATGTGAAGATGATAAGATGAGTAGTGAGAAGATGTGAAGATGAGAAGATGTGATGATGAGAAGATGAGAAGATGTGAAGGATGTGAAGATGAGAAGATGAGAAGTGAGAAGATGAGAAGATGTGAAGGATGTGAAGATGATAAGATGAGAAGTGAGAAGACGAGAAGATGTGAAGATGAGAGGATGTGAAGATAAGAAAATGTGAAGATGAGAAGATGAGAAGATGTGAGGATGAGAAGATGTGAGAATGAGAAGATGAGAGAATGATAAGATGTGAAGATGAGAAGATGAGTAGTGAGAAGATGTGAAGATGAGAAGGTGTGAAGATGAGAAGATGTGAAGATGAGAGGATGTGAAGATGAGAGGATGTGAAGATAAGAAGATGTGAAGATGAGAAGATGAGATACAGACCCACACTATTGGAAGAACCCTGCGCTCAGACGCTCTCGGGAACAAATGGCTTATTTTGTTTATACACCTGTTGTCACCGCAGGTGTTGGCCGAACACTGTTGTGCAACTGCCTCACCGATGCCGCACTCAGTTGAGGTACTTCATGTTGCACTCATCTCTGTTCTCTCAGGGTTCCATTCACCCTGGGATGTTGCAGTTTCACCCCGGCTCCAGATCCATGTTGATCTAGTCAGCGATGTTGCGTGGTGCAACATCATTGGCTCCACCGTCTGTCATGTCCTGAGAGACAGTGTTGCTCCTGTACTTGTTGTACTTCTCGACGAAGGCATTGTAGTTGGTCATGAGTCATGGCGTTGACCCATTCAGTCACACGACTGTTGCCCCTCAGTCGTTCCAATGTTTTGGATCCTGCCATTGGGATGTTTTGAGCATCCCTCCAATTCTCTGGCTTGTTGATCTGGGCCCATAGCCTGTTGGCTTCCTCAGCATTGATGCGAGACATTGTTGAAGATCCACTGTACTCCAAAGCCGGCATGAAGCAAGTCCAATGGTTGTCCAAGCTTGTTGAGATCAACGATGTTGAGAATGCGTAGTTGTAGGACCATGGGAAATTGTTGCTCCAGCTGAGCTCTGTCGTCACTGTTGACAACACACTCTTGCTGTTGTCCTCTGAGGTGATCATCCAGTGTTGGATTGATGCTCGTTCATCTGTTGTCAGACGAAATGAGCGTCCTGCTTCAGTTTGAAGTTGTGGCCTGATGAAGGCCCTGTTGAACAGGTTGATCGTGCTGTTGCTGATTCGTTGAAGCTGTTTCATCTTGTTGACTGCCACTGACGTCAATATCCCTTCATTTGGGTTGTTGGTCTCCACGTGCATCTCTGTGAGATGGTAGGTCAGTGTTTGAACAGCTGCTGTTGGGCTCATGGACAAAATGAGCTTGTCAAAGCTCGGCACGAGGATGTCGCCTGCGAAGCCTTTCAACTCACCCGTTGTTGGGTCAGTCATGGCCTCATGCAGCTCTGTTGTCATACAGAGCCACCATGTCTCCTGGTTGTCAACAAAATGTTGACAGTCACAAAAAATTGCAAAGTGAAAACGTCAATCTGTTGAATTCCAAAAAATCTGTTGGAACCACTGAAACGATATGTTGTATATCACAGACATGTTGTACAAGAGGACACGTACGACTTCAAGCATGTAGAGCTCATCATGTTGAGGTGGTACATGTCATACTGTGTGATATATCTTGTTGAAATACTTCACGTTGTAGTATGCAAACGGCAAAAAGGATGTTGATCATTCATTGTTGATCCCATGGCTCAAATTCTACATCTAAGATGTATGTAACGTGCACGCTGTACGCTGCAGATGCTTGTTGTCGCACGCTGCTAGTGAAACTGCTTGTACCGGTACCTCAATGAAGGTTGAGTTGCTGGAAAGTGATTCCAGCTTGTTGCAGGTGACGTTGCAGAGTCTCTGTGGAGACATACTTGGTGAATATGTCTGCCGGGTTGTCGTTGGTGTGTATTTTGATCAGCTGCACATAGTCGTGCTGAATCCATTGTTGTATAAACAAATGTTTCAGGTCAATATGCTTTGCTTTTCTTGATGACCCGATTCTTGTTGCCATGCTGCCGTAGTTGATCGTTGCTCCGAGAAACGTGATCACAAAACCTGTTGTTGATTTTCTCGTTGTTTTGCATCCTGCCCAGTCGCTGTCAACGTAAACGTTGAGATCCGGTAGGGATCGTGGTGGAATCTTGACTGTTGGTCGTATGATCTGCTTGTAATGCTTTGTTCCTTTGATGTACCGCAGAAAGTGTTTCAGCTTTTGCTGGTCCGCTGTTGTTGGCTGTTGTAAAGAGCGGGCTAGCTCTTTTGTTGAGTAGCTGATGTCAGGTCTGGTGTATGTCATCCATTGTAGCTTGCCGACTGCTCGTCGGAACTGTGCATGTTCCTCCGCCGTGAGGTGCTGCTCGTGTTCTGCCGTAGGTGTTTTCAAGGCTGCTGTGCCTGGTGCTGGTTTGCTGTCGTGTAGGTTCATCTCCCTCAGGAGAGTTGTGGTGTACTCGTCGCTAAGGTTGATCTCATAGTAGTCGCCGCGGTTGGTGATGTTGCGTCCGAGAAACGAAACGGTGTTCCCGGGTGTGAGTGTTCCTGTTGGCCGTAACAGTAGTTGTTGTTGAATAGCTGTGAAAAGTCTGTTTGTTGTCTGCTCCTCGCCTAGGAACAGGAGATCGTCAACGTACACAAGTACGAAGCAATCTCGGCTTGTTGTCATGTAGATGTTGGGCTCTGCTGTGCTGCGTTGAAGTCCAAGCTGTTGAAGGACTTCTGCCAGGTGATTTTGCCACGCTTTTGGGCTGCTGCGTAATCCGTAGATCGCCTTGTTGAGCTTCCAGATGATCTTGTCCTCCGGGTTGTAGAACTCCTTTGGTGGGTACATGTAGAGGTCCGCTTTTGAAGCTTTTGCTGCTGCCGCATGTAGGAAGGCGACTGAAATGTCACCTGTTCGGACTGTCCATCCGTTGTTGAGGCTGAGTGCTAGGAGTGTTCTCAATTGGTGTTGAGGCGTAGATCTCGTCGAGGTCTGTGACTGTTTCAGTTCAGTAAAGCCTTTGGCGACGATCCGTGCTCGGACCGTGTTGCCTTTCTCGCGGAGGACCCAGCGAGATTGTTTGATGTTCTGTCGTTGTTGTGGTGTGAGTGTGTCGAGGTGTACTTCCATGTAGACCTGTTGTTGTCTTCATTGACTGGATCTCGTGTTTCATTCCTTCGATTGTCTTTCTTTTGTCCAGTCCTTCTGTGTTGGTCACCCAAGGTTCTAGCAGAATCTCTTCTGTTTCTTGTTCTGTGACGTCTTCACAGGAGTACGCTGTGATTTCTGTTCCTTGTTTTGTTTGTATAGTCACCTTGGTGATTCTCACATTTGTCTTTGGTTTCCGGAGTTGCTTCCCGACGTGCTGGTGTTGTGGTTTGTGAGGTTGTTCGCTGTTGCTTCGCTTGACTGCCTCCAGCGATGTCGTCAGCGACGGTTCGCTTTGGCGGTGGTGTTGGCATTGCTGGTCTGGTGTGACAGCTGGTTGGCGAAGTTGCGAGTGGTGCGTCTGCGATCGCTGGCGTTGTCGTCCTCGCTGCGTTGGTGCTTTTCTGTGCTGCTTGGCGACGGAAGTCGTAAATCTCCTCGTGCTGCGGAATGTGTTGCTGCTGTCGCTTGCTCCTCTGCTGCGGCTGTTTGTGTTTCCGTGTGGGCTGTTGATCTTCTCCGCGGATGGAAGGCCATGGGTTGGTTCAGTAGTGCTTGTCCTGCGGTCGGTAGCTGCTGTGTGTTTGTTTTGCTGATGACGTCGAAGAGCTGCTTGTTGTACTTTTCCGGACGTGGCATCCGGCGAATTGTTCTTGCTCGAACAACTCTGTTGGCGATGCCCAGGAGTGTTTCTCCTGTTGTGGTGTCTCTTCCGAGCCAAATTGCTGGATAGAACCGTTGTTCCATCTTTGGTAATTGCTTGTTTGTTGGTAGAAGGTATTGTACCGTTTCACCGAATTCACACAGTGGTTGTCGGTGATCTTTGTTCCACCGGCGGAAGTAGCTGGTGTTGCCATCCGCGTGTACCGCATATTGAGTAGGTAAGCTGTGTGTCGTGCCAGCCATGGTACGATCGGGTGCTTGCTGGTGATTGTTCGGTCGTAGTTCTGCTGGAGTTGCGCTTTGAGTGTACGCACTTGTCCCATCAGTGTTCAGTGGAACCGTTCGACACCGCCTTGTGCCTGTGAGGTGTATGTTGGTGATTGTCGGACGGTGATGTTGCCGCCTATCTTGGCTGCCGCTGTTTGTAATAGTGCTATCAGGTGGTCTTCTTGGTCTGATTGTAGAATTGTTGAACTGAGTACTGCCTGTACTCTGCCACATTCCATGAGGAATGCTTGTATGCACTGTACGTGGTATTGGAAGTCTTGTTGTTTGTCGTTGACCACTGTTGCCATGGTCATGCCTGTTTCCACGTCAATCCCGGTGAGGGTTGGGGTTGTCTGTTGCTCTCCTGCTGTCTTGAAATAGCAGAAGTCGAACTGCACGACTGGTAGCTTGCTGTGTTGCTTCGGTTGGTTGTCTGCTCTTCCTTTGTTGGCGACGCATGTTGGACACCAACTGCGGCATGGGAGATGTGTCAGTTCGTGCTCTGCTCTTTCTTGTGCCGTTGGCTGGGCTGGCTGTGGTAAGCCCTTAGCTTTGTTGGCCTGTGTTGGCTCTTCTTCACCTATGTCGTGGGCTTCATCCTTGTAGGATGTGCTTTCTTCAAAGTTTGTTGATCCTGTCCAACTAGTGTTCAGTGTGGCTCTTGTCTTCGTTGTCCCAATCGTCATCGATTCTGTAGCCTCTGCTGCCAGGTGTTGGTTTCACTCTTGTTGTTCGCTCTGGGATGAGCTTGGTGACATCCGGTCCATCTTGGGTCTGTTGTGGGATGTAGAGGTCTGTTCGTGGCTGAACGCGGACTCTTTTCCAATGGTGTCCTTCTCGTATCCAGTAATCAGATGTTGCTGGTGTTTCTTTTGGCGCTGGTACCGCTGTTGCTAGGTACGGCTGCTGTTGGTGGCTTGGTGTTTTACTCTCCTTGTCTCTTTGGCTGCTTGCCTGCGTATCTTCTGAAAAGCTGCTGCTGGCTTGGCTGTTGCTCAGCTTCTGTTGCTTGCATGCTTGACTCTGGCTTGTTTCTCGTGGCTGGTGTGGTGATCGCTGGTCTTGGTGGCCTCACGCTGGTCTTCACCTTGAACTATGTTTCTCCTTTCCATGCTGTATCCAACATTCTTCTTTGGTGTTGGTGGTCGGGTGTGTGAAGGGTTTCGGTGATGTCTTCTTTCTTCCCGTTGAGTTTGTGTGCAATTGGTCGTCGGTAGTCTTCAAGTTTGTCCATTGGCACTGAACAGGTCTTGTCTGGCATGTATGTTGCTCTTCTTTTGGGCTTGTGTGTTCTCACCAAATAGATCCAAATAGCCTTGGCTGTTGTATGTCCAAATGTCGTGCTGGTGTGTCGCCCATTGTGCCCCTGCAGGTGTAAGGGTGATTGGTGAGATTGTTGCTCTGACTCCTTCTTGAGTCTCGTGCACGCCGAGTTTGTAGTTGTGTGGAACGCCTGTTGTCTTCACTGGCAAGTAGCATGTTCCTTCCTTAATGTTGAGTGTTGCCCCAAAGCCGCTGGGGTGTGTGATTGTTGGCTTCTCGCTCAGTTGTGCTATAAAGCCTTGTTCTGCCAATTTTGTCACTGACAGAATGGGTTGTGTGACTGAGCAAACATAGAACGGTATGACGATCTGTTGATTGTCTTTGTTGGTCATGTAGACCCACTTGTATCCTGTGACTTCAATCGTGTCTTCTGTTGCCATTCTCAGGTTTGGTGTCTCCCATGGCTGTAGCTGGTGTGTTGGTGTGGATGCTGCAAACCATGGTGGGCAAACGTGTGTTGCCGCTCCACTGTCAATCATCAACTCGTTTCTGAGATTGTTGCCGGGTGTGGTATGTTGAATGGTGTGGTTGTCGTGGACCGCCTTGCCGTGGCAGTTGTTATTGACAGCTCTGATGGCTGCTATCTGTATTGTTTGCAGTGGATCTGCTTGTTGTGGTGGTGGAAGTGCAAGCTGCGGCTGCTGTTGCTGCACTGCATGCACTTGTGTTTGGTCGTCTGTCCACCAGTTGTTGTCAAAGGTGGATTTTTGTCCATACCAATAGGACGTGGCATCTTGTTGCCACTCACTGTTGTCAACTTCTTGTAGGCTGTAGACTGCTGTTCTCCAGTCTTTTGCGAAGTGGCCTGGTTGGCCACACTTGTAGCACCCTTGGGTTGGTGCCTTTCCTTTGCCCTTGCCACTGCCTGTTGCCTTCATCTTTCCTTTTCGTGTGCTGTATCCTTTGTTGCCGTACGGCGTGTTCGCTTGGCCGATGTGTCCTTTTCCTGTTCCTTGTTGCCCGTAGCCTTTTCCTTTATATCCTTTGTAACTCGGCCTTCCTTCGTTGCCTTTCTTTCCTTTGCCTTTGTTCTTCCCTTTGTGCTTTCCTTTTCCTTTGTTGATGGCACTGATGTCCATTGGTGCTAAGCCTCCTCCAAAGTGTGTGGCTACGCTGCTGGAGTTGTTTTGTTGTAATCTGGTGAATGCCGTTGTGTTCCTGTAGTACTCCATGATGGTGTTCCTGATCCCGTTGTATGTTGGTGTGGATCTTGCATTCAGTTGGAGGTGCTGTTGTAGTGGTCCTTTGGTCTCGTTGAATAGAATTGCAATTTTGACTTGGTCTGGCAATTGTGTGTTGTTGTCACGCTCGTATCTGTTGAGTTCAAACTCCCAGTTGGAGAATGACTCTTCGAAGTTGTTGGTGTCAAATGTTGGCTTCACCAGCTTTGTAAGGTAGCCAATGCTTCTTGTTCCAACTGGCAGGGCGAATCTGATGTGTAGCTGTCTCAAGATTTCCAGTCCTATCTCATGTTGATGCTGTCGACATATTGTTGCAGCTGATCCTGTGGTAATGTTGATTAGCACATACTTCAAATGGTTGTCCAACTGTATCCATTGCTCTGCTTCTTCCAAAGTTGAGGCTGCAACTCTAAGGTGTTGTTCGGTGACTTGTTGTGTTGCTTGTTCAGCGAGCCTGAACATACGTGGGTAGAATATCTTCAGACCCATGTAGGCTGTGAACTTGTATGTCCATTCGTCGTAGGTGTTGTAGTTGCCATCGAATGTTGGTGGTCTGAGCTTGAGCCTGTGAGTCTGTGAGATGCCATCTGTTGAGTTTGGTTCACGCTGTTGCGATGCTTGTGCTGCCATTGCTTCTGTTTGTCTCTGAGTGTTGTACGCCTGTTGTGTGTCTGTTGTTCAGTGCCAGCTCTCTTGTTGAGAGTCCCCCAAAGTTGGGATCAAGCCCTCACTGCTTGTTGTCTGTGCTGCTGCTTGGAGATGCCCCTGGTTAGGCAGAGCTCCGCTACCATGTAAAATGGCAGACCTCTGTTGATGGTGTGTTGAATGCCAAAGCTGTGCACTGTTGTCTGCAACCTTTTGTTGCACACGCTGTGTGTCTGGACGTGTTGTCCACTGTCTGACTCAAGAGCCCTGTGTTGAGCCCGAGAGCATAGTATGATGTTGGAATCAACCGTTGATATTAACATGTATGTATGTATGTAATGTAATGTAATGTAATGTGATGTAATGTAATGTAATGTAATGCAATGTAATGTAATGTAATGTAATGTATGTAAGTATGTATGTATGTATGGATGGATGGATGTATGTATGTATGTATGTAAGTTTTGTATGTATGTATGTATGTATGCATGTAAGTATGTATGTATGTATGTATGTATGTATGCGCGTATGTATGCATGTATGTATGTATGTATGTATGCATGCATGCATGTATGTATGTATGTATGTATGTATGTATGTATGTATGTTATGTATGCATGTATGTATGTATGCATATATGTATGTATGTATGTATGTATGTATGTATGTATGTATGGTATGTATGTATGCATGCATGCATGTCTGTATGTATGTATGCATGTATGTATGTATGTATGTATGTATGCATGTATGTATGTATGTTATGTATCTTATGTATGTTATGTATGTTATGTATGTTATGTATGTATGTTATGTATGTTATGTTATGTTATGTTATGGTATGGTATGGTATGGTATGTATGTATGTATGTATGTATGTATGCATCGATTGTACCCCCGAAGCTGTGGCCCAGGAAAACAACCGCATGCCTGCTTAGGGCCCATGGATTTCGACCGTGCATACCCATTTGCATGGTAGCGGAGCTGGCATTGCTGAGCCAGCTCTGCGAGGCGTAAGACCTGTGGCTTGATCGCCCAGGCGAACCGGAATTTCATGCGTGGTGTCAGACAAAGAGGCGCACCACGCCATCGATCTACAGAAGCTGGCTACGTGCATTTGCGGGGCTACAAGTGGGACAATCAATTTCAGATGATTTTTTGGTCGTGTGGTGACTGGGTTTTGGACCCTCAGTGGGGTGATTTTTACATTCCTTGCTGTCAGTGGTGCAATTTTCATTTCAGAGATCATGGCCGATCAGCCTCAGCAACAACCGCAAAATGATATGCAGGTGCTTCAACAGCTTCTGCAGCGGATCGTTCAGGAACAGACAGAGCAGAGGTCTCAGATCAATCAACTGGGAGCTGCCGTTGCAGCATCTGGGCAGGCAGTTCAAGGGACTCAGCAAGTGACAGAGCAAGTTGTCCAAGAAGTTGTTCAACAAGTTCAACAGGCATTCCAACAAGGGAATCAGACGAATCAGGAGCACATCGGACAGATTGCACAGACTTTGCAACAGGAGCAACAGACACAACAACAGCAGATCCAAGCCATTGCACAGGCGATCTCTGGGTTGCAACAGCAGGTGCAACAAAATGTGACCAATGCGACTGGTCAGCCGCCGCAGCAGCCGGGCGCGCACAGTCCCCCAGGGCCTGGGTCTCCGCCACATCCACCTCCGGGTGGCAGTTCCACCAGAGTCCGGTGCATCCGGCCACTGGGAGCGGACAAGCCGCCAACGGCGCTGCTGGTTCGGCAGGCGGTGGAGGAGCACCTCAATTGGGCCAGGTGCCGCCATTTCCTGGTGTTGGAGGAACTGTTGGAAATCATGGATTTGCTGGGCGAAACTGTTATTATACAATCAAACCCTCCCAACTAATTTGAACCAGGCCCTAGTCCAAGGGTTGGGCACCTGAAAGAATATATAGTCGAATATTTTCACCAAAAAAACGTGTGTATATATATATATATATATATATATATACGCACACATACGGTCATCCATTTGCATATTTGAGAATGTTTCTGTGTAAGTATATGCAGTTTTGTTGATTCAACCACGGGTTGGGGCCACATAAGGGTATGAGAACAGGGACATTGGGAGGTAGCCTTGGGGACCTGTTGATTCCATTTTTTGACAATGATCGGTTTTAATTTGAGAATTTGTTGATGGTTAGGGAACAAATGGGGTTGGCCCCTTGATTTTAAATTCGTGAATTGTGGTTCCCCCGGTCCTTGATTTAATTTTATTTTCCAGGGGTCCACCCCCACCCCCTGGCAACAGACGGCTGTTTTTCCCGAGAGCGCCTGCGAAGGGTTCTTCGTAAAAAAGCAGCCGTTATACTACATCTTCACACATTCACATCTGCTGATCTACATCTTCACACATTCACATCTGCTGATCTACATCTTCACACCTTCACACCTGCAGATCTAGATCTTCACACCTTCACATCTGCAGATCTAGATCTTCACACCTTCACAGCTGCAGATCTAGATCTTCACACTTTCACACCTGCTGATCTAGATCTTCACACCCTCACACCTGCAGATCTAGATCTTCACACCTTCACATCTGCAGATCTAGATCTTCACACCCTCACACCTGCAGATCTAGATCTTCACACCCTCACATCTGCAGAT
>Ga0126342_10021615_pt1 | contig 10706 bp, 8 predicted proteins | sample Cyp1metagenome_FD_92528 | JGI IMG/M metagenome (GOLD analysis project Ga0126342, IMG submission 92528) | Coral microbial communities from Lord Howe Island, Old Settlement Bay, Australia - Cyphastrea 1 metagenome | ecosystem: Host-associated > Invertebrates > Cnidaria > Coral ... | reverse complement strand
TAGATCGATAACGAGTTACGTACATAGTCAGAGAAAAAGAAACAAAGACATGCGGACCAGGGGGGAATCGAATGGGGGGGGGGGCCCTCCCCCCCTAAGTCTCCGTTCGTGCCTCTCGGGGCTAATTTTCCGGGAAAGGAACATCCACCTCCCCCAGTACTAAACTAGTACTAAAGTACATAGAACTCAGGTAGCCTAGGCTACCTTTCGTGATCTGAGTTCTGAGTGTCAAAAAACGGTCACCACCGGATGGTTTAAGACCCAACATGTTCTCCACTTTTTGGTGGGTCCAAAATGGGGAGGTCCCAGGCAGATTTCGGACATCTGAGCTCCCCGGCCAGAATTTCCAGCCTGCCACAATGTACAGGATCGCCCCCAGGGTATAGAAGACCTCAAGAGCGTTCTCTCTGCTCAGGTCCACACAACGGGCTCAAGAGTCGCCCCTGAATTGACTTGTTGTTGCACGAAAAATGTGTTTAAGACATCAAAAAACTGAACGAATTGGACCAACTGAAAAATAGAAGTGGCAAAAAGCTGGAGGTTGACTGTAAATTTTGAGAAACATTCCATGAACCAAACGTGTTTTTCCCATTCGCCAACAGACTTCGTCAGATCCCTTTGGTCCCTTGGGATGCCGAAGCGCTGCCATGGTGATGCCCAATCCCCAATTCTTCAAGTTCATCCCCTCCTGGCGTTGAAATTTCTCCAGGGATTTCTGATTTCAAGCTCTGTGTTTTTCCAGATATGGAGATATTCAAGTTATTCAATGGGAATGGATATTGCATGATATTGCTGACCAAAGCAAAATATGATATTTTGGAAAAGGCCCAACATGGCCCAACAATGGCAGCATTTTTTAGATCCAACGGATCATCAAAACCCAGTCATCCCAAGAGGGATCCCACGAAACGGAGGTTGATTGGTTGCTGGTGAGTCCTTAGTTTTGTTCACAACAGGGGACCTGGTACCCATGGGGTACCCAACTTAGATTGATCATGTTCTTCCGTCTTTGAACTCACCAAGTCTGTCAAAGAGACACTCGTATCAATGAGGCACATGAGCGACTGAGGATAGCATTCACTCCGAATCCATGGGTTGCTCCGTAGCAACTGCAAATAGCCATAGAAAGGCATCAGTTGAATCGGTAGTCTCATTGGATCACATAGAACAAAATTCCTAGCACCGGATGGACCTTAAACATGTCAAACTACCCATCATCACATCCCATTGAAAGTGCTAGAACCAAGCATAAAGCATTATCAAACTATAAACAATAACTATAGTTATTATAAATATAAGTTTTTATCAAATATTATCAAATTTTATAGCTTAAACAAAAAGAAACAACGGCAGAAATCATAGCGACCAACCATAAAACATGTGGATCTCTCAGCCTGGATGGTCTTGGGCGCCACCTGTTTGGCCGAAAAACCTCGGTGTTTCTTGGTGCGGATGCCCATGGCCCATGATATAACATCCTGGTTTTCCACAGTTCAACATCTAAATTTCAGGGATCAGTATCCCAGAAAATCATCGTTCCATCATCGTTCCATCATCGTTCCATCATCGTTCCTTCTCCTCCCTTCCTCCCCGCGTGGCGCGTGACGCATGGTGCCATCGTAGGGGTCAGCGCCCACAGGTGGAATGGCCAGTTGGTCGAAGGAATCGGCACAGGCCATGGGACCTGCCCACGATCACCGATGACCCCACCGTGGCATCGTCATGGTTTGTTGCGTTCGCCTTGATTGAATAGAAAACATGGAAAACCATGAAAAAAACATGAAAAATGGGACAAAAACCAAGGTTTTTAGGTGATGAAAATAGAGATTGAAGCATGGGAAACCATGGAAAATATTGGGATGTTGAGTCCAACCAATGAAATTTGACAGATGAAAATTGGGATTCAGCCAGGCCCAGCGGGTAGATATATACCCCAATTTATGGCTAGTTGCAGTCATGGGGTATAAAATACCACTCTGGTGTATCTGCCAGCTGCAACAAACCTGTATGGTATTGGAACTCATTAGGTTTAAATTTCACCAGCTGAATGGGGTGAAAAAAAGGCCCCGTTGGATCACAGCGAATGACAGGAATTCGAATCAACAAGAGAAGGTTTGACCTGACATACAAGAGGCTGTTGCCATAATATGTCAAATGTGGTAAACCTAGATCGTCCCAAACAGGGGTATGTTTCCAATAGGCAACAACCATTTCGGGATGGCAAAAATGGTTGGTTTTACCTCATCATAGTCTATTGGTTACAGATGACCCAGGGACCACAATGGGAGATTGTACTGGCATGATGGGTACCAAAATCTGTTCAATTCATGGTCTTATTATCCTGAAGAGGTGGAAAACCACCCCACTTATGATGACGACGTCCTATCCCTTTGTTGCTGTAGTCATTACTCAGGATCCATTATGTCGTACAAACCAACAAATAAAGGGCACAACTCCGTTATTCGACCCAGAACCCCAAGACTATACGCTTGCATATACACAATATATATATATATACATGAATAATCATGAATATATAATATTCCGTTCCATCAGAAGTCTTCGCCTCTCCCTCAAAACTCCATTTGAGGATGATTCTCAAGATTTGGGGTACCCCTTTTCACCCTTCCTTTCTCTATTTATTTCAATGACCGATGTTGAAGATGTTTTCAAACTAAGTATCTTTCGGAGGCTTTCCTCCTGGCGTCATCCAAGGTACCTATCTTGGGCTTCAAGCCCAGGTCGCTGATCATCATCCCACATTCCTTCCTTTTGCGGGCAACAGGAATGGGCTGTTGGAGCCAAAACTAAGGCACTCTTGTCGACCATACATATCTATACATGGGCTTGTGGACCAGCAGGAATCGATAGTTAGACGTCGTCAACAAAACTGAGAAGTTGCGTGCAGAAAGTGGACTTCCAATGTTACAGTGACCCTGACAGAACTTGGGGTAGAACTTGGGTTCCCTTTCCGGAAAAGAACTAGGAGACACCCCACCGGTGCAGACTTTGGTCTTATCTTTCTCGATTCGACCAGCCGTGTATGAATCCGTCCCCAAACTGGCTTACCACTGGCTATTATGCATGAACATAACCCTGCGTACCCCATGTTTGTAAAGGAACAGGATCATCCCCAAGTTTACCATCAATGGATACTTAAATGGGTTGTAGAAAAACAATCAATGCAAATATGGGTGGTTTATGGCTGGTTTATGGCTGGTATATGGGTTGTAGAAAAACACTGCCATGGGTGGTTTATGACATTGGTTTACCCACATTGTTCCAATTATTAACCATGATTAACCATCAATAACCATCATTGACCATCAGAAACCATTATTAACCAACGTTAACAGTCATTAACCCTCAGACACCATGATAAATCATCATAGACCATTATTAACCAACATTAACCATCACTAACCATCAGAAACCATCAATAACCATCATTAACCATCAATAACCATCATTGACCATCATAAACCATCAATAACCATCAGCATAAACCCTTATTCATAGAATTGGATGATGGGAAAATTTACAGGAAAGCCCTATATTTGATGGTAAAAACCATGGTTTCCTGTAGATTTCCCCTTAAATCAATCCAATGACTTATGGCTGGTTGTAAGAAATGGCCACCTCTCCACTCCAAGTCACACGAAGGGCTGCGACACCTTTGGTCCCATGCTCCCGAGGAGCATGACATCCACCGAGAGCCTGAGCCAAAGCATATGTTGGGCTACCCAAGTTTGACCGATAAATATATATATATATCCACTTAGGGGAATATGTATAATATCTCTATATCTCTATCTATATATATATATATAGCTATGGGAAAATTAGACCAAAAAATAATAAGTGCATAGAATTAGAATGTAGAGCAAGGGGCAAGTTTTTATGAAGATTAGTGCGTCAAATTGCATCGTCAATTTTGACTTGTGGACCAGTGGAGTTTCTTGGGTCTACCCCCCTAGGGAATCCACACAGACTGAGGATCCCATCATTCAAATAGGAGATAATCCCGGAGAAATCCAACAATAAATGAAGATTTAAAGCTGGGAAAATCATCCAAACATCTATCAATGCTAGATTTTCCATGAGATTTTCCATCATCCGACTCACCCTCTGTTCGTGGCCTCAACCCAAATCCAACTCGTGGCCTCTGTCGAAGTTCCAGTCTCAATGGCAACTGGCCCTTGGATTGGATCAAATCCCCAGCGAGGCGAGCCAGCCTGCGAAACTGGAGGATTTTCGGATGAAATTTCTGGCTATCAATAGTATCAATACCACATAATGGACCACATAAAACATCCTAAAACCATGAGCTGCATCTGTACTTGTGGTTCCTTTTTCGATGTTTCAGGAGTTTTAAGTTTTAGATGGGAAGTAACCTCTGATACTTGCAGGGAGACCTACCATGGCATACTGTGATGAGTCAGCAGCATCTGCCTCCTCAGTGTGGCCATGTCGGCCTTCCCCACATCTAACACCAAATCATGACATGCTGGAATTGGATGGTTTTGGTTTCCGTAAGTTCTGGAAGCTTCCTAAAACTCCAAGTTGTTCAAACACCCGTAGCTTCAACCAGAGATCAGAAGTGGTACCTCCATCCACTCAGCCACAGAAATCCTGACACCATTGTGCCATCGAGACACATCATGGCGCTAATGGTGGTATTGGCACGCACCCAAATGTAACCGAAACCGTCCTGGGCAGTTTGGTGTTCCAGATTGGCCTCATGCAGTTTCTTGTGTTTCACCCAAACTTCTGAATCACCTCCAGAATATTTAGGACGTTTCAACCCTCTATATATATATAATATATACATATATACCATTTGCATATAAAACATGTATAGCTGTATATGTGAATATGTACAGTGATATTCAATCATACGTACGTGTATCTATATATATATATATGTACATATATATACATGTAATCATATATATATATATATATACATATATATATATATGTATGTAATCATATATATATATAATTATATATATAATGATGTACATACCATAGATATAGCATAAATCAATGACCCAGGCTCCGCGGGGAAGTAACTCACCTTTCCCGGAACCGCAGAGGTGTCCCCCACCTTCCTAGCAGCCGCTCGCGGGGACCAGGGTCAACTCTTGGGTTCACATGGGTCTGTCTGAAAATGGATCCCCAACAATTGCCATGAAATGGGAAAAGCATGATACACCAGAGGATTTACCCAGGTAAGTGATTTTCCATATATATATATATACAGTATATATATATGTCAATATATTTACACATGGGTTCACTATAGTGTCAGATAGGAGGCTTTACCCAAAGGGAACATGTGGGACCTCTGAACCGAGCATCGTCCGCCCAGCGCCCAGATAGACTCCCCCAAGCCGGGTCCATTCGAAGCCTACCGCCACGATCACGGAGACAGCTGGGGGATATATTGACCACTGAAATATGGGGATTATGGGCGTATTACATGTTAAAGATCCATTAAAGATCCATTTATAAGATCCATTAAAGATCCATGTGTCCATCCTTGAAAAGAATACTGTCAACAAGTCGAAAAGAAATGATTTAAGACCGACAAGAGTTGGTAGTTGGTGGAAAAAAATGCGCAAATCAATATACACAGTATATACATATATATATGTATATAATATGTGTGTTTGTGTGTCTTCATAAAATGACTGCTTTCAGATCCCACGACTAAGAAGTTATGAAGCTCTCAGGCATGACTTGCCTCAAAGCTTCGGATTTCACCCCGGTTTTCAGTGCCCGACCCAGCCTATGGAATATGGATTTGGATTGCTGCAGTTCATCTGAATGATGAGATCCTGACGAAGTTGCACACGAATTGCTCTTGGGACCCCTGGGAACATCTGCCAGAAGCAAAGTTGTAAGTGCAACGCGGCAAAGTGGGCACGGTCTAGCAATTTAGCATGTTGCCATGGAAAGATTGCCCATTTGTTTACAATCCACCTATGACTTTAATGGTGGTGTTGGAGCAAACTTTTAGTCATTGCCAGTGGGAAAAAACACTCCACTAATCAAACCAACGGCAACCAAACATCCCCGAACTAAATGGAGGTTTGAGTGCTATACATATATATATATATACATATATATATACATATAGCTATACATATATATATATATATGTATACATATATAGTTATATGAGTGGGAAAATCATCGAACTTTATAGCTGGGGCCGCTGGGGGATTTTCCGGTGAAGCTGATGACACCAAGGAACTAGGGTCGTGGGTGAGATCAAGGGAATCCCAATGTGCAGATTTTCCACGCCGGTGGAGGCATGTTCACCTTGGGGATTCTGGGAAAACCTACAGAAAAATGTGGAAAACCCGCGGGAAAATCCAATTGGTGGGTGTTTCCACAACGATGTTAGTTGGGGATAATGGGGAGAATCAAGCCGATTTTCATGGGGTGATAGTAGGATAATGGGTTGTAGCTATAATTCATGGCTAATCAAGAGTTTGTTTCATCAATCAATGGGATAAATCAATGGGACGAAAAAAATGATTAAAATCATTCATGGTATGGCTTGTAGTGGGGATTCCCGTTTAGACCTGGCAGTTGGGTATTCAAAGGTTGTCTGAGATTTTTCCAGGGTCGACATTGAGATACCCTGTTTGTATTTAGAAAGAAAGAGAACTTGGAAAAAAACACACGGTGAATGCGATGTTGATGGTATTTCCAATAATTATGGATTATAGGTGATATATCTATAGTTCATGGGTTTATAACCAATTTATAACTGGCGGAAAAAACACCACCTTGTACTTTTTGAGGTGAAATCTGATTGTCCTTCCCAAAAAAACTGAGGTAAACTGAGTCAGCGCAACGTCCGACCAGTCACAGCTGATGGTGGTGTACAGGGGCGTGAGGCGGATGTAGATGCCTCGCAGGGACGATCGAATCTTGTGTTTTGCTTTCCATGTTTGTTTTTCAAAGCGATTTCCTTACTGATCCATAGTAAAATCAGACCAAAACAATGTTCTTGTTTAACAATAAATAGTTTTCTGTTTAAAAAAAAAATGTATTAGTAACCATTAGTATGAGTGGTTTCCCTTTGCATCTTGTTTTTTACCACTGTTGAAGATGTCTTCAGAACCATCCGATTCCCCCAGAGGTTTCTGTCCCAAGTCGCTGGTGGCGCAGGAGGCGGAGAAGATACAGAAGGTCCCTGGAACCGACGAGGGCTTGGTCCTTCCCCAGTTACTACAGGTGTTCCACACAAAATATAGCGAAATATAACAAAAATATAACAAAAATATCACAACATAATCTTGAAATATTATAATATAAAAGATGTAAAATATATGTTATATGTAAGTTCCTAACTGTTGTAGTTTGGAAACTGGAAAATGTTGAAGTACTAACCAAAACATGATTGAGGTTTTACAAAGAATAGAATATGCTAAATAATGGAAAATGGTATAAGACAAACGCAATGATTTCCAGTCGCAAAAATTGTTCGATCCATCTGGGGGTTGCTGTAAGTGATCCACAGTTGAAGTCGACTCTGATCGACATCCTGGTCCAATTTAAAAAACATGACCGATAAGAACTTGAAGACAAAAGCTTGGGGTAACCCCCAGTTTAGAATCTTTAGAATGCCTCTAAATATGGAGGCTTTAATCTTGCAAGGTGCCACGCACTGGCTGAGTTCAGGGGATTACCCTCTTGTGACTCTTGTGCATTAACAGTTCGCTGTGGAAAAACATCATCTTTGATAGGCACAGAAGCGAAAAGAATAGACCATGTTCATACATTGTCCATGGCTGTGAAAGAAATTTCCAGAGGGTGCCCCCGGGCCCCCCCAAAAAACGTGCTCTTCGATCGGTCATCTGCGATCAAAGTGGAACCCCCCTCTTGAGCGGCTTTGTTGAGCCCAGGGGCCCAGCATCTAGTTGAACCAGCGATCATGCTGATTCAAGCAACCAAAATGATAATGTGAGCAAGAAACCAATGAAAGTGCTTATCAACCAACAAAGATGCGGAATTGAAGCACGCAAAATCGTGATCTAAGCTACAAAAATGACATCTCCACACAGGAAACGCGTTGAACCAAACATGGGCAACATTATGAAATCATGGGCGTGTAAAGCATCCCATAGTAGGGATATGGAAAACAACCGGCAAGACTCAGATTCGACTTCAGCCTATAACAGCTGCAAGGATCCCGCAGCTGCATGGATATCGAGCGCAAACGCCACACATCGCGGTTTCCTGTGTCTCCTTGTAACCTCCAATGACGAGGACGAAAAAGTGGCTTGTGAAACGACAATCTTCTCAAGATCCCGTTGAGAACTTCAAACATGTCAAGCTAAGGCAGCTAAGATAGATATCCTGACTCAAAGCTGCTGGTCTTTGATAAAAAAAAAAAAAAACGAACATCCCCAGGGCTTTCGGATGCGTTCAGTTTGAAAGTAACTGGAATGACTTGAAATCAAGATAGCCAGAAACCATGTGCAGCAACCTATACAAGCACCTTGAATGCATTTGCCAAAAAATGAGACCAATGGACCATGTCTGTCTGGGTCCACTATCTAATTGTTTGACGGCATAATGCCAGGTCATGTTTTGAATCCACGAATTTACTGCTGCTTGTGGTGCCTGTAAGCTGAAAGGCTGCGATTTCCGTGTGTGATTGAAGATCTTCCACAATCCTGGTGGTGGCTTTAGTGGATGCAAACATGAAGGTAAAGTCCGAATCCCACTCCCTTATCTGATTCTGCGGAAGGACGCGTCCTTCAGTGGTGTTGAACCCAGATTGAGAATGGCTCAAGCACCAATTTGGGTCCCACAAATGGTGGTTTCCTGAAACAGGGCTACCCCTAGTTCTGGTTGGTATTTTCCATGAAATAAACCATCCAGCTATGGGGGTAGCCCCATTTATGGAAACCCCCAAATGGCTCAAGATCTCCTCCAGCAGCTCGCTGAGCCGTTGCCCCAAGGCCCTTGAAGCTTCCGCGCCGGCGAGGCAGGCAGACTGCCAGCGCCAGTAATGGGTTCTTTAACCATCGTTAACCATTGTTAAGCAGAGTTAAGCAGAGTTAAGCATAGGTGGATGCAATCTGCTTGTCCAACTAGGCCACTGGGGCTGCAGTTGGGGCAAGAACCTCCATCAGTTGGGATATATTGGTGGAGCTGCACCCCAGAGGATTTCACCACTCTTTTCTGCAGACTTGACCACAGGTGACCCTAGTTAACTTAGGGAAATCAACCATGGTCAACCATTGTGAAAACCATAGTTGACCATGGTCAGCCATACTTGAAAGAAACACCCAGTTACAGCTTAGTTTATAAACCTCAGTAAATTAATCTCGCTACCAACTTCGCCATGTCATCACGCAGCCCACCCATGCAAGCCATGATGAATTTTTGGTGCGTCGAACACCACAACACCACCGACGGAGACCCAGGGGATCCTTAGCGGAGGGTACCGCGGTGAAGTGACCCATAGACTGCGATCCGTCGTGATCGTCTGGAAACGATGGCTGTCGACTATCAGACAAGATCATGCAATGCCTAGTCTGTGAATGTGGTAAACAAAAGCATCCCTGTAGCCAAGTGTGAAAGGTGGGTCGTTTTACATTATACCAAAGAAAGAGTACCCAGTAGTAAACCTTTTAGCATTTAGCATTGGGCTTACCAAAATTAACAGAAGCCAACAAGAGTCATTCCCCACCTGGGCGTAAACTGCTGCGCTATCACCACCACCCTTGCGGACAGCCTCCACAGGTCGCAGTGGATAACTACCATGGCTTTGAAATAGATGGGTTTGAAGGATAATCTACAATCTACGGGAAAAAATGGTAATGACCCCTCAAAAAGCGAAAGTTTCCTGTGAATCTTCTACTTAGATTAATTCTGGAAGGACATACATGCAAAAGCAAATCCACAGAAAAAGGCAAGGTAAATCAGTGGAAAAGAATCTGGGGCATACAGTAGATTGTGAATAAGCAAACCTCTTTGACTCTAATGATCTAGAATTACAACAGCTTGCCTACAAGAGCTCAGGTACAGAGGTCAATATCCTTGCATGGTGGTTGGTTGCAGCAGTATTCCCAGTTTTTCCCTAGCAGGATCTCATTCAAATTGTATTCACAAGTCCAAGCAACCCAAAAGAGCCTTGAAAAGCTCAAATGAGTCTTCATCTACCCTCTGGTAAATTAACATAGCTATGGAAAGATCCACCATTTTTAATTAGGGAAAATCCACTATTTCAACTGGGCCATTTTCAATAGCTATTTTGACATAACCAGAGGGTATCCACCTCCACATTCAGAAAGACATCATCTTTTAGCCCCTCCTTGTCCCTCCCCAGATTGCACCAGTTGGGCCTCCATTATGGCATCCAACTGAGCCGCAGCTGCCTCAGCCTGTGGATGTTGATCCCCACTTTCGGTAGTGGAACCTGGCCTGGTGTTTCAATCATATTGAAGAAAGAAAGAAAACCTCTATATATATATGTTATATATATATGTATATGTTATATATATAAATGTTATATATATATATGTTATATATATATGTATATGTTTTATATATATATATGTTATATATATATGTTATATATATATATATATATTATATATATATGTTATATATATATGTATGTTATATATATATGTTATATATATATGTTATATATATATATATGTATATGTTAT